>Ga0102920_1000025_pt1 | contig 41950 bp, 39 predicted proteins | sample Colrivmeta1568A3_FD_78204 | JGI IMG/M metagenome (GOLD analysis project Ga0102920, IMG submission 78204) | Estuarine microbial communities from the Columbia River estuary - metaG 1568A-3 | ecosystem: Environmental > Aquatic > Marine > Intertidal zone > Estuary | place: USA: Columbia River...
GGCCAGCAACACTTGGACATTTATCTTCTTCGTCGTTGATGCCGTCTCCATCTGTGTCGGGGATCGGACAACCAGCATAACGGGCCAGACCCGGAACGGTCGGACATTTATCTTGCTCGTCGTTGATTCCGTCTTTATCCGTATCCGGAATGGGGCAACCCTGATATTTTGCCAGACCCGGAACGGTCGGACATTTATCCTGGGTGTCAATAATACCATCCTTGTCGGTATCGGCCGGAGGAGGTACAACCACAACCACAGGGGCTTTCACTTCTGGTTTCTTTTTCTTCATCAAACTACCGGCCACACCAATGCTGTGTTGGAGATGGTAGTTGGCTGTTTCCGTGGTAACCGGTACACGGTAGGTGGAATTCACAAAAATGTGCGTTTCGTCCATCAGATTGACTTTGAAGCCCAATCCGACCGGCAACGTTGCGCCATAATAAGAGCGATACTTGTGTGCAGAAACACCCGCAATGATGTAAGGCTGCACCCAATAAGCCTCGGTGGTCATCTTCAGGTTAACGGATGCCGTTGCCTCCAACAGCATGCTGTTGTTGGTGAAATTCTTACCGGGCATCGGATAACGGAAAAAGGAAGCACCCAAAGAAGTGGCCACGTCCAGATGGGGACGGACCCCTTTGAAATACGTAACGGCGAGACCGGAGGTCATTTCGCGCATGCGAGCGAAACGTTTGTCGGCCAACACTTGATTCATGGAAGTCGTGCGGATGCGCTCGGGGGTCACAAAGTCATTAAAGAAAAAACTCACCCCGACAGCCTTGGGACGGATCAGATCACTCTGAGCCCAAGCAGCCGTGCAAAGCATGAAGAACAGAACGATCACGGAAAGGACCTTCTTCATAAGGAGATAGTTTGGTTTGATCTTGGCAAAAATAACGGGTATGATCAACATCCTAAAATAAATTATTTCACTAATTTTCATGGGGTTGGAGCGGTTTTTTCACCCCCTTTCCACCCTCATCCATGCCCCCACGCCCCCCATTCCCCTTCCTCGTTGTCTGGATGCTCCTAGGCACTCATTCGCCGTCGATCACCGCCCAACTGGCAGTCATTAACACCCCAAAAAACCTCACTGAATCCATTCGAAATAACCCGGCCTGCGCCTTGTTGGAACTGAAAGAACTCATCCCGGGTATTCAATACGACCTCCGGTACGCCGACACCAACAATTTTGTGAATCGGGCCATGTATCCAACGCACACGAACATCACTTTTTTACGCCGGGACCCCGCCCGGGCCCTTCAAAAAGTCCAAGCCGAATTGGCTGCCAGCGGACTGGGCCTGAAGATTTGGGATGCCTACCGACCTTATGCCGTAACCGTGGCCTTCTGGGAACTGATCGGCGACGAACGATATGTAGCCAATCCGGCAAAAGGCAGCGGACACAACCGAGGCTTAGCTGTTGACCTAACCGTAATTCAACTTAATACCGGTACTGAATTGCCCATGGGAACCGGATTCGATCATTTCAGCGATACGGCGCACCAAGACTTTACACAATTACCCGAAGAATGTCTGCAGAATCGTCAATTATTAAAACAAACCATGACCAAGCATGGCTTTCTCCCTTATGCCGAAGAATGGTGGCACTTCAGCTGGCCCAATCCACAACTTTATGAGGTATTGAACATCCCCTTTCATAAGATCAAACGTAAGCATTAGCGCCAGATGCGCGGGATGCGTTGTACACACATCAACAAATCTACCAAGACCAGCGCCGTGATCGCCTCGGCTACAACCGGCACCCGAAGCGCTATGCATAGGTCATGACGGCCTTTAACCGAAAAGGTATCCACCGATCCAGATTCCCAATTGAATGATTGTTGCTCTTTGGGCGTAGAAGAGGTTGGCTTGATGGCCAACCGAAACACCAACGGATTTCCATTGGTAATGCCGCCCACAATTCCCCCGGCATGATTGGTTTGGGTACGACCGCTGGCATCCAACAACGCATCGTTGTGTTCGCTTCCGGTCATGCGTGCCGCCGCAAAACCCGTGCCGAATTCAATGCCACGGACCGCCGGTATAGAAAAAGCAAGATGCGCCAACAACGATTCGACCGAATCGAAAAAAGGCTCCCCCAACCCTACCGGCAATCCATTCACTTTGCACTCAACGATCCCGCCCACACTGTCCTTTTGCTGAATTGCATGTTGTATTCCTTCCTCTACGGAATGCTTTCCTCCTACTTCGGTAAGTTCAGAATGAATAGAAATGGTAGGCATCAGTTTCTTGGCCACTACACCGGCTGCTACCAGGCAGAGCGTGAGCCGTCCGCTGAAGTGACCGCTGCCCCGATAATCTTCAAATCCGCCGAATTTCTCTTGCGCCACGAAATCAGCATGCCCCGGACGAGGAATGGCACGTTGCTTTTCGTAATCAGACGATCGCGTATTCTCATTATTGAAAAAGATCGTTAACGGAGCACCCGTTGTTTTTCCCTGAAACAAACCCGTTTTGATCAAAGGCAAATCGGACTCCGCACGAGGCGTAGTTCCTTTTTGCTGTCCACCCTTGCGCCGATCAATGTCAAATTGAAAATCTTCCGGCGATATAGATAACCCAGCTGGGCAACCATCGAGTACAACGCCGACCAAATCGCCATGCGATTCACCAATCACCTGCACCCGAAATAATCTGCCGAAGGAATTCAAATCAATTTGATTTAGTTGGATAAAGATACGGTGGCCCCCAGTGACTGCAAATCCTTCCAAAAATCGGGATAGGATTTACCCACCGACTCGGCCCCTTCAATGTGAACCGGTCCCGATGCACCCAAGGCTGCAACCGCCAAGGCCATCGCGATGCGATGATCACCATGCGCATCTACCACTGCAGCGCACACACCGGTTCCACCCATAATCTTCATTTGATCCCCTTGTAACGATATGGTAATGCCCAACTTCCCAAACTCTGCTTGCAGCGATTTGGCTCGATCACTTTCCTTATAGGCCAATCGATGTACACCGTTGATCACGGAAGTTCCCCGAATGTGACTGGCCAACGCGACCAGTGGCGGAAACAGGTCGGGACAATCCGTGGCATCAAATTCAAAAGCCCCAGGCAATCCGACTCCAACCTCTAGCTTATCCGCATCGACCTGAAGTTGAATACCGCATCGGTCCAATAGACTCCAAAAGGCTCGGTCGGCTTGTGTCGAATTCTGATCCAATCCCTGCAAAGTCAACGCACCCGCGATCGGTGCGGCTGCCAACCAGAAGGAGGCTCCGCTCCAATCGCCCTCCACAGAAAAGATCAACGGCTCATTTGTGGGCACCGGTGCTTGGTCTGTAAATGTGAAGCGGTGGTAATTTTCATTGATCGGGACCGGCAACCCGAAATGTTGCAAGATTTGTACGGTCAGGTCGATGTAGGGCCGACTTTTCAAGTCGTTCACCTGTATGGTCCGATCGGCCAAACCAACAGCCGAATAGGCCATTAACAAGCCAGTCAAAAATTGAGAACTCAAAGACCCATCAACTTCAATGTCTTGGGGTTTGAGTGGCCCCCTTAGTTCTATGGGCAAACGACCTTCATGCAATTTTACTTGAACACCCAACATGGGCAATACATCTGCAAAAAACTGCATCGGTCTTTTCGACAAACTACCTCCACCGATGATCCGCATGGGACGATCCGACAAGGCAGCCAATGGCGTAAACATGCGAATACTCAAGCCCGATTCACCGCAATCCAATTCGTCGCTTACCGGACGTATGCCTTCGCTTACAACCACCCATCGGTCTGATTCGATTTCAACACGAGCGCCCAATACCTGAATGCATCGCAAGGCAGCCTGATCGTCCTCAGAATTTCCGGGATTTAGCAATATCGTTTTGCCTTTTCGGATCAGCGCAGCAGCTAGTGCGCGTTGCATGGCGCTCTTTGAGGTTGGCACGCGCAACGTCCCCTGTATGGAGGATGGATGGACCGTTGCGATCATACGTGTTTACGCAATAACTGCTCCAGCAGGGTCAATGAAATGGGTTTGCGCATGGCTTTCCCGATGCGCGCCAGCAATACGAAATCGATCGAATCCTGATTTCGCTTCTTATCCAGCCGCATCGAACGGAGTACTTTGCTGACTGAAAATGTCGCGGCAGTTGGCAATTCATATCGATCCAACACAGTTTTCAAATCGGCCTCCTTATCAAACTTCAGAAAATGAGCCGACAGTCGAGCGGCAAACATCATGCCCAGCGAGATGGCTTCTCCATGCGATAGTTCATATTGGATCTCCAAGCCATGACCCAGGGTGTGTCCAAAATTCAACAGCTTCCGATCGCCCAATTCGTGGGGATCTTTGCCAACAACTTTAAACTTATAATGAACATTGCGCAGAACGAGTGCTTTCAACTTGGTGGATTTCTTTCTATAATCCCCGATGCGCATACGCATCAACTCATCAAACATCTTCGCATCTCCAATGGCTGCATGTTTGATGATTTCTGCGAATCCATTCGACCATTCCCGATCGGGTAAGGTTTGCAGCAATCGATAATCGTGCAGCAGAAAGTTTGGCTGACGGATGGTGCCGACCAAATTTTTAAATGCCCCCACATCAATGCCATTCTTTCCGCCGATCGATGCATCGACCATCGACAACAAGGTGGTAGGCACCAGTCCAAAATCTAGCCCACGCATGTAAATGCCGGCCAGATACCCCACGAGGTCGGTGATGACACCACCCCCTACCCCAACGAGCACGGTTTTCCGATCGGCCTCGAGTTTGATCAATCGCTCGACCAGGCTGTCAATCGTCGCTTGTATTTTATACGCTTCACCCGATCGGAGTACGATGGTGTCGAACTTGGAAAAAAGAGGTTGATGCGATTCGTAAACGTGTTGATCCGTGATCAGGATGAGTCGACGCCCGGGCATTACCCGCTGTAAGTACTTCAGATTTGCATCCGCATAAAATCGGATCTCCGATTGAGCAACGCGAAAGGTGTGAGGTAGGCGCATGTTTGTTGATTAGCTGTCCAACATGCGTTTTTGTCTGTTGATGCTCTCCATGTGTACCGCCTCCAGGTAACGGGTGATGAACTCGCGGCTGAGTCCGACCTGGGCGCCTTGCTGACAAGCTTTCTCCACGATCTCTTGCCAACGTCCGGCTTGCAGGATCGTGATGTTGTTTTCTTTCTTATATCGACCGATCTGTTCAGCTACTTGCATGCGCCGCCCCAGTAGTTGGACCATTTCATTGTCCAGCTGATTGATCTGTTGGCGCAGGGAATCCAATGCGGCGTGAAACACCTCTGAATTCACATCGTCCTTCCTCCAACGGATCTGACCCAACATTTCAATCAATCGTTCGGGCGTCACTTGCTGCTTCGCGTCACTCCATGCTTGATCCGGATCGGGATGTGATTCAATGATGAGCCCGTCAAAATCCAGGTCGACCGAGCGTTGCATCACATCCAACAACAGATCTCTTCGTCCACAGATGTGTGAAGGGTCGTTGATCATCGGAATCTGTGGATAACGCAATTTCATCTCGATGGCCAGGTGCCAAAGTGGTGCATTGCGGTATTCGGTATTGCCATAAGTTGAAAATCCGCGGTGGATCAAACCAATGCGACGGATCCCCGCCCCTCGCATGCGCTCCAGGGCGCCGGTCCATAATTCGAGGTCGGGATTGATTGGGTTCTTGATGAGTACCGGAATGTCGACGCCTTGCAGCGCATCAGCGATCTCCTGTACACTGAAGGGATTCACTGTGGTACGGGCACCGATCCAAAGCACATCGGTTCCAAACTCGAGTGCTTCTTCTACTTGCTTGGACGTGGCCACCTCAACCGTAAAAGGAAGTCCCGTCTCAGCTTTAGCCTTTTTCAACCATTCGAGTCCGACGCGCCCAACGCCTTCAAATCCGCCAGGCTTAGTACGTGGTTTCCAGATGCCGGCCCGAAACAACTGAATCTGCCCGGAGGCAGCCAGGGATCGAGCGGTGCTCAGGACCTGCTCTTCGGTTTCTGCACTGCATGGGCCGCTGATGATCCAGGGGCGATGTCCCCAGATTGGGTCCTTGTTATCCGTTGAGACGTATGGCATGTCTTAGTAAGATACAAAAATAGAAAAAACTGCTGCAGGGATTAATTGGAACGCTTCCCGCCTGTATCGGCATCATTCATCCGAATCTTACGACCCCGGAATTTTTTTCCGTCGATGGCGCGGATCATCTGATTCATGGAATCGGATTCGATCTCTACCCAGCTATTCATATCCTTCATATCGATGCGTCCGAGTACCGATTTAGGCAGTTCGCTCATATCCAAAATGAATTGGAGAAAACTGGCTTTATAAAAACCATCCTTGGTACCCAGGTTCACAAACAATCTACGATAAGAGCCTTCTGGTGCGTGCTTGGAATCGCGGTCTTTGGTCCGCCCCTCTTTCTTGCCGCCACCGGCACGCAGGTTGAGGTCCGTTGCATTCGCATAATAATTCAAGAATCGATCGAACTCGAGGGAAGCCACGCGTTGCAACACTTCCTCTTTGGAGATGTCGGCAAACTTCTCTTGGAGCAACGGCAAGTAAGTTTCGTAATCGCCGTGTTGGATATCGGCTTGCAATAATTTATCGATGAAATGGAAAAACTGCTTTCGACAAACATCTTTTCCGCTGGGAATGTCGAGCGGGTGAAATTGGGTCTTCAGCAAGCGTTCGACTTGCTTCAACCGATACATCTCCTTGGGCGTAACGATACAGACCGAAATGCCGCTGTTTCCGGCGCGGCCGGTTCGACCGCTGCGATGCGTGTATACTTCCGGATCATCGGGCAATTCATAATTGATCACATGCGTGATCCCTTTCACATCGATCCCACGGGCCGCTACGTCGGTGGCCACCAATAACCGGAGATTTTTGGACTTGAAGGCAGCCATGACTTTATCGCGTTGAGCTTGGGTCAGATCACCGTGAATGGCATCAATATCATATCCCTCCCGGGTCAGTTTTTCAGCGATCTCCTGTGTCTCAATTTTAGTGCGGGCAAAAACAATCCCGTATATGCCGGGATTGAAATCGATGATGCGCTTGAGTACCTCATAGCGGTTGTGGTGCTGGCAGGAGTAGTAATGATGGTCGATGTTGGCATTGCCGGAGTTAGCCACCCCGACGGTTACTTCTACCGGCGACTCCATATATCGTTTGGTGACCTTACGAATTTCGGTCGGCATCGTCGCACTAAACAACCACAGACTTTCTCGTTCCGGGGTATTCTTCAATATAAATTCAATGTCTTCCTGGAATCCCATGTTGAGCATCTCATCGGCCTCATCCAAAACGACCCATTTGATCTCCTGCAGGTCGATGGCTTTTCGTTCAATCAGGTCGATCAGGCGTCCGGGCGTGGCTACCACAATCGAAGCACCCTTTTTGAGGTCTTTAATCTGGCCGGTTATGGGGGCCCCTCCGTATACCGGAAGGATGTGGTGCCCTTTTTGGGGGTCCCTGAATCGGTTCATGTCTTGTGCGATCTGCATGCAGAGTTCGCGGGTTGGACATACAACCAGAGCCAATGGAAATTTATTGCGGGGGTCTACACATTGGAGAAGAGGCAAACCGAAGGCGGCTGTTTTGCCCGTGCCGGTTTGGGCCAGTCCGATAAAGTCCCGGGTGCCCTCCAACAGAACGGGTATGGCTTTTTCTTGAATGGCCGTAGGTTCTTTAAAACCCAGTTTAGTGAGCGAGGAAAGCAAGCCGGGGACCAGCCCCAGTGATTCAAATGTATTCACGTTGTTGTGGCCTGTTTGGTAGGCCTGACCAATTTATGAAAAAAAGAAGGCCGTTCTTTCGAACGGCCCGAGCTCTTGTTCCTAACCGTGGTTAGGCAACTGATTACTTCTTAGTAGTATCAGCAGCAGGAGCAGCAGCGGCTGTAGTGTCAGCAGCCTTCGTAGTGTCGGCAGCAGGCGCCTTTGCAGCTGTATCAGTTGTAGCGGCTGGTGTTTCAGCCTTCTTCTCTTCGCAAGCTACCAGGAAAGCAGCAACGAAAGCGATTGCAAAAAACTTTTTCATTCGATTTCTTTTTGGGGTTAAAAGTGAAATATTTCGCAAATATATACCCATTTGAAGGAAAGGTAACCCGAAAAGCATTGATTTTTTTTCAGCCCGAACAAGGTTACTATTTTTAATCGCCCGTATAAACACAGGGCGCCCGATCGGAAGTATGGACGAAAAGCATCTTTTACAAGGTTTGGCCACTAACGACCGTAAGTCTGTTGAGACCATCTACAAGGAGAGTTTCAACGTCATCCAGTCAATGATCCTGAACAACCAGGGTTCGGCCGACGATGCGCAAGACATATTTCAAGAGGCCCTCATAGTTCTTTATGAGAAAGTTCGGCAAGGTAGTTTCGAGCTGAATTGTCAGATCCGGACCTATTTGTATGCCGTCAGCAAGCGACTCTGGCTGAAGCGCCTGCAGCAACAACGGCGGATGTACGCCGATTGGAATGATGCAGACGAGCCCGTATCGGTGGATGCCGATTTGGAGCGACACCAGCAGGAGGATGCCGATTTTGAACGGATGGAACAAGCGATCCAGCAGCTGGGCGAACCCTGCAAGGGACTTCTGGAGGCTTATTACCTGCAAAAGCAGAACATGGCCACGATTGCAGAACAGTTCGGGTACACCAATGCGGATAATGCCAAAAACCAGAAGTACAAGTGCTTGATGCGATTAAAAAAAATATTCTTTCAATCAACGAATTGAGGAGTCATGAGCGACCTGAACTTATTAGAAACCGTTGAGCGGTACATCCGCGGGGAAATGAACCCGGATGAACGTGCTTATTTCGAGAACTATCGGAAAAACCACGCCGACGTAGATCAGTTGGTGGTTGAACATACCTTGTTCCTCCAACAATTGAACCGGTTTGGCGAGTGGAAGAAATTCAAACAATCCCTCAAATCGATTCATACCGACTTGACCGAAGCTGGCAAGATTCAGTCTACCCGACTGCAGGGCCGTGCTCGGGTTCATTACCTATGGAATCGTTACAAACGCGTAGGGGCCATCGCCGCTTCCATTGCCGGGATCACAACCATCAGCATCATAGCATTGACCATGCTGTTTTCTCCCAATGGAGCTGGTACGCAGTTTGAAGAACTCAACCGGAAGTATAACTGGTTGGCCAATCAATCCAAGAAACAGGACAACGAGATCAACCAGATCAAAAAAAACACAACCACTACACCCATTGCATACACCAAAGGCGGTACGGGGTTCATGGTTGATGCACAGGGATATCTGATTACCAACCGACACGTAGTAGAAAACGCCCAGAACATAGCTGTACAACGGGGTGATCAAGAATTTACCGCCGAGGTCGTTCACATCGATACCCAGCGCGATCTCGCCATTTTGCGGATTGTGGACGAGACATACAAAAATGTGAATGTACTCCCCTACGGATTTGCCCGAAAATCGGCCCTATTGGGAGAACCTCTATTCACGTTGGGCTACCCGCGCGATGAGGTCGTGTACGGACAAGGATACCTGAGCGCACGCACCGGATTCAAAGGAGACACCTTAAGCTACCAAATCGAAATCGCTGCCAATCAGGGAAACAGTGGCAGTCCGGTTCTCAATCGCAATGGAGAAATCATCGGTATTTTGAATGGACGTCAATCCGATCAACAAGGATTTGTATTTGCCGTACGCAGCCAGGAGATTCTGGCCACGTTGCAGGAATATCGAAAAACCCAGAAAAAGAATCGCATCAATCCGCCTACCCTATCGCGAATGGCTGGTGTGGATCGAACCCAGCAGGTCAAACGCCTGCAGGACTATGTGTATCTGGTAAAAGTCCACTAAAGATTTATCCGCGCATCCAAAGTTCCGATGGATATTCACCGGAACGGATCAGTGCATCCAAGCTGGATTGAACCGCCGGTGCATCTTCTTTATAAGTCACCCCGAACCAAGTAGCTGAAGTGGGAATGACATCAATGGCGCCGCCCTCACGAATAAATGAATCCGCCACTAGTGGAATGAAGAATTCAGATTTCTCTTCCTGCCCACGTTCTTGTAAGAACGAGCTGAATTGATTGGCCGCCTCTTGAAAAAATGCTGGTTCAAAACACCAGAAATTCATAGACACACGGGCATCCATTGGCAATGCTTCCGGCTGAAGTGCATCGGCAGCACGGATGACACCATCCACTTGGGCAATGTTGACCCGCTCTGTAATGCTCGCCAGTTTGCCGTCATCATCCAACGTGCATACCCCTCGGTTGACCGTTCCATGTTCCGACAAGGTACTGGTGAGCGGGTATCCCACAATGGCATATCGATTGTCTCTGCAATCTTGCTTTAAAAAAGTGGCAGCCACTTCAAATGCATGTCGTCCATAAAAGTCGTCGGCATTGATCACCGCAAAGGGCTCTTGCACCACCCCTTGGGCACAGAGCACTGCATGAGCCGTGCCCCAAGGCTTTGTCCGGGTTGGTAGCCACGCATAGCCACCGGTATGCAGATCCAGTTCCTGATATACATACTCGGTCTGAATGCGATCGGCCAACTTGGGTTCGAAAATGGAGCGAAAGGTCTCTCCATGTTGTGCACGAATGATGAATACCACCTTGCCAAAACCGGCACGAATGGCGTCGTAGATGGAGTAGTCCATGATGGTTTCACCAGCTGGACCAAACGATTCCACCTGTTTCATACTCCCATACCGAGAGGCCATTCCGGCCGCCAAAATCACAAGTGTAGGTTTCATATTGATTTATGGTGCTTCAAAGTTAATTCAAATTGAATGGCCGATATCCCCTCCAGGCAGAAGTTGTTAAATCCTGCTCCCAACTTGTAGCGCCGCTTATCTTTGTTGAGCATGTCGATCAGAATCATCCTCCCCGTTTTGCTGGTAGCCGTCCTGATCCATTTCGGTTTGAATGCCCAACCAGTATTGCCCCAATTCGCCGTAATAAAATTGAACAATGACCGGATCCTGGTTCAATGGAAGAACACGGATACCACACTCAGACAAATCTCGATTCAACAGTCTTCTGATAGCCTGCAAGGGTTCCGAACCTTGCTGACGATGCCCGACCCCACAACGCCAGAAAACGGCACCGTCATCAACCGTCCGGGTGCTGGACAGATGTACTATCGCCTATACCTGATGTATCCACGAGGTAGATTTTTTTTCACCAAGGTTCTCTTTCCGGCTGCGCCTCAGCAGCCATCATTAAATAAGATATCCATCAACCAGCCAACTACCGCGCCCATTACTCCATCCCCGATACAAAAACCAATGCCGTATGTACCGGGTAGCTCCGCCATCGCAACCGTACCTCCTATCGAACATCTGGTGAAACCCGATTCCGTTGCCAGGATTTCACCCAAGATCAATTCTCTACCAACATTGACACCGGGTAAAGGAATAGAAATCAAAAAGCAAATCATCCTACCCACTGAACCGAAACAATTCATGCCTTCACTCACCGTATTTACACACCGCGACGGATATGTTTTCATTCAGTTGCCCGTCACGGTTAATTTAACCAACACACAGATTCGATTTTTTACGGAAGAAGGTCAAGCCTTGTTCGAGCTGACCAACCCTGCCCTTCGCTCTTTCCGGATCGACAAGTCTAATTTCTATCGCGCTGGCTGGTACCGGTTCGAGATCTGGCAAAAAGGCAAGATGACAGAATCCAATCGTTTTTTCCTTCCGTTGGAATTCTAGGAAAAATCAACCTGAAAAATTTCACTGAAACGATCCAACACCTGTTGTTTTACGACCGATAATTCAATGGGGCGTCCTAGCTCTGCTTCCAAGGAGGTGACTTTTTTGTCTGGGATCCCGCAGGGCACGATGTGTTGAAAATACCCCAAGTCGGTGTTGACATTCAAGGCAAAGCCATGCATGCTGATCCAACGACTGCAACGAACCCCGATCGCGCATATCTTTCTGGCTTTCTCGGGGATGGTTGAATCCAACCAAACGCCGGTCTCCCCGCTGGACCTTTCCCCTGTCAATCCATAGTCCCCGAGGATGCGGATCACCACCTCCTCCAAATTCCGCAAGTACTTACCAATGTCACGTTCAAATTTTTCAAGATCCAAGATGGGATAAACCACCAATTGACCTGGACCATGAAACGTAATGTCTCCACCCCGATTGGTTTGAAAATATTCAATGGATCGATTCTGACGCTCGGCCTCACTGATCAATACATGCTGAGGATCGCCGCTCTTACCTAATGTATAGACAGGCGGATGAATCACGAACAGCAACTGATGACGCGTTTCTTCCGCCTTGCCGGCCTGTTTGCGTGCCACATTGGCCTGCAGCAAAGACTCTTGGTAATCCCAGGTTTCGCGATAGGAACGTTCACCCAGGTCTTCAAAATAAACCACTTGCTTCATGGAAATGTAAAACTACGTACAAAAGCGGGCCTACCTTTGCGCCATGTCGGAGAAACTACCCAACCCAGAACAGATCGAATCCGAGGACAGTTCGGATGGGAATGAAGCCTTGTACGAACGATTTCAGCTGACCGTCGATCGCGGACAGGAATCCATACGCATCGATAAATTTCTCAGCAACCGCATCGAAGGGGCTACCCGGAACAAACTCCAACAGGCCATGCACCTCGACATGGTCATGGTCAACGGAAATCCCGTTAAACCCAATTACAAGATCAAACCAGCCGATCAGATTCTTATCTACTCCGACCTCAATCCGGAAGAGACCGACGTGCAGCCCGAAGAAATGCCGCTGGACATTCGGTACGAGGATGATCACCTAATGATCTTGTATAAACCTGCCGGAATTGTGGTACATCCGGGCAGTGGAAATTATCACGGAACCCTCCTGAATGGGGTAGCTCATTATCTAAAAAAACAGGATCCGACACTCAGCGAAAAACAATTGCCTCGGTTCGGATTGGTGCATCGAATCGATAAAAATACCAGTGGCCTGCTGGTGTTGGCTAAAACGGATGTGGCCATGCGTGGATTGGCCAAACAATTCTTCGACCACACCGTACGTCGCCGCTATCAGGCATTAGTCTGGGGAGATGTAGAAACGGAGTCAGGAACCATTCGAGCCCACGTGGGACGAAATCTCCGATTCCGCAAATTATTCGAAGCCTATCCCGATGGAGATCATGGCAAGGAAGCCGTTACACATTACCGCGTATTGGAACGATTCCGATACGTAACGCTCGTTGAATGTAACCTCGAAACCGGTCGAACACACCAGATCCGGGTACACATGAAATACATCGGCCATCCGCTGTTCAACGATGATTTTTATGGAGGGGATCGAATTGCTAAAGGAACCATTTTCCCCCGCTACAAGCAGTTTGTCGATAATTGTTTTGCGCTCTGTACTCGACAAGCATTACACGCCAAAACACTAGGCTTTAAACATCCGGTTACGCAGGAAGAAATGAATTTTGACACAGAACTACCCACCGACATGCGTGCCGTAGTGGAAAAATGGCGGGCCTACACCAATAGTGTTGGGCAATAATTTGTCAGGACCCGAATAGCATCCTGTATTCGGCACTTACCTTGCCTTTCACAATATCCTGCAATTTGCGCTGCATCAATTTACGCTTGAGTGGGCTCAGATAATCAACGATCAATTTTGCTTCCAAGTGATCGATTTCGTGCTGAAGGGCTCGGGCCGTCAAGCCAACAAACGTCTTTTCGTAAGTATTGAACTGTTCATCTTGAAACGACAAACGAATCTCAAGTGGACGCGCAACGTCTACCCGAATTTTGGGCAAGCTCAAACAACCTTCCTCCTCTACGCCCTCTCCCCCGGTCATGGATAAGATCGTGGGGTTTAATATCGCTGCCTTCAATCCCGGATCATCCTGCCAACCGGACTCAACCTTCTCTTCCTCCGTCATGCGCTCCATCACTTGATGAGTATCCAACACCAGCAGGCGGAGTGATTGATTGACTTGAGGGGCCGCCAAGCCCAATCCGATGCCCTTTTGATACATGGTCTCCCACATGTTTGCAATGAGTGTCTGCAACCCGGGTTGATCGGGTTTTACTTCAACGGTTGGCTCCCGTAAAACCGGGTGGCCGTATGCAACGATGGGAAGGATCACAAACTATTTTTTGCAAATTTACCGAATTCAACTGAGCCAGATAACCGATCAGCCTAGACGTTGCATATATTCTTGCAGCAGGATGGTAGCGGCGATCTCATCGACCAATGCTTTATTGCGACGGTCCTTTTTCTTCAAACCCATATCCAACATGGCCGATTTCGCCATTTTGGAGGTGAACCGCTCATCCACTTTATCCAGTGGAATCTGCGGAAATGACTTCTGCAGTTTGGCGATGCACTTCTCAACCAAAGGCGTGGCATCGGTCGGTGTATCATCCCAATTCATGGGCCAGCCAATGATAAGCTGATCAACCGGCTCCCGCTTGATGTAGTCCTGCAAAAAGCTCATCAATTCGTTGCTCGCTACAGTCGTCAGTCCGGTAGCGATGATGCGCAACGGATCCGTAACCGCGATCCCGGTACGCTTTTTCCCATAATCTATGGCGAGTATTCTTCCCATCTGCTACGGATGAATGAATATTTCCAAAATCACGAATATCGAAAAGGCCACGGATGCCAATCCATTGGCGGTCATGAACGCCAGATTGATGCGCGAAAGATCGATGGCACTGACCAGCGCATGTTGATAAATCAACAACCCAGAAAAAAGCAAGGCGCCAATCCAATACAAGTAGCCAAAATCTGCCCAAATACCGGCAAAGAACAAAGCCGCGATGGTAAAAAAATGTAAGGCCGATGAGACGCGCAGAGAACGCCGCGTTCCCAACCAAGCAGGTATTGAACGCAATCGTTGCTCCCGATCGAACGATTCATCTTGCAATGCATACAAGATATCAAAACCGGCTACCCAAGTAAAAACAGCAACCGAAAAGATCATTGGCAACAATTCAAAGCGACCGGTAACCGCTAAATATGCCCCTATGACGGAAAGAGACAACCCAACCCCCAACACCAGATGACAAAGTGCTGTAAACCGTTTGGTATAGCTATACCCCAAGATGACGGCCAAGGCAACCGGCGACAAATAAAAACAAAGTCGGTTGATCATCCAGGCACTGGTCATAAATAAGAGTGCATTCAGGATCACAAAACGCAAGGCCTGTCCAGCCCCGATAACACCAGCGGGAATCTCACGGGAAGCCGTACGTGGATTCAGTGCATCAATATTCCGATCCAAATACCGATTGAAACCCATCGCGGCACTTCGGGCGAAGACCATACACAATATGACCCAAAAAAGCGTCCAACCCCATCCAAGCAAGGAAGGGTTCGTGGATCCCAATTGATCCTGAATTCCCAACGAAAATCCGATCAAGGCAAATGGCATGGCAAAGATCGTATGCGTGAATTTGATCAGACGTAAGTAGTGCTGTATGTAGGGAAGAAATTTCATCGGATGATCGCTTTTTGATCAACTTGAGATCGGACCAACTCCCAGATTACAACACCCAGAGCCGTTGCCACATTGATCGAGTGCTTGATGCCTCCTTGCGGAATCTCTACACAACCATCGGTCAACTGAATGGTAGATTGCTCCACCCCGGTCACCTCATTTCCAAAGACCAAGGCCAGTTTTTGCACCGACTCCGAGCCCAATTGCTGCAACGGGATGCTGTCGGTGGTCTGTTCCACAGCCATGACCCGATAACCCGCAGCTCGGGCCGCATCGATTGCAGCTCCGGCATTTGGAAAATGGCGCCAATGAACAGCGTCCTCTGCACCCAAGGCGGTTTTTCGAATCTCTTTGTGGGGTGGGAAAGCAGTATAGCCGGTCAGAAAGATCGATTCAACTTGAAAAGCATCAGCGGTTCGAAATGCGCTGCCAACATTATAGGCACTACGAATGTTCTCCAGAATCAACAGGATCGGAAACTTATTGGAGGAGATGGCTTCATCCACAGACTTTCGTCCCAGTTCTACCATAGTCCGCTTGCGCATGGCGCAAAGGTAAGCAGGTCCGGCCCCTCGAAAGTTGCCGGACCTACTCGATCTAAAACACTACCGGATCAAAGATTCACAATGCGCTTGTCACGTGGATACTTAACGCTGTATACAAAACGAAGTTTTCGGCTTTCCCCCGGTTTTAGATCCAGCTTCCAGGTCAACACTCCCGTCTCTGGATTTACCTCCGCATCGCCGGCTTCATCCAAACTCACTTCCACCTCCTTGACCGCACTCAATGGATGTTGATCTTTCAAGAGCATCTGTAGCGGCGTAATCTTATTGTTCTTGACGGTGATCTCATAAGTAAACACTTGTTTATTGGTTCCTCCTCCAGATTTAGCGGGGGCGGTTTCCCGTATCTGCACCCGCTTCACTACAATTCGTTTGTCGCGTCCCAAAGACAGGTTCAAGGTATCGGCGGTGCTGTTCGGATCGATCTGTGATTTTCCCACGTACGTATCATCCATGATGATGTTGGCCGAACCAGGTAACAGATCCAGATTTTGCCAATCGGCGATTTCCGCCATCAGGTAGGATTCGCGGTCCAGTTTGGGCACGGCATAATTTTTCAGCGTAGCGCCCACTAAACGCTCTTGGATATTGACGTTGTGGACCTGCCCATCCGATGGCACATCGTAAGGAAGATCGATCTCGTAGTTGGCATTCAATTGTCCCTGACTGAGCGTAGTGAATGCACCCACATTGCTGGGCTCTACATTCATGTCCAATCGATACTGCTTATCATTATCCTCTACCACCACTTCCCGCATGCTTTTTTCCTTGGCCATGGATTGAACCACGTTTGCATTCACATTGGCAGACCGGGCCTGCATTTGTCGGTACAACTCGGGCACATAGAGCTGCAAGTACCAAGGCGTTAGCAAGGGCGCATTGACACCAAAATTCGGTGTGCCGGTACTGAGCGTAAGCTTCACTTGCTTCCAATCAAATCCAGTCGATTGGGTCAAGGAGGCCTTATAGACGAGCTTCATTTTATTTTCCTTTGAATTTACGCGCAGGTCATAATTGGCTGACCATCCGGCATTCGGTGTGTAATACGATATCTTGATGGCAATGGGCTCCGTTGACTTGAGGCTCATCACCTGCAAGAATAGTTGCCCTACTGGCACACCGGGCTTCTCTTGCTCCGACCCCCACTTGATGATCTGTTGCTGATTGTCTTGGATTCGCTGCTGGATACGTTCAATCTGCAATTGTGACTGAAAAATGGCCAACTTGGACCGCTCAATGCGGGCCGCATATACATCCAACAACCGAAGCAGGTCGGCGGCCAATACCGTTTGCTCCGATTTTTTCGGCAGGGATGACTCGATGAGCAAGCCCGTTTTTACCAGAAGCTCCTGATCAATCGCAATTTGATTTTGAAACCGGGCAATCTCCTTCAACAGCACGCGATTGCTGTCGGTCAACGCATCGATCTGGCGTTGAAACTTGGAGGGGGGCGCCGGCGCCTGATAGATTCGAAACTGCTGTGATAATAAAGTAATTCCCTCGGGCAAACTCACTTGCAAACTGTTGGGATCCACCGAGGTACTGATGCCTTCCAGCAAAATCGTACGGGAACCGGACTCTACGAAAAGTCGGCCTTCGTGGGTGAGCTCCGCGCCATAGCCAAAATAAACCGTTGCATTTCGCAGATTGGGGCGGAATTTGAGGGTGTCCTGAGCCATTGGGGTTTGGATCAGTGACCCCAGAAGAATTAAGAGGAAAATAGCACGCATATAAGTTGATTTTCCGGTTCAGATGCAGGTTTTTCTGGAGTTACACAAAGCCGAACCCATTATTTTTGTCGCCATGGCCAAATCGAGCAGCGGAGAGACCCCCATGATGCAGCAGCATCGGATGATCAAACAGAAATATCCGGATGCCATCCTTTTATTTCGGGTGGGCGATTTCTATGAAACCTTTGGTGGTGATGCCGTTATTGCCGCCGGAATCCTGGGCATCACACTCACCAAACGAAACAATGGTGCCGCCTCAGAATCCGAACTGGCTGGATTTCCGCATCATTCGCTCGATACGTATTTACACAAACTGGTCAAAGCCGGATACCGTGTGGCGGTCTGCGATCAATTGGAAGACCCCAAACAAGCCAAAGGCGTTGTGAAGCGTGGGGTCACCGACCTGGTCAGTCCGGGTACAGCGATCCAGGATAAACTGTTGGAGCATCGGACCAACAATTTTTTGGCAGCTGTCCATATCCAGGATGAGCAGCGGATTGGACTGGCCTTTCTCGATCTTTCCACCGGCGAATTCATGCTGGCGGAAGGATCTCCCGACTATGCCGATAAACTGCTGCAAAGTCTTCGACCCACCGAACTCATCCTGGCACGCGATCAACAGAAAAAAATCCTCACCTGGATGCAGGCGAAGATCTATTCGTATGCCATGGATGCCTGGATATTCGATCCGATTTACGGGACTGAACTGCTGACCAAACATTTTCAAACCCATTCCCTCAAAGGATTTGGCATCGATGATTTAACAGCAGCACAAACAGCGGCCGGTGCGGTATTGCATTACTTGCGGGAGACCGAACATCCCAACCTACAACACATCCGATCCATTCAACGGATCAATCGAAATGATTTTTTATGGATGGACCGATTCACCATCCGAAACTTGGAACTACTGGAAGGTCAATACGGTCATCCGCACTGCTTGTTGACGGTAATGGACCATACCCGCTCCCCCATGGGCGCCCGATTGCTCAAACGCTGGATCCTGTTTCCCTTACAAAATCTACGGTCCATTGAACTACGTTTGGATGCTGTGGAACAATGGGTAAAAGACCCTGTGTTCTTGGAAGCCTGCCAAGTAAAACTCAGTGCCTGTGGTGACCTGGAACGACTGGCCGCCAAAGTATCCATGCGTAAGGTCAACCCCCGTGATCTGGTTCAACTGGCGAGCGGACTCGCTGCAGTGGAATCCTTGGCCAATGCCTTGAGTCATTCGAAAAGCACTTGGATTCAGGAACGAGTAAAAAAAATGGATGCTTGTCCCGAATTGCGGTCCTTGATCCAATCCACGCTCACCAACGATCCACCCGCTGTGGCGCTCAAAGGCGGATTGATCCGGGAAGGAGTCGATATGGAACTGGATGAGCTGCGTTCCATCGCCCGCGACGGGAAGTCTTATCTAACCCGACTTCAACAACAGGAGATACAGCGTACCGGCATTCAATCGTTGAAGATTGGTTTCAATAACGTGTTTGGATATTACCTGGAGGTGACCCATGCACATAAGGAAAAGGTGCCGGCCGAATGGATCAGAAAACAAACGTTGACGAACGCCGAGCGGTACATTACGCCGGAGCTCAAAGAATACGAAGAAAAGATCTTGGGTGCCGAAGAACGAATGCAATCCCTGGAGATCAAGTTGTTTGAACGACTCATCGATCAAGCTCAACCATTCATAGCTGCACTGCAAGTAAATGGCGCCTGCGTGGGTGAGATCGATTGCGTTGCTAGTTTTGCAGCGTTATCAAAATCGAATCGGTATGTGCGTCCCGTGCTGCACGACGGAAATGAGTTGGAGATCGCCGGCGGAAGACATCCGGTCATCGAATCGGTATTGCCGACTGGCGTACCCTACATCGACAACGATCTTCTGCTGAATAAACAGGATCAGCAACTGATCATCCTGACCGGACCGAACATGAGTGGTAAATCGGCCCTACTTCGACAAACGGCCTTGATCACTTTGATGGCGCATATGGGTTGTTTTGTCCCGGCTCATTCTGCACGCATTCCACTTACCGACAAAATATTTACTCGGGTTGGCGCCTCCGATAACCTCAGCAGTGGGGAATCAACCTTTTTGGTGGAAATGAATGAAACCGCCTCGATCTTAAATAATTTATCAGAACGAAGCCTGATCATTCTGGATGAGATCGGACGAGGCACTGCTACCTACGATGGGATCTCGTTGGCCTGGAGCATCGCAGAATTCCTGCACAACCATCCTGGTCGACCCCTAACCCTATTCGCTACCCACTACCATGAGCTAAACGAGTTGGAAAATCAATACGAACGGATCCGGAATTTTCACCTAACCCATCAGGAGTCGGGCAACCGAATTTTGTTCCTCCGCAAATTGGCCCACGGAGGCAGTACACACAGTTTCGGGATCCACGTCGCCCGCATGGCCGGCATGCCCGCTGCCTTGCTGCAACGAGCAACGGACATCATGAAAAAACTGGAAAACAGTCACTTAGGAGGAATGTCGGAAGCAAATAAACAGGTTTTAAGCAATGTGCCTGCCCCCGATGAAACGCAGTTTCAGCTCTCCATTTTCGATGCCCAAAGCCAGACCTTTGAGGAAATCCGAGCCCTGATTGGCGAATTGGATGTGAATCGGCTTACCCCGGTGGAGGCCTTGTTGAAACTGCAAGAGATCCAGCAAAAGATTGTCGGTGGATAAGCTCTAAAACAGGGGGTTGCACAGAATCTCAAACTCCCTTATTTTTACGTCAAATTAACTGCTCATGAAATTCCTCCGGATATCCGCCTTGGTATTGTCTTTCTCCATGTTGCTGACCGCCTGCAAGCGCGACACCGAATTCACCAAAGTCACTGAATTCAGAAAGAATGGCGTTGCCATGACCGGCGCACTCAATGTACCTCAAACTCCTTCTACCGGATTGGGAACCATGGACATCTGGTACTCCAAAGAGACCCGCATTCTGACCTACACCTTGAACTGGTCCGGATTGACTGGTGCTGTTTCCAGTGCCTCTATCATGGGCCCTGCGCCCACTGGATTCCCTTCGGCTACCGTTGTGCAGAATCTAAGCACTTCTGCCATGATTCGTTGTGCCACGGTGGCGAACACTTCTTGTGGAACTTACAAAGGCACGATGTTGGTCGATGGTTTTGTGGTAACCGAAGAGAACCTCCTCAATGGCGTTTACTACCTCACGCTCCGTACAGCCAGCTATCCAGCAACTGGCGAAATCCGCGGACAGATCAAATTTGATTAATTCTTTTACCTGATAGGTAAAGCCCTCCGACGGAGGGCTTTTTTATTTGTGGTCGAACCAAACAGGCTCCCGACTGTCCCAGTCCCCTTGGTAGTTGATGAACAGTTCCTCCCCCTTTTCAATGTCGCGAACCGCTCGTACGCGGATTAGCTCATGTGCCCATTCCATTTCGTATTCACAATTACTGGGAGCAGCATGGTTGTACATGGGGACATACCCGAGCGCCATGGCACATTGATCACCCAGCTCGCCCCAAACAAAAATATAATCGTGTAAGCGCGTCTTGTCGATCCAGAGGCGATCGGCTGCGGTGAGCACGATCACCGGTGCGACCTCAATCACTGTATCTTTTGCAATGGGCTCCTGCGTGAAAACCCCTCGGCCTCGGCCGGAGGATGGTGCGAGATATAGAATCGGAAGGATCATGCTCAAAAGTACATGGCCAAAGCGGGTAAAATCACGCCCGCCCCCCATTCACTTTTCGTAATTTCGCGGCATGTCGACCGAGCTGAACCAGCAGACCCTCCGGGATGAGTTCAATCGGATCCGCGAAGAGCAGGATCCGGTTAGTCTACGCGCATTCCTCGACGACCAGAATATCAGTGATATCGCTGAATGGCTAGATGATGAAACCGAAGTCGCCACCGAGATCATAGCCAGCATGTCGATGCACCGAGCGGTCAGCGTATTTAAGATCCTCGACCTGAGTCTGCAAAAGCAAGTCATTCGCGAACTGCTCCCTTCCATCACCGCTAACCTGCTGAACGAGTTACCGGCCGACGACCGAACCGACTTCCTCGAAGAACTGCCCAGCAACGTCGTAAGAGAACTGATTAAATTACTCGAACCGGAAGAGCGCAAGATTACACTCTCCTTGTTGGGATATCCAGAGAACTCCATTGGCCGTCTGATGACCCCCGATTACGTGTACGTCTACCCACACAACACCATCGAGGAGGTTTTTGCCACCATCCGTAAATATGGCAAGGACAGTGAAACGATCAACGTAATCTACATCATCAATGAAAAAGGAGAACTGATCGATGACATAAGGATCCGAGACATCATCTTGAATGAACCCAACAAACGCATTTCGGAATTGATCGATGGCCGTTTCATCGCGCTTCATCCCGAAGACGACCAAGAATCCGCCAGCGAGATCTTTAAAATGAATAACCGAGTAGCTCTTCCCGTAATCAGCCGAAGCAACAAACTTCTGGGTATCGTCACCATCGACGACATTCTCTGGGTAGCACAAGAAGAGTTCTCGGAAGACATGCAAAAAATGGGAGGTACCGAGGCCCTAGATGAACCTTACCTCGATGTCCCCCTGTTCAAACTCTACAAGAAACGGATCGTCTGGCTACTGATCCTGTTTGTCGGGGAAACCATGACCATCGCCGCCATGTCGGGCTTTCAAAAAACACTCGAACATGTATTGGTACTTTCTACGTTCATTCCTTTGATCATCTCCAGTGGAGGAAATAGCGGGTCACAAGCGGCCACACTCATCATCCAGGCCATGGCCCTGGGCGAGATCACGGTAAAAGACTGGTGGACGATCGCTCGACGAGAGATTCAATCCGGTTTGATCATGGGACTCACACTGGGCTTGATCGGTTATCTGATCGTGATCGGCGGGCATCAATTTTTTGACCTATTTGGCGAACACTATAGCCAAGTTGGATTGGCCATTGGCATATCCTTGATCGGCGTGGTACTCTGGGGGACCATGATGGGCTCCATGTTGCCATTATTGCTCAAACGATTGGGCGCCGACCCAGCAACCTCCTCCACTCCCTTTATCGCAACCTTGGTTGATGTGACTGGACTGCTGATCTACTTCGGCACCGCATACTGGCTCTTGCGCGGCATCCTACTTTGATCGAAGAGATTCCCATTAAATTGGAAACACCCTATTTCTTTCGGAAAAACAATCGAATGGGCACACCGGAAAAATCAAAATTCTGTCGCAATTGATTTTCCAAATAGTTCCGGTAGGGCAGCTTCACGTCGTCGGGAAAATTGCAGAAAAAAGCAAATGAAGGCACGGTCGTCGGAAGCTGGGTGACGAACTTGATTTTAATGGGATTACCTCGAACCACAGGTGGGTGATAGGACTGGATCGCCTGCAACATAACCTCATTCAACTTGGAGGTGGATACGCGGCGGCGGCGGTTTTCAAACACATCCAAGCCGGTTTCGATGGCCTTGAAAATGCGGGTCTTTTCCTTCGCAGAAATGAATAAAATAGGTACATCGCTGAAAGGAGCAAATCGCTTTTTCAATTCCTTCTCATAAGTGACCGCGGTCTGTGTTTCTTTTTGAATCAGGTCCCATTTGTTGACCAATACCACGATGCCCTTGCCTTTTCGGGCAGCCAAGCTGAATATGTTTAGGTCTTGGGCCGCGATGCCCTTCTCCGCATCCAATAAGAGCAAACATACATCCGCCTCATCGAGCGCCTTGATGGCGCGGATGACGGAATAGAATTCTAGGTCTTCGTGCACTTTCGACTTACGCCGGATGCCCGCGGTGTCAATCAAGATGAACTCTTTTTGAAAGAGCTTATAATGGGTATGGATGGTGTCGCGGGTTGTACCAGCTATATCGCTGACGATGGTACGCTCTTCACCAACCAAGGCATTCAATAAGGAGGATTTACCGGTGTTGGGCTGACCAATAATGGCAAAGCGAGGCAGTTCCGAAGCGGCGACTACTTCTTCCGAACGGGATTCAGGAATCAATTCAGCGACGGCATCCAGTAGCTCGCCGGTGCCACTTCCGCTGGCGGAGGCAATAAAGAACATCTTATCAAAACCCAGGCTATAAAACTCGGAGGCTTCCAACAAGCGTTGATTGTCGTCCACTTTGTTGACGGTCAGAAATACAGGCTTCGGACTTTTGCGAAGTACACGGGCCATGGCGTCATCGAGTTCGGTAAGTCCGGTCGTGGCATCCACAATGAAAAGGATCGCATTGGCTTCCTGAACCGCCACCAGCACTTGCTTGGCAATCTCTTTTTCAAATACGTCCTCGCTGCCTTGCACAAATCCGCCGGTATCGATCACGTTGAATGATTTACCATTCCAATCGGCTACCCCATATTGACGATCGCGGGTTACGCCGCTGATGTCGTCCACGATCGCCTTGCGTTGTTCCAGCAATCGATTGAACAGGGTACTTTTTCCCACATTCGGTCTTCCCACAATGGCAACTGTATACGACATACTCAATAATTATATCTGTGCAAATTTCATCAATACCCGTATTCATCCAAAAACACTTCGTTCTCTCTCCATTTGGGCCGCACCTTGACGAAAAGTTCCAAAAAAACTTTCCGCTGCAGGAAAGACTCGATGGATTGGCGTGCTTCGGTTCCCAATCGTTTGATCATGGCTCCTTTTTCGCCGATCAAGATCGCTTTCTGACTCTCCCGATGTACCACGATGTCGGCTACAATCTTGACCAACGTGGTCTTTTCTTGAAATTCACGGACCACCACCGTGGTGTGATACGGTATCTCTTCACTGGTCAGCTCGAATATCTTCTCCCGAATCAACTCCGATGCAAAGAAACGAGTTTGGGCATCGCTGATCTCATCGGCTGGAAAATAGGCCGGGCCTTCTGGCAATACATTCAGAATCTCTTTCAACAACTTCTTCCGATCGGCTGGATGCTTGGTTGAGATTGTAACGACGCGACTCGCATACGACTTACCTTGAAAATATTGAATGGCCTCTTGTTTTTTGACGCCATCTACCAGGTCCGTCTTGGTGATCAAAATCCAAGCGGTTGCTTTCAACTTCAATTCGGTAAAAATGCGGTCTGACTCCGACCAATCGGAATGCGCATCCACCAGTAACAACGCGAGATCTCCATCTTCCAAAGCAGACCGGACGGCATCCATCATCCGCTTGTGTAAGGGATATTTTGGATCAATGATGCCTGGGGTATCGGACAAAACGATCTGATGATCTTCTTCAGTCAATATCCCCTTGATCCGATGCCGGGTCGTTTGCACCTTGGACGACACAATGGCCAACTTTTCCTCCATCAAAAAATTGAGCAGGGTACTCTTGCCCGCATTGGGCTTTCCAAAAAAGTTGACGAATCCGGAGCGCATCTTGACAAAAGGTTCGGAAGTAAAAATCCGCCCGGAGGCGGATCGTGTTGCGAAGGGGAGGATCGAACTCCCGACCTTTGGGTTATGAGCCCAACGAGCTACCGCTGCTCTACTTCGCGATGCAAAGATAGGGAGTTAGGGCCAGCGAACAAAATGAACGCGTCGCTGTTTTATGTGTGTACTTTCGCATAAACCGCGCTTCCGGGGTGCTGTCGTTTCAACAACGTCGGCTGAGATCACACCCGTAGAACCTGGTCAGGGTAATGCCTGCGCAGGGATGGAGAACGAACCGATTCTACGGCATCCCGGTAGCGACCAATACCAGTCGCATGATCAAGAATCGATTTCTCGTTGGGCTTATCCTGTTTACACTGACCGCCCGGGCACAAACGGAAAAAAAAGACAGTTTTTACTTGATGAGTCCCGTTGAAGTGCAATCGCTGCGCGCCGGCGATGAAGCCCCTTTTGCCAAGACAAACTTGTCGAAAACGGAGATTGAAAAAAGAAACCTAGGACAAGACCTCCCCTTTCTATTGAACACACTGCCGGGGGTTGTGGTGCATGCCGATGCGGGAAACGGATTTGGCTATACGGGCATCCGGATCCGAGGAACCGATCCCACGCGCATCAACATGACCTTAAATGGCATTCCCTATAATGATGCGGAGAGTCAAGGTGTTTTCTTTGTCAATCTACCCGACCTGGCCGCTTCCGCCAACAGCATTCAGGTGCAACGAGGCGTAGGCACTTCGTCAAACGGTGCCGGTGCGTTTGGAGCCAACCTCAACATCAGCACCCACGATAATAATCCGCAAAAAAGACTGAGCCTCCAAAACAGCTATGGCAGTTTTGCATCGCGCAAGCATACCCTACTCTATCAGAGCGGAATTCAACAGGGGTTTTCTACCGACATCCGGTTGTCGCAGATCGCCAGCAACGGATACATCGATCGGGCCAGCAGTCAACTTGCCTCCTATTATGTTTCCACCGCATACACCCAACCTCGATATTCGATTCGGATTACGCATTTCGCCGGCAAGGAAAAAACCTATCAAGCTTGGTATGGGATCTCCGAATCCGACCTCCGCGCTGGCAACCGCACCGTTAATTATGCAGGTACTGAAAAAACCGGCGACCCCTACGCCAACGAAACCGATAATTATCGGCAAAGCCATACGCAGGTTTTTTATAATCGCACTACGAAACAAAATGGGCAACTGGCCATCGCTTTTTTTTATACGAGGGGCAAAGGGTATTATGAACAATACAAAGCCGATCAGGACTACGCTCGTTACGGCATGCCCTACCCGGTCAACGGAACCGACACTACCTATACGACCGATCTGATCCGCCAACTATGGTTAAACAATCATTTCTTTGGAAGCACCTATTCCTATCAATGGAAAAAAGGGCGCTCCGCTTGGACATGGGGTGGCGCTTTGACTCGATACGTGGGTCAACATTTCGGCAAGCCAACCTGGGCAGCCAATGGCTTGACCGTCATTCGAAATTGGTATGATTTACCAGCCGATAAAAATGACATCAACAGTTACCTGAAATGGCAACGAACCCTGAATGCCAATTGGTCGGTATTCAGTGACGTTCAAGCGCGCTGGGTTGAATACCGGTTGCAAGGATTTCGAAACAATCCAAACATTCGCTTCCACCCGATTTATCAATTCATAAACCCCAAAGCAGGCATTCGCTACGGAAAACAAGATTGGTCCGGTTTCTTATCGATCGCCTACGCCCAGAAAGAACCCAATCGCGATGATTTTGAAGCTGGATGGAATCAGCAGCCAAAAGCGGAACGACTCCTAGATCTGGAAATTAATGTGGGCAAACGAAAGGATGCCTACCGCTGGTCAGCAACTTTCTACCACATGAATTATCGCGATCAATTGATTCTCACTGGCGCCATCAATGATGTAGGGGCCTATACCCGACAGAATATTCCCCGTAGTTATCGGATGGGTGTAGAACTGGAAGCCAGTGTGCGCCTTACCCATCAGCTGCAATTGATCGGCAACTTGGCAATCAGTCAAAACCGGGTACGCAATTTTACCGAGTACATAGATGATTATGACCATGGCGGACAGATCACCCAGTTCTATCCGCGCAGCGAGTTGGCCCTATCCCCGACCGTGGTCTCCAACGCAGTGCTGAGTTGGAAGCCGATAAAAAAATTGGAATTGCAATGGATTAGCAAATACGTGAGCCGGCAGTATTTGGACAATACATCCAATAACCGTCGATCGCTTGATCCGTATTGGGTGCAAGACCTATTGGTCGAGTACCGATGGGAACTGCCGAGGAAGAAATCAATGCGTCTGTTGTTGCAGGTAAACAACTGGACCAATACACGTTACGAACCGAACGGGTATACATTCAGCTACCGCTATGGAGGCGTGTTGAATACGGAAAACTATTATTTTCCGATGGCTGGAATGAATGGAATGTTGGGCGTCGAGATCGAACTATAACGGATCAGGGCTTGGTGGGTCCAAATTGTTCCTGCCAAGCCAATACGCCTCCAGCAAGATTGACCACGTTTTTGAATCCGACTGCTTCTAGAAACAAAGCAGCCATCATGCTGCGTTGTCCGCTCCGGCAATGAATGATGATCTCTTCTTCTTTGAGGTCTTCTATGGGTTCAATCTCCATGCCTTGGATCTTACCCAACGGAATCAAGACCCCTCCCAGATTAAACTCCTCGTATTCCCGAGGCTCCCGGCAATCGACCAGGTGAATGCGTTCGCCAGCATCGATGCGGGCCTTCAAGTCATTGACGGTAATCGTACGCATGGATTAAAGATTTTAAAACATTTAAAGCGAATCTCGGCGAGCAGATTCGGACCCGATCCAAAGATCGACCAGTTGCCCCGTTCTTATTCGGTTTACAATGGAATCACCTTGCACCGGCATCGGCACCTGTCGTTGAATGAAGCCGCTCAACGTATCGGTGAAGTTGGGCTCCGTGACCAAAACACCCACACCTAGCCCCAACCGCTCCAGCACCACCTTGGCTTCCGCATAGCGCATCCCGATCAGATTGGGAACCGACATGTCTAGATCACCCACCCCATTGCCCAAGATCAAGCCGATCAACGATCCTTTCCGAACCTTGGTACCCGGACGGATCGGCACCCCCCGATAGAGTTGATCGAGCACCGAGTTGCGCGCAAAATCTGCTCGGTAGATCGTATCTCCGACGCGGAGGTCTAAGCTGCGTAGAATCATCTCGGCATTACGAAAACTTTGCCCCTGCAGACTGGGCATCTCCACTTCCGGAGGAACGACCCGCGATAAGGTGAGGTTAATCAATCGACCCGATTTTACAATCTCATCGGATTCGGGTGACTGCCTAAGGACATGCAAAGGAGGAATTGTATCCGTATAAATAGAGTCCTGAACTTCTACCGTAAACCCTCCCTTTTCCAGAATCGATTTGGCATCCTCATATTTCATCCCCGCCAAATTGGGCACTACGGCCGAGCGTCCGTGATCCGTGAACCAATTGAGCGAGGCCAACCAGCCCAGAAATAAAAATACGGCAACGAGCAAGCCGGCCAACAGATGCACCCACAATGGTTTCCGCATAAGCGTATTGAACATGCGTGACATTTATACTTGAGCCGGCTTCAAAGCAGCGTCCAGCAATTCACTATAAAAATCCATCAGCTCCCCACCCTGTGCACGCACCTGTTGGGGAATGATACTGGCGGCACTTTGTCCGGGAATGGTATTAACCTCCAACATATAAGGCCGGTCCTCCGATTCCTGATAAATGAAATCAATCCGAACCACGCCCTGACAATGGAAAACTTCATAAACCCGGATGGCCATTTGGCACAAACGTTCGGCCATTCCATCGGGAATAGTGGCCGGTGTAACCTCCGTCGATTTCCCTTGATATTTGGCAATAAAATCGAAAAAGGGCTGGTCGGCATCCGCAATAACTTCCGTGATGGGAAGCACTTGAATGCCATTCGCATTTCGATACACGCCAACCGTAAACTCGCGGCCCACGACCATTTCCTCCACCAAGACTTGGGTATCCTCGACAAATGCTTTTTCGAGTGCTAGAAGCACGTTGCCGGTGGGTTCACTCACCTTGGACATGCCAATGCTCGAACCTCCGTTATTGGGCTTGACAAAAACAGGGAAACTCATATCCCGAGAAACCTGCTCGGATGCAGATTGCAATTCGACGCTACGATCAAATAGGATCGAACGCGCAACGGGAATTCCAGCTGCTCCCGCAATCGCGGTCGCGTATCGTTTGTTGAAAGTAACGGTGGATGTAGCTGCCCCGCAACAGGTATAGGGCAATCCGATCATATCGAAATAGCCGGGCATCTTACCATCTTCTCCGGGCGTTCCATGCATAGCCAAAAAAACTGCATCAAACCGAACATGTACACCATCGAGGTGCAGGGAGAAATCGTTCTTATCAACTTCAATGTTTCGTCCATCGGCCATTTGGTGCCACCAACCGTCGGTCCGAATATCGATGCGATATACCTGATAACGTTGAGGGTCCAGATGCTGTTGAACGGTATCGGCAGTACGATAAGAGATGACGGCCTCCCCAGAATAGCCGCCGGTAACGAGTGCAATGTTGGGTCTCATCAGAGATGCAACTTCTCTTTCTTGGACAATAGCTCCTCCACCGTCTCCCGGTACATTTCATCCGGCACACAGCAATCGACCGGACAAACGGCCGCGCATTGAGGTTCCTCGTGGAAACCTTGACACTCCGTGCATTTATTTGGGGTGATGTAATAGGTATCAACAGCTAGTGGCGCGTGCTTGGATCCAGCATCAACTACCAAACCATCCATCAAGGTAAAACTTCCTTTCACCGACGTGCCATCGGTCAAGGCCCATTCTACGCCCCCTTCATAGATCGCATTATTGGGACACTCCGGCTCGCAGGCCCCGCAGTTGATGCATTCATCGGTGATCTTGATCGCCATATTGGTGAGATTAAACGGGTTAGGACAACTAATTTTGCTCCACAAATCTAGGCAATTCAATGAATCTAGCGGCACGCATCGAATGGGCCTCCCGGTTGGGAGAGCATCTGGTTTCCAACCACCCCAACTGGCTGGATGCCAAGGATCGGGCCTATCAATTAAATCCCTGGTTCATCCCCGAATTCATCGATTTGGCCACCCATCAGATCGCGCACTCCTTTTTGGAAAAAGAGCTGCTTGAAAAATGGGTCAATGGGGCCAACATACCCGATCAGCCAGCCATGCCTGCCCGGATCGGACTGGTACTGGCCGGCAATCTACCCCTTGTAGGATTTCATGATTGGCTCTGTGTGTTCATCAGCGGCCACCATGGCCATCTAAAACTATCCGCACAAGACGCGGTACTGTTCGAATACATTCGGGAACTGCTGGTTGGATGGGAGCCCCAGCTAGCCCCCTACTTGCAAGTTGCGGATCGGCTCAATGGACTGGATGCCTACATCGCCACCGGCAGCAACAACACAGCCCGCTATTTCGAATATTATTTTGGGAAATATCCGCACATCATCCGCAAGAACCGAACATCGATTGCCGTACTCGGGGGTAACGAAACAGCTACCGAATTAATAAATCTCAGTAACGACCTCTACCCCTATTTTGGAAGAGGATGCCGAAACGTCACACATCTGTTTGTGCCCCGCGACTATGATTTCCAACCACTGCTGGAAGCCGGATCGAATTATAGCTACTTGTCCGAGCAAAACAAATACAAGAACAACTACGACTATCAACTGGCCCTTCGCATTCTGAATAAGGAATATTACATGACCAATCAGATCGGTTTGTTTGTGGAGCAACCCGCGCTGCATGCGCCGATCAGCGTGATCCACTATACGTATTACGACCGGATCGAAGAAGTAGAAACTTTTGTGAGCCAGGAGGCTGAACAGATTCAATGTCGAGTGGGCCTTGGCGGATATCCATTCGGTGCCACACAAAAACCGGACCTAGGTGATTATGCCGATGGCGTCAATACCCTGGATTTTCTCCGGTCATTGAGTTGAAAATTTGTTAAACCCACACACCCACTTGTTGTATAGTCATCCCAATATTTAAATTGCAGTAGTCAATTCGAAAAACAGTGCCTATGAAATGGAAACAGACTTTGGGCATCATTGCCCTCAGCGCAACCACCGCCCTAACCACGATCTGGACCTATGATCGATTCAGCAGCCGAAATTCGACTGCCGTTAACGGCGTGGATGCAAACAAACTGCCCGTGAATTATGCGGGTTTTCTGGAAAATGCTTCAAGCATTAGTCCGGAGTCGGTTGATTTCACCAAAGCCAGTCAAACGGCCGTACAGGCAGTGGTACACATCAAGACCAAAATACCTGCCCGACGGATCACCAACCAGCTGCCGCGCAACCGTAGTGGCATGGACGATCTGTTCGAGCAGTTTTTTGGGGAAGGATTTTATGGCCCGCAAATCAAACCGGAACAACGCGCTTCGGGCAGTGGCGTACTCATCAGTGAGGATGGCTACATCGTCACCAACAACCACGTAATCTCCGATGGAGAAAACGGCGTGGCTGCAGAGATCAACGTAACACTCAATAACAAGAAGACCTACACGGCACGCGTGATCGGAAAAGATCCCAGCAGTGACATTGCTGTGCTCAAGATCGATGGAACCGGCTTCCCTTACTTGCTTTATGGCAATTCCGATCAAGTCAAATTGGGGCAGTGGGTGTTGGCGATTGGCTATCCCCTCTCCTTAGAAACAACGGTTACGGCCGGCATCGTCAGTGCCAAAGGCCGATCGATCGGTGTCAATGGACGCCAAAGCGATACGCCGATCGAATCATTCATACAAACCGACGCGGCTGTCAACCAAGGCAATAGCGGCGGCGCACTAATCACGACCGACGGTTTGTTGGTGGGCATCAATTCCGCCATCTATGCGCCGACAGGCACCTATGCAGGATACTCATTTGCCATTCCAGTAAACTTGGCAAAAAAGATCGTAAATGACCTGATCAAATTTGGAGATGTAAAGCGCCCCTATTTGGGTGTGGCTGCCGATCAGACTAAGATCAATTCGACCGATGGCGCCTATGTGGGGGGTGTAGCCAAAGATGGAGCGGCTGCCTCAGCGGGATTGAAACGCGGTGACATCATCACCAAGGTAAATGGCATAACAGTCGGCTCCTGGAGTGAGTTGCAGGGAACCATTGCATCCTTAAACTCCGGTGAACAAATCACGATCACTTACAAACGGGATGGACTTGAAAAAACAACCACCGCCAAACTGAAAGCCGAGACCGGTACCTACGACAATCTCACCGCGACCAATCTTGGCAACCTGTTTGGCGCTGAGTTGGTTAACATCGACTCCAAGATGGCCGACCGAAATGAAGTGAATGGGGGCATCATGGTGAAAAAGATCACCGCCGGCGGTCCGTTCAGTCAAACCCGTATGCAGGAAGGTTTTGTGATCACTCGCTTGAATGGTCAGGAGATTAAGACCATGGAAGAACTGGGAAAGGCCCTCTCAGCTGCCCGAACCGGAAATTTCAGCTTGGAAGGTTTTTACGATGGATACAATGGCATCTATCGATACCCCGTAACGTTACCTGAAGTTGAAGATTGATTCAGCACAAACAATACCATTCAACGCCCCGAATTCGGGGCGTTTTTTATTCAGCGGTGTATATCAGATGATCCCAGGCCTGCATTTCAAATGCCCGTTCCTGGCTGAAATCATTCAATGCCCCTGAGGCCACGTTCTTGAACTTACCGCTCAGACGCGGATCGTTGATCTCAAAATGCAGATCGGATCGCCCGGAGAAGTTTAACACAACCAACAACTCGGAAGTGCCTTGTTTGCGCAAATAGGCCAATACAGAAGCGGGAGCAGTGGTCTGCAGGCGCTCGATCAAAACAGATTTATCAGCACGAAGTGCCGGATGTGTTTTCTTTAATTGCATCAACGCTCGGTAAAAGCCGGTGAACATCTCGGCATCGGGTCCTGCTTGGATGGTATCCTTATCAAAAAAATCGATGCGTTTTCGGTTGCCGATTTCCTGTCCGGAATAGAGCAGCGGCACACCGGGCCATGTAGCACTGAATACGGCCAGGGTTTTTGCCATCGACCCGTATTTTTCAAATTCAGTCCCATTCCAACTGTTCTCGTCGTGGTTGGTAGTAAACCAAGCGCGCAGGCGGTCGTTGGAAATCGACTGATACCGATCGAGTATGTGCAACAACGAATCCAGTGGGCCTGCTTGCTGATAAAAGTCCTTAGCCCCATGCATCCAAGTCCATGTGTAACTCGCATCAAAGACCTCGGCATACTCGGGCTTATCCAGTTCATCGTATTCGCCGAACCAGAACAAGGGTTTAACGGCATCCAGCTTTTCGCGTGCCTCTCGCCAAAAAGGCAATTCGACCCAAAAAGCCAAGTCACAGCGAAATCCATCGATGTCACATTCGTCAACCCAAAATTGCATGGCATCGATCATCGCTTTTCGAAGAGCCGGGTTTCCAAAATTGAGCTCGATGATGTCATCCATGCCGGAGGCGATCTTGAAATCTCCGGTGGTAGAATCCCGTAAATAGTAGTCGGGGTGCTCGCGGGTCCATCGATGGTCCCAACCCGTATGATTTGCCACCCAATCAATGATCACCTTCATGCCCAAGTCGTGGGCTTTTTTCACCAGTTCCTGAAAATCGGCCAAAGTACCGAACTCGGCATTGATCGACGTATAATCGGAACAGGCGTAATAACTACCCAGACTCCCCTTTCGTTGTTTTTCTGCAATGGGAGTGATCGGCATGAACCACAAGGTTCCAACACCCAAGTCACGAAGTCGGGGCAATTCGGCCATAAAAGCACGAAAGGTTCCAGCCGGCGTGTATTGGCGAACATTTACCTCGTAAATAGAGGTTTGTCGTGCCCAATCAAGTGTTTCAAATCGAATCGGCATATCGTAGTTTTTTGGGGGGGCTTGCCGGGAATCGAATCCGCAAGCAGTGAGCCCGATGCACAAGTAAAAGATCCCGATCAGCCAGCGCATAAAAAGGGTTTGCTGCAATGTAATGAAATGCCCCGATGCATCCACGTATCTTTGCCCCATGCGCAGCTTTGAAGTTCCCGGTTTTTATCGGAGTCCGCTGATCTCCGCCATCAAACAAAAGCGGAAAGCGGCCGACAAACTGAAGAAGGATTTTCAACCCACTCTGCTTGACCTGGGTTCATTGCAAATCCTATTGGCTCGGCATTTTGGATTTTGTTACGGGGTAGAAAATGCGATCGAGATCGCCTTTCGCACGTTGGACGAAAACCCGGACAAACGAATTTTCTTGTTGAGTGAAATGATCCACAATCCACAGGTCAATGCTGACCTGACCAGCCGCGGGATCCGTTTTTTACAAGATACCAAAGGCAATCAGTTGATTCCCTTTGAATCACTGAATGCGGAGGACATTGTTTTGATTCCTGCCTTTGGAACCACCTTGGAAATCGAATCGATTCTAAAAAAGATCGGTATCCGGCTGGAGTCGTATAACACCACCTGTCCCTTTGTGGAGAAGGTCTGGAACCGAAGCGAATCCATTGCCCAAAAGGCCTATACGATTGTGATTCATGGGAAACCGACCCATGAAGAAACCCGTGCCACCTTTTCCCATGCGGCTGCCCAAGGTCCGGCCGTAGTGGTGAAAGACATGCAACAGGCCGCGCGGCTAGCCCGCTACATTTGTCAGGAGGCTGGTCAAGAAGAATTTGAAACAGAATTTTCAGGTCAATACTCGAGCGGATTTCGCATTGACCAACACTTTCGTCGGATTGGCGTTGTGAATCAGACCACCATGCTTGCTGCAGAAACACAAGCCATCGCCGATTTTCTAAAAGAACAGGTACGTAGTATTTATCCGGAACCGGATGCCGTAGCGGATACGCGCGACACGCTCTGTTATGCCACCAGCGACAATCAATCAGCCGTAATGGGTATGTTGGACACAGAAGCCGACATGGCAATTGTCGTAGGCGGGTATAACTCCTCCAACACCTCGCACCTTTTTGAGCTTTGCGCAGAAAAATTACCCACGTTTTACGTGGATGGCCCCGATCGCATTGAGAACGCAACAACAATTCATCATTATGATTTTCATGCCGGTCAGGATACGACCACGCATGACTTTCTGCCGAAAAAAGACATCATTCGTGTATTGGTAACCAGCGGTGCTTCGTGCCCCGATGCCACGGTAGAGCGCATATTGGAAAAACTCGCTGGCTTCTACGAACGGTCACTCCCCTACTCCGATTGGCAGTAAAATCCAATTACTTGTACAGCAGGTCGTAATATTCGTGGGCCATCCGATTGCTTTCGAATTGATAACGTACATCGCGCATACCATTTTTAACGATCTCGCGCCAAACACCATAGTTCTCATAGTACAGCGGCAATACTTGATTTTCGAGGATCTCATAGATCTTTTCCAAATCGTAATCGTCCTGCTCCTGAACGTGCATGTTCTCGTAATCGGCCTTCGGCACAACAAATCCATTGTTCCCATGATTGATGAACTCCGGGATCCATCCGTCGTCGGTAGATAGATTCACTGCGCCATTCATACTGGCGGTCATGCCACTGGTACCGGAGGCTTCGCGGGGAACACGGGGATTGTTCAACCAACAATCGGCGGCTTGCTTAAGCCGCTTGGACAAAGCCAATTCGTATCCGATCATGACAGCCATATTCTTATGCTGACGACCGATGTGCACCAACTCATTGAATTCGCTGATCGCGGGATGGTCAACCGGATAGGGCTTACCAGCCCAAATAATCTGCACCGGGTATTTAGAATTATTGAGGAGTTTTTCAAATCGTTTTTCATCCCGTGTCAGCAGCGCGGCGCGCTTGTAACCGGCAAATCGACGCGCCCAAACGATGGTGAATACCTCGGGGTTGAAGAGTTTACCCGTCTGATCGGCGACGATCTCGAAGGCCCGTTTTTTCAGGTACTTCTTTCGATCATCGATGCCAAAGTTGTCACCGGCCTCCATGAACCGATACAGTTGCTTATCGGCCCAATAACGCCAATTCTGCGCATTGGTGATGGAGAGGATTGGACATATGTTTTCGTATTTGCTCCACATGGCACGTGAGACTTCACCGTGCAAACGGGATACACCATTGGCCAGTCGGGCAAATCGCAATGCAGCCAAGGAGTGATTAAATTGATCGCTGTCGTTTTGATAAAGTTTCTTAACCTCGTCAATGGTAAGCCCGCAGAAGTAGCTCATCTTGTGACAGAGGTAAATGTCGTGTTTTTCGTTGCCAGCTTCTTCGGGGGTATGTGTCGTGAACACCAATCGCTTGGTCACCTCCGGGAGCTGTCGATTGAATTTCTGGTAGAGATAGAATGCGGCCGACAATCCGTGCGCCTCGTTCAGGTGATAGCGGTCCGGATTGAAATTCAACAAATCGACCAACTTGGCCCCGCCTACGCCCAAGAGAATGAATTGGGCTACTTTGGTAGCCACATTGGCGTCGTACAATCGATGTGTGATGGTTTGTGAGACGTAATCATTTTCCGGCAAGTCGGTCGTCAATAAAAACAAAGGCGCCGACTTAAAAGTTTCCGGATTTAAATAAAACGCTTTGACCCAAACCGGATGCTCGTGGATGGTGATCTGGAATTTGATCCCCGTGTCTTCCAAAAAAGAATACTGCTTTTCATTCCAAGCAACATTCAATGTCTGGTCTTGGTTGCGCTCCTGATCGTAGTACCCGTATTTCCATAAAAGCCCAATGCCAATGAGGTTCTGCTTCAACTCATAGGCACTGCGCAAATGCGAGCCGGCCAGGAACCCCAAGCCACCGCTGTAGATCTTCAACGGCTGGTGAACGGCAAATTCCATGGAGAAGTAGGCTACGCGTTGCCCATAACGGGAATCAATTTCGTACGGAACTGCATAATCGTGAAAGGGCATAATGTGTTATTTTTACACGAAGTCGCAAGATAGGAGGAATCTGGCAAAGTTACGGAAGAGTACTGCCGCAATGCTGTGAACAATCTCTGGATACCCCCCCTATCATCAGAATGTATCGGGTCGCTAACGCGCATACTGAAAGGAAGCATTAATTTTGTAACACCCTCCTGGCATGCAAACCATAATAGAATTCTGCACCCGCATCGGCCCGCTTTGGTCCGCGCTATTGGCCACCACCTTCACCTGGTTGGTCACGGCCTTGGGGGCTTCCATGGTTTTTTTCTTTCGAACCATGCACCGTTCCGTACTGGATCCGATGTTGGGCTTCACGGGCGGGGTTATGGTGGCGGCTAGCTTCTGGTCCTTACTCGCTCCCTCCATAGAGATTTCAGAACGACTTTATCCGGGTTGGAGTTGGATGCCGGCCGCCGTGGGATTTGCCTTCGGTTCGCTGTTCATTTTTTTCCTGGACCGATACACCCCTCACCTACACCTCAACTTTGGAATCGAGGAGCAGGAAGGAGTAAAAAGCAACTTGCATCGAACCACGCTACTGATCCTGGCGATTACCCTGCATAACATTCCGGAAGGATTGGCCGTGGGTGTTTTGTTCGGCGCAGCGGCCCTGGGCGTTGAACATGCGACGGTGGCTGGAGCGATCACATTGGCCATTGGCATTGCTATTCAGAATTTCCCCGAAGGAATCGCCGTTTCCATGCCCCTGCGCAGACAAGGGGTAAGTCGATGGAAAAGCTTTTGGTACGGACAACTTTCAGCCATTGTAGAACCGATAGCCGGTGTTCTGGGTGCATTCGCAGTGATCTACATTGAGCCATTACTTCCCTTTGCGTTGGCCTTTGCCGCGGGTGCCATGATCTTTGTGGTGGTGGAGGAAGTAATCCCGGAAACACAACGAGACAAATACACAGATCGCTCCGTCTTGGCGTTCATAGCCGGGTTTCTGGTCATGATGATCCTGGATGTATCCTTGGGCTAACAGAGCTCAGGGAAAAGCGGTAAATTTGCCGCGCAACAAAAAGCCCTTCAATAAAATCGATCATGCAAAAAAAAATCAATGTAGCCAACCCAGTCGTTGAATTGGATGGTGATGAAATGACCCGGATTATCTGGGCCTTCATCAAAGAGAAACTGATCCTCCCCTACCTGAACGTCGATATCAAATATTACGACCTCGGTATGGAGAATCGCGACTTGACCGACGACCAGGTTACCATCGATGCCGCCAATGCCATCAAACAATATGGGGTGGGAATCAAATGCGCTACCATCACACCCGATGAGGCACGCGTTAAAGAATTTGGACTGAAACAAATGTGGAAGAGCCCCAACGGCACCATCCGCAATATATTGGACGGTACGGTTTTCCGGGAACCCATCGTGATCAGCAACATACCGCGTTTGGTGAACAACTGGACCGCCCCCATCATTGTGGGTCGCCATGCCTTTGGGGATCAATACCGCGCCACCGACACCCTCATCAAAGGGAAAGGAAAACTCACCATGACCTTTACCCCGGAAGATGGAAGTGCTCCACAAACCTTTGAAGTATTCAATTTCAAAGGGGACGGTGTGGCAATGTCTATGTACAACACCGATGAAAGCATTAGCGGATTTGCACGTAGCTGCTTCAACATGGCCCTGAGCAAAAAATGGCCACTGTATTTGTCCACCAAAAACACCATCCTTAAGAAATACGATGGCCGGTTCAAGGATATTTTCCAAGAGATTTTTGAACAGGAATTCAAGGCTGCTTTCGAAGCGGCCGGCATTGTATACGAACACCGCCTGATCGATGACATGGTCGCTTCGGCCCTGAAGTGGAACGGAAATTTTGTTTGGGCCTGTAAGAACTACGACGGCGATGTACAAAGTGATACCGTCGCACAAGGTTTCGGATCCCTGGGCTTGATGACCTCCGTATTGATCACACCCGATGGCAAAACCATGGAGGCCGAAGCCGCTCATGGTACGGTTACCCGCCATTATCGCGACCACCAAGCAGGTAAGCCTACTTCTACGAACCCCATCGCCAGCATTTTCGCCTGGACGCGCGGATTGGCCTTTCGGGGCAAATTGGATAACAACCAAGAACTGATTGATTTCGCCAATGCGTTAGAAGCCGTTTGCATCGAAACGGTTGAGGAAGGGAAAATGACCAAAGACCTGGCCGTCTGTATTCATGGCAACAAGGTCAAATTGGGGGAGCATTATCTGAACACCCAGGAGTTTTTGGATGCCATTGACAGCAATCTGAAAAAGAAACTCAGCTAGTCCTTCTTACTTCGAAATTCACAGACTCGCCACGGCGGGTCTTTTTTTTGCGTACATAAAAAAAGCCATCCCGAGGGATGGCTTTTGAGCAGTTTGTTTTGATTATATCCGGAAGTGGGCAAATGCCTTGTTGGCTTCTGCCATCCGGTGCGTGTCTTCTTTTTTCTTGAAAGCAGCACCTTCGCCTTTGCTTGCTGCTACGATCTCACCGGCCAATTTATCGGCCATGCAACGACCGTTGCGCTCACGGCTGTAACGAACCAGCCATTTGATACTCAAAGAGATCTTGCGATCGGGGCGAACCTCAGAAGGAATCTGGAAAGTAGCACCACCGATACGACGGCTACGCACCTCTACAGAGGGAGCAACGTTGGATAAGGCGCGTTTCCATACCTCGTACCCTTCTTCGCTGGTCTGCTTGGCTACTTTGTCCAATGCATCGTAGAAGATGGTAAAGGCAACACTCTTTTTACCCTGCCACATCAGGTTATTGATGAAACGAGTAACGAGCTTGTCGTTGAATTTGGGGTCCGGGGCGAGTGGAAGTTTCTTGGCTTGTGCTTTCCGCATGACGTATCAGATGTTGAACGAATGATTATTTCTTAGCTTTTTCACGCTTGGTTCCGTATTTGGAACGGCTTTGTTTACGGTCTTTCACACCGGCCGTGTCCAATGAACCACGAACAATGTGATAACGTACACCCGGAAGGTCTTTCACACGACCTCCGCGAATCAGCACAATGGAGTGCTCTTGCAGGTTGTGCCCTTCTCCAGGAATATACGCAATGACCTCCACCTTGTTGGTCAAACGAACCTTGGCTACTTTACGAAGCGCGGAGTTCGGTTTTTTAGGCGTGGTCGTATACACACGGGTACAAACCCCGCGACGTTGAGGGCACTGATCCAGCGCACGAGATTTACTCTTAGCGCGGATGATTTCCCGTCCTTTTCTCACCAGTTGTTGAATAGTAGGCATTCGAATCCCTTGTTTTTGGGAGAGCAAAGGTAACGGTGAAGGGGCGAATCACCAAAATTTGATTCTAAAAAAAACGAAGTTCTACTGCTTGATAATTAATGAGTTCGGCCCTTAAAACCTAGGACAAGGCAAAAAACCGGCCTTTTGGGCCAGCCGCGGAGTGTAACGAAGCGATATTTCGAGACTTCTGCCACCCGGACCAACGCGACTCATATCGCCCAACGATAGGTCGTATGAAGCGGCCAAGGTCCAATTCTTCCAGTTCAATCCAACTCCTGGCACCAGGGCATCGCCCAATCGATAGGCCAAACTAGGCAGCAAGGCCAAATCCTCCCCCACCGCATACGAACCGGATAGTGCCATCATCCGCTCCCAAGCAGAACCTTGTTTCATGACCAAAACATTTGGTGTTAAACTAAACAGATCCGTCACCTGCCACTGCACCCCGCCCTGCACCAATAGCCGATACGGCATTCGTTGGGCCACCGAACTGCTGATAAACGGATCCTGAGGTCTTCCCAAATGCATCCAGGAAATGCCCCCAAAGGCACGGGCACTTTTATCGGTGCTTCCATCCCAATACATCATTCCTACTCCTGCATCCAAAGTAGTGGCGGAGGTCTTGGTGAGTTGATCGCCGGTAAGCGCATTGGGATCATAACCGGTAATCGGATTCCATTGATCGCCAAATTGAAATTTCAATGGATCAAAACGCCGGCTGATCTGACCGGCCGATAACCCAACCACCAATTGATGCGCCCCCCATTTCACGCCTGAATAGGCAATGGATGCATACCCATTCAAATAGTGATAACCTGCATCCCCTGCTTGCTGATTGAGCATGCACAGGCCAAATTGCCAATTTGCCCGAGATTTCCACTCCACCGAAGCCCCTTGCGTCGAATACGGCACCATGACCGAACCCCACTGCGTACGATGGATCGCCGTAATGCGCAAATCCGCTTCCATCACGCCGGTCATGCCCGGATTCATACTCATCGGAAACGAATAGAACTGAGAAAAATGCGGATCCACCTGGGCCGTCAACACGCCCCCGAACAACCAAGAAAATCCAATCAATAAACGCGTTACCCTTTTCATCGAATTAAATTGATGGAACCTGTTTTCACTTTCACCGTGTTGTCTTGCAATACTACTTTGAGGGTATATGCATATACACCGATGGGTTGAGCAACCCCTTTATGGGTGCCATCCCATCCTTTGGCTAAATCGTTGGTGTAAAAGATCAGCTCTCCCCATTGGTTGAAGATCCTAAACTCCAGTGTGGCCATGTAATTGCCGTACACTTTCAAGAGGTCGTTTCGGCCATCTCCATTGGGGGTAAATGTATTGGGCACAAAGATCTCTTTGGAACTGAGCGTGGTTCCGCTCACCGGAGTCGACCAGGCACTAGTCTGACAAGGCTCAGCGCCCAGTGTCCGAACCACCAGACTCAAAGTTGTGTTCCCGGACAATCCCGCGATTGTATGGGACGTCCCGTTGATCCCACTGCTGGGTGATTGAAAAGTTGCCCCACCATTGGTACTTACCTGATAACC
>Ga0102920_1000038_pt1 | contig 35192 bp, 29 predicted proteins | sample Colrivmeta1568A3_FD_78204 | JGI IMG/M metagenome (GOLD analysis project Ga0102920, IMG submission 78204) | Estuarine microbial communities from the Columbia River estuary - metaG 1568A-3 | ecosystem: Environmental > Aquatic > Marine > Intertidal zone > Estuary | place: USA: Columbia River...
CGGAACCGGCGCCACGCGCCAATAATAAACAGTGCTATCCACAAAAGTCAAACCCGGAGTGAACTCCAAGACACCTCCCGTGCTGGAAATGGTCTGTGTGGCCTTTAAGGAGGAATTGAACAACTCGGTGGTATCGATCTCCATCCGATACTGCTTCAGCGGAGCAAACGGATTGGCCGTAGAGGCCGTCAACTTGATATTCTGCGTATTTACGATCGCGAAATTGTAGGGATAAACCGGACGGGCTTCATCCTCGTAGATAAATACATCCTTCGTAATACAATTATTAGATTCATACAATTCATCGATCGTGTTGTCTGCATCTATGCAGATGGAGATCTTATTCAAGCCTTTATCGCGCAAGGCTTGAATGGGAATGGAATAACGAACCGTGTCTGAAAAACGGATGCCAGAGATCGTATCGCGAATGATCACCTGGGTGGACAGATCCGGAAAGGTTCGCTTTACCTCTACCACGATATCTCGGTTAATGGCTTTTCCCAAGTTCAAGATTGCTGCCTCAACCTGGAAACTGGCATCCGCAACCGACACGAAAGAGGGATTAACCCGAACTTGCTGGTCCTCAATTACATAATCCGGCTTAGGAGCGGAACCTTTCAAAATCAAGGCCGGATCGCCGTGCAAGGTGGACTGTTCACAATGAAACCGTGCAAAATAATCGTCCTGCGTGGTTAAATTGAAAACCTGGGTGATTGACTCGCGCATGATCTCCCCAATAGATTGACCATATTTCGTAACAGATGCAGCCTTCAACGTATTCCCATGATATATATCCAGGTAATTCACAATGCCTAAGCCGGTACTGGCGATCGTTGCAATGCTACCGCGTTGGGGAGCCAATACAAACTTCTCAGAGATGGTTTCCCGAGAAAACAAACGCTGGGCATTGAACGTGAAAAAATTACCTGCATTACAACCAAGCAATACAAATAATGGGTATTTCCCGGCGTTGTTGTAACTGTCCGGATCGTCCAAATTAAACTCTAACGTACTGGCGGAGCTATGCCCGAAATAGGTGAGCATCCCAATCCCTTGTTCAAACAAATTGTACAACCGAGCCGAATTCGCCTGCTCTACTGGTGCCGTACTGAGCTTACTGAATGTATGAACTCTAGACCCATATGCTGTATCAGAAATGATATTGGTAAACCCATTCATGGAGTTGGTCAAGACATCTCCCAGAGTACCATCGCCAGATCCAATCACGTGTACCACATTTTTAGTCCAGGCCTTGTCACTGATCAACGGCGACTGAAACACCAAGTGCTGTTCATATTGGATTACCTTATCGAGGTAAGAACGCACCTCATCTCCATTGATCACCGACAAACGTCCGATTGAAACTTGCGGAATCCCATTCGGCCCCGGATCGGCTGCCAATAACACATCTGAAGCCGGATTCCCGAATGTAGGGATGAACGACAAGCGATTCAAATCCGGGTTCGACAGACTTCCGCGATTCGCGGTGTATTCTACCCCTTTGCCCACCAACAACACATTCTTGACTGGGGACGAATAGGTCGCCCGAGCATAGCGAATGAAATTGCGGACCGACAACGGATGCAACCGAATCCCAAAAGCAAACTGATCCACCAACTGGTCGATCATATAAATCTTAGCCGTATATCCTCCACCGGCCGCTGAACTCCGATAGGCCCGATAATCTTCCACCGGTGTCGTACCACCTGTTCCATTCAAAATGGCTGAATGAGAGATCATCAAGTAATTGCCCTGGTTGCTGGACAATCCATAATTGACAAAACTGCGCGACTGTAAGTTGCTAACGAATTGAGGCACCCCCGTTGCTTGAGAAACCAACAATAAGTTCCGCACACCCGCTGCAGGGGCTAGCATCACTTTAACCATTCCTGCTGTAGCAATATCACACACGTAGCGCTGTCCATTGGTGAAATCATACAAGACCGGCGCCACGCCACCGTGCGTAAAGCCAGTGATCTCCAAATAATTTCCGGCAGTCCCATCTTGCAACGGGAAAGCGAAATTATTGGCTCCGCCAAAATTGAACAGTCTCGGATACAACAATTCCATTTTGGCCAATGCCATACGGTCCGGATTGGTTGTAGAGAGATTCTTGACCGCCACGGAAGCTGTTCCCGATGCAATCAAAGATGTGGGCACCGAAACGATTCGACGCACATAATCAAAATAATCCATGGTCGCCAAATCCAGCTGCGTACTATTAACACTGATGGAGAAAGTGCGCGGGTTCAAGGCATTTCCCGTAGCCGATAAATTCAGGATGGGCGTGTTAGCACCCGTCCCGGTGTACGGAAACAACCCGGTTAAATTATCGGTTCGGGTGACATTGTAACCAATATCATTCGACGTCCACCCCTCGCCCTGATCGTAGCTGGAAGAATAAACCGCTGATCCCACAATAGCAGCATAACCGGGATTAATGCGTTGTTTGTGGTTCAAGGCAGCTGTGTGATAGAAAAAAGGTTCCGGCGTTGCACTCGTCGGTAACGTGTTCGCTGTATTGACGAGGCGTAGATTATTGCCAGTGGGATTGACGGTCAAGAAAAAAACGGCCGTATCGGTCTCCAAACTCCATCGGTCATTTAACTGGTGATCCTGATTGCGATATAAAACCTTATCCGGTCTGCCATCATTCATTCTGCCCCAAAACTCAATGTAATCGGATGCACCCATCGCACCCGTGGCCACCGATGTAAATAGCGGCACCTGCTCTCCGTTTCGCCAAAGTTGGAATTGTTCCGCAGGTGTGCTGCCCAAACCGATTCCCGAGAGAACGGATTGACTGATTCGATACAGTCCATCGGAACCCACGGAAAACTTGTAGTAGGTCTTATTGTAATCAATCCATTCATTGTTGAAGGGCTGCGCCTGCGCAAATCCCGTCAACAAAAACAGTGACCAAAAAAGAATGCGTTTCATAGAAATGGATATTTATTCAGCCGAAGATTTCTTGGGCTTATTCGCTACCAGATTCAGCCGAAAGGAAAACACATGCGTGAACAAGGGATTGGATTGATTGGCCAAATTGATGAAAGCATAATCGATGGTAGCCTGCTGAATACGGAACCCTGCTCCCGCACCGGGCTGGAATATCCATACCCGCTTTTGATTCAAGGTGTCCCCATCTGCCAGCGCGCGCTGGAAATTATTCACCCCGGCCCGCAAGAAAAACTGATCCTTTACGCTCAGCTCCAATCCTAGTTTGGGATCGACACTGACCGGGTCAGCACTCAGCACCGTGTTGCGCTTACCGTCAAACGTGAGGTCGGCATTCAGCTCCGCCAACAAATGAATTTGTTTGCCCAAAGCGAATCGCCTGCCCAATCCTACTACCAAACGAGGAGCCGTGAGCTCGGTCGATTTCACGGGAATCTCATTGTTGGTCAGGTATAGCACCTCTTTCTCCCGATCGGTAAAACTGAATGACCAAGTATTGAATGTAGTGGTTACATCTCGAGCCGCTATGCCCCACTGCCAAGTCTTCGAGGTGTACTGCAATCCAAGATCCGCTCCAAAACCCCAGGCCTTGGCAAACTTGCCAACACTGCGGTGAATCACTTTGGCATTGGCCCCAAACCGCAGGGATCCCTCGCCTTTGGATTTCAATAGCTGCGCGTACGAGAACAAGAAGCCATAATCGGCCGAAGAGAAAGATTGGATGTTGTTGTAATTCAGTGAACCATCCGGCTCCACCAAAAACAAGGTATTCATGATGTCATCTACTGCAAACCGCAAGGCCGTGATGCCCACCACGCGCTTTTTATCGGATGAAGGCAAGGCCAAACTGGCATAATCGTATTTACCAATCCCTGCAAAATATGAGGCATGCATCAGGTTGATCTGCGGAACGGTACCAATGCCCATGAGTCCGGCAGGATTCCAATACCCCGCTGTACCATCCTGTACAGAAGCTACTTGGGCGCCACCCATGGCCAAGCCGCGGGCACCTGCTCCGATGTTCAAAAATTCATTGGAATATTTCCGGAATTGACCATAGCCAACCAGGCCTGGCAACAGAAATAAGGCTAGTAACCGAATGTTTTTCATGTTCATGTCATTGGTTTACAAGAACCAAGCGCCGAATTTGAATGCAGATAATGGATACTCAAATTTAACTACAAAATCGGATTCCACCCCCCTGTCGGCCATCGTCTGATCAAACTAACTTATTTTTGACGAGATCGTGATTGAAATCGGTCTATAAATCTGTAAATCATCGTATTATCTACATGAATCTGGTCGAAGAATTACGCTGGCGGGGGATGATACAGGACATCATGCCTGGAACCGAAGATCAACTGAACCGGGAACTGACCACGGGTTATATCGGATTTGATCCCACGGCCGACAGCTTGCACATTGGAAGTCTGGTACCCATTCTCTTGCTGGTCCACCTGCAGCGAGCTGGGCACAAACCAATCGCCTTGATCGGCGGAGCCACCGGTATGGTGGGTGACCCCAGTGGAAAAAGCGAGGAACGGAATCTTCTCAGTGAAGAAGTTCTCCAAGCCAATATCAACGGAGTGCGCAAACAATTGGAACAGTTTCTAGATTTCTCCCCCGAAAAAAACAACGCCGCTGAGCTGGTCAACAACTACGATTGGTTCAAAAACATCGGATTCATCGATTTCCTGCGTGATACCGGAAAACACATCACGGTCAATTACATGATGGCCAAGGAGAGCGTTAAAAAGAGGCTCGACGGTGAAACCGGCATCAGCTATACGGAGTTTGCGTATCAACTGATGCAGGGGTACGATTTCTACTGGCTCTACCAGCATAAAAATTGCAAGCTTCAAATGGGTGGTAGCGACCAATGGGGAAACATGACCACCGGTACGGAATTAATCCGCAGAAAAGTAAGCGGACAGGCCTTTGTATTTACTACGCCCCTGGTGACAAAAGCCGACGGTGGGAAATTTGGAAAAACCGAATCCGGCAACATTTGGCTTTCGCCCGAAAAAACATCTCCCTATCAATTTTATCAATTCTGGCTAAATGCCGGTGATACCGATGCGCAAAAATGGATCCGCCTATTCACGTTTTTGGATCGATCCATCATCGAATCAATCGAAAAAGCACATGCCGAAAATCCGTCGCAACGCGTACTTCAAAAACGGCTAGCGGAGGAGATTACTACCTATGTACATGGAGCAGATGCCCTGTGCAGCGCTCAGCTCACGACAGAAAAACTCTTTGCACAACAATCGGCACCGGCAGAAAGCCTCAGCCGAGCGGATCTACTGGCCATTGAAGGGGTTTTAACTTGTCCCATTTCGCGGGATCAATTGGCGCAGGGGCTGGACGTTGTGAGCTTTTTGGCTAATTCGGGTGTGCTGCCCAGCAAAGGCGAGGCTCGAAAACTGGTACAAGCTGGGGGCATCAGCATCAACCGCAAAAAGATCGATCAGGTCGACGCACGCATAGACACCGCCCTTTTACTGCACAATGAATTCATTCTGGTTCAAAAAGGGAAAAAGACCTACTTCCTGGTTCAAGCCAATTAATCAGCCGCTGAAAAGTTTGGGAGAAAACCCCCTCAGCACTATTTTTGCACCCTCTTCGGATTGACCCATGGTGTAACGGTAGCACTACAGATTTTGGTTCTGTCTGTTAAGGTTCGAATCCTTATGGGTCAACAAAAAAAACCGGCAACGCCGGTTTTTTTATACCAAAAAGAGAATGCCAATACCTTTACTAAGATCTGGCAATCTGTGAGTTAAAGAAAATTCAGCCTTGCAGCGATCCACTTGTACGAGAAGGAAGAAACACGCGATTGATCAATCACGATAGCGGCTGACACAATCGGTCAGGGAAAGTTTCCAGTCAGGCACCGACACCCCAAACACATCAATGATCTTTTTCTTGTTCAGCACAGAATAAGCCGGACGAACTGCGGGTGTTGGATAGGCCGTGGTCGGAATGGCCACGATTGCACAATCGGTTCCAATCTGACGCTGAATCTCGATCGCAAAATCATACCAACTAATTCGTCCTTCATTGCTATAATGATAGACCCCTGGTTGCCACTTGCCCGATGCAACAATATCCAACAACGCCTTAGCCAGATCGCGCACATACGTAGGGGTTCCAACCTGATCATTCACGACATGAATAGTGGGTTTGTCGCGCAACAAAGAAACCATCGTTTTGAAGAAATTCTTTCCGTACGGAGAGTACACCCAAGCTGTCCGAACCACGATGCAATCGGGATTAAACTGAAAAGCTTGTTGTTCTCCGGCCAATTTGGATGAACCATAAACCGATTGCGGCCCTGTCGGATCCGTCTCCACATACGGATGATTTCCCTGTCCATCAAATACGTAGTCGGTCGACACCTGGAGGAACTTAGCCCCATGCTGATGGCACCAGGCGGCCATCACCCCTACGGCCTCTGCATTCACCTGAAAGGCCAACTCCTTTTCTAGTTCAGCACGGTCTACGGCCGTATACGCAGCCGCATTGATCACATAGTCTGGCTGGATCCCCTCAAAAAATTGGCGCACCAACTCAAAATGATGGATGGGCATGTCGGATCGGGATAAAAAAACAAACTTATACTGGGGATACTCCGATTCCAGATCCTTTAACGACCTACCCAATTGACCCTGTGACCCCGTAACTACAATGGTTGGCTTCTTTTCCATGAGTCCTAAAAAGGGGAATTAAAAGCAGCCAGACGCGGCAAAACCCGGTCTTTATCTGATACGATCGCGGCATTCACCGGCACACGCCAATCAATATTCAACGCCGGATCATTGTACAACAATCCGCCCTCCGATTCTCGATGATAACCCTGGTCGCATTTATACATCACCTCGGCTTCGGCAGAGAGTACGGAAAACCCATGCGCAAAGCCGGCCGGGATCAATAATTGCAACTTATTGTCGGATGAAAGCTCAACGGCCACATGCTTCCCATAAGTCGGCGATTCTTTGCGAATATCAACGGCCACGTCGAGGATGGCGCCCCGCAGTACCCGGACCAATTTGGCTTGCGCATACGGCGGCGCTTGAAAATGCAAGCCCCGAATCACCCCATGAACGGACGAAGACTGATTGTCCTGCACCCACTGATATGACCAGTCTTGTTGCTGAAAGACTTTTTGACTGTAGGATTCAAAAAAATATCCACGAGCATCGCCAAATACCTGGGGCTCGAGGATGAACAATCCTTCAATATGACAGGGCTCAATACGCATTATAAACTCCAGTATTTACGACTCAAAATCTGATTGCGATAAATGCCTTTCAGGTCCACGATCAATGCATCGGGCCGTGTGATGGATGCGAAATAAGCATCATCCAGCGCCCGATATGCCTGATGTGGGACGGGCACGATCACCGCATCGTATTCGTTGCCAATTTGATCGGCTAAGCCAAACCCATATTCATGCATCAACTCATCTGACTCTGCATGCGGGTCTACTACATCCACCTGCACAAAAAATTCTTGCAATACTTTAATTACATCACTGACTTTCGAATTACGGATGTCGCTCACATCCTCCTTGAACGTGACTCCTTTAACCAACACACGGGCCTTGCGCGGATCACCAGCATGCTGGATAATGTGCTGAACAACTTTATTTGCCACGTAACGCCCCATCCCATCGTTGATGTTGCGCCCTGATAAGATCACTTCTGAATGATAACCCAACTTTTTGGCCTTGTGGGTCAGGTAATACGGATCAACGCCGATGCAATGGCCTCCAACAAGACCCGGCTGGAATTTCAAAAAATTCCATTTAGTTCCTGCAGCCTCCAATACTTCGTACGTATTAATCCCGATCTTATCGAAGATGATGGACAGTTCATTCATCAAAGCGATGTTCAGATCCCGTTGGGTATTCTCAATGATCTTGGCGGCCTCAGCTACTTTAATGCTTGAAGCACGGTGTACACCCGCATCCACGACCAGTTCATAGGTCTGGGCGATCTGAACCAATGACTCGGCATCACAGCCCGACACCACCTTAACGATCTTGGACAAGGTATGTTGCTTGTCGCCTGGATTGATTCGCTCGGGTGAATACCCCAACTTAAAGTCCACCCCCATTTTCAATCCCGAGATACGTTCCATGATCGGCAAACAATCCTCTTCGGTGCATCCCGGATAGACTGTGGATTCGAAAACGACATAGTCACCCTTCTTCAAAACCTTTCCAACCGTTTCCGAAGCTCGCTGTACGGGAGTCAGATCAGGTACGTTGTGTTCATCGACCGGTGTGGGAACAGCAACTATATAAAAACTAGCTTCTTTCAAAACCTCCAATGAATCCGTGAACTCAATGTCACACCCGGCAAAATCGGCTGCTTCCAACTCATTGCTTGGGTCAATGCCGTTCTTCATCATTTCCACCCGCTGGCGGTTGATGTCAAAGCCAATCACCGAGATCTTGCGCGCAAAGGCAAGGGCAATGGGTAGCCCTACATAACCCAATCCGATCAGGGCCAGTTTCTTTTCTTTATTCACCAGTTGATCGTAGATCATACTATTTGTTAAGATACTCCAATACGGCGTTAGCAATGTACGCTTTTTGCTCCTCGTCCATTTCCGTATGGATGGGCAAAGAGATCACCACATCCGTCAAGGCATCCGTGATCGGCATGGAATGTTCAGCCGAACCAAATTCAGCGAACATGGGTTGACGATGACCGGGCACGGGATAATAGATCATGCTGGGAATGGAACGGTCGGCCAGGTATTTGACGAGTCCGTCCCGGTCTACCCCCGCTGCCAATTTCAGTGTATACTGATGATAGACATGTTTGGAATAGACCGCCTGAAAAGGGGTAGTAACCAAGGGATGCGTGGCAAATGCTTGATCGTAAAAATCAGCTACAGAGCGGCGGGCTTCATTGTAAGCATCCAGGTGACGTAGCTTTATCCGAAGAATAGCTGCCTGGACTGAATCGAGTCGGCTGTTGCATCCCACGATCTCGTGATAATACCGCTGACGTTGACCGTGATTGGCGATCATACGCAAGCGCTCGGCCAGGGCTGAATCGTTGGTGAAAATCGCCCCCCCGTCTCCATAGGCACCTAAGTTTTTCGAAGGATAAAACGACGTGCATCCGATGTGCCCCAGGGTGCCTGTTTTGGCGACCCGTCCATCCGAAAAATGATAATCACAACCGATGGCCTGGGCATTGTCTTCGATCACAAATAAATTATGCTCGTTGGCAATGCGCAAGAGCTCCGCCATGGGTGCGGCATGTCCGTACAAGTGCACGGGTACGATCGCTTTGGTTTTGGGGGTGATGGCCTTGCGCAGCGAATCGGGATCCATGCAAAATGTATGCGGATCGACCTCAACGAAAACTGGAGTCAGTCGAAGGAGTGCAATGACTTCGGTGGTTGCGATGTAGGTGAAGGAAGGCGTAATCACTTCATCGCCGGGTTGCAGCCCCAGCGCCATCATGGCAATCTGTAAGGCATCCGTTCCGTTGGCGCAAGGAATTACATGCGCTACGCCCAAATAACTAGCCAATTCTTCAGCAAATTGCTGCACCGGTTTACCGTTGATGAAGGCCGAACTTTCCAGCACCTCTAAAACCGCCTGATCCACCTCGGATTTGATGCGGTGGTACTGGGTTTTTGTATCCACCATTTGAATGGGACGCATGCTAATATTTTTCGATGGCAAAAATAATTGAAAACCCTCTAGTAGGAGGCATTGATTTACATTTGTCTACCACCGATAGTAAACCCCTTGAGCCGACTATTCTATCACCTGTTTCGCTTGACCTATCCGATCGTTCTTCGAATCGCGGCCCCGTTCCATCCAAAAGCAAAGGCCTGGGTCGTCGGACGAGCAGGCATATTCCAACAGTTGGAGAAGCTACGTGGACAAGGCCCCACCATCTGGATACACTGCGCCTCGTTGGGTGAATTTGAGCAAGGAAGACCCGTTATTGAGCACCTTCGATCCCAATATCCGAATTACAAGATCCTCCTAACCTTCTTCTCCCCTTCCGGCTACCAACATCTGCAACACTACCCGGGGGTTGATTGGGTATTTTATTTGCCCATGGACAGCCCATCCAATGCCAAACGATTTTTGGATGTGGTGAACCCCACACTGGCCATCTTCGTTAAATATGAGTTCTGGTTTTACTACTTAAAGAAACTGCACTACCGAAAAGTCCCCTTGTTGCTGATCTCCGCCTCTTTTCGTCCGGAGATGTCTTTTTTTCGTTGGTACGGTGCTTTTGCGCGTAAAATGTTGACCCGGTTCGATCGGATCTTTGTTCAGGATGAGTCATCAAAGCACTTACTGTCAACCATCGGTATCACGGAGACCGTTGAGGTAGCAGGAGATACTCGTTTCGATCGGGTGGCCGCGATTGCTGCACAAACCAGATCATTCCCCGAGATAGACGCTTTCATGAATGGAAAACCAACCATCATCATTGGAAGCAGTTGGCAGGCCGATGAACAGCTTTGGCAGCGCGTTTGGCCGCGCATCAAATCGCTGGGCATTAAATTACTGATCGCACCGCATGAAGTGAATGGTTCTCATATTCTGCAACTTCAAAAATTATTTCCTGAAGCAGTCTTGCATTCCACATTGCCCATGTCGAATATCGAGCCCGAACCTGCCGTTCTAATCGTGGACAGGATCGGACTGCTCGCTCATCTATACCGATTTGGTTGGGTGAATTATGTGGGGGGGGGCATGACACCGGCCGGTGTGCACAACGTGCTGGAGGCAGCCGTTTATGGCCGACCCGTGATCTGTGGCCCACACATTAAAAAATACCGGGAAGCTGTGGAATTGGCAGATGCCCATGGATCGGTGGTGCTTCCGGAAACGCAAACAGCGACCGAACTCGTTGAACGGTTGAAAATGTGGATGTCGAACCCGGATCTGAGTTCTGAAATTGGCGAAAAGGCGGCAAGCTTTGTAATGCAACGAACCGGATCGGTCAACAAGATCTTACACTACATTCAGGAAAATCGTCTTCTAACCAATTGATCGAATTGATTGACCAAAGGATGATCGATGGGCCAACCCAATTTTGTCTTTAATTCCCGACTGATCCAAAACTCTGCTTCCGGCAAAATTTGAAACTGATTGATGGTCTTGACGCTCCGTTCGTACATGGCCTCATCGTCTCGAAATAATTCGCGGATGAACTGAAATCGCTCATTGATCCCGATGGCCTTACGAAGGTCTTTGATTGGCCCTTCTCGCAACATGTCTTGGCGCTCGGTCGACGCAGCCTTCAATTGATCGTTCAGTGAGGCAGATTCAGTTTGGAGCTGATCATTCAATTCACCCCCCTTGTGCATGTATAAAGTGGGCACCTCTTCCATCACATCATAGGCCGGATTGACCACGGGAGCAGTGGATTCAGGTGCAGATTCCACGGTAAACTCTTCGTCAAAAAGCACCAGCGGTGCAATTTTGGGCTTGGTGTTTGGCTTTGTTGAAACGGGCAAATCGGAGGAAGTGGACTCAGCCGTGGGCTTTGAAAATTCCGTGCTGCTCATCTGTATAGATGCGGCCGGAAGTACCACCGCTACCTTGGCCGTTCCCAGTGAACGACTGCTATGCCCCGTTTCCTTCTCCAACTCCATGGACAAAAGGGCGATGGTTTGGCGCAATGCATCGTCCCCGACACCTGCCTCCAGTTGTCGATTCAATTCCATTACCAACTGCCTGAATCGTTCCATTCCGCTATTTTTGGGGTTGATCGGTAATAGTAAATGTACATCCTCTGTGGAGTCAGACCGAGGATCTTAGAAAAAATAAATTCACATGTTCATTGAACCTAACACCAGTGGTCTGCGTCGCGGAAGCATTGAAGTGATCTGCGGATCGATGTTCAGCGGGAAAACGGAGGAGCTGATCCGCCGATTGAAACGCGTCAAGATCGCCAACCAATCGGTCGCAATCTTCAAACCGGCGCTGGATACCCGATACGACAAACAACAGATCGTGTCGCACGATACCAATGCCATCGATTCCAAACCTGTTGAATCAGCCCGAACCATCTTGGAGCTGGTAGGGAACGCCGAAGTAATCGGCATCGACGAGGCCCAATTTTTCGACGACCAAATTCCGGATGTCTGCGACGAATTGGCCAAACGAGGCATCCGGGTAATCGTGGCCGGATTGGACATGGATTATTTGGGCAAACCATTCGGACAAATGCCCAGCCTGCTGGCCAAGGCGGATTTTGTCACCAAGCTGCACGCCATCTGTGTTAAATGCGGTCACATCGCCAACTATTCGTACCGGAAAGTTGCCAATGATGCACAAGTGATGTTGGGCGCCAAAGATTCTTACGAACCTCGTTGCCGTTCTTGTTACGAAGAATAGCCAATACAAATCGATCATGATCCGAGCGATCTGGACACTTTTTAAAAAGGACTTGTTGTTGGAAATCCGGCAACAGTATAGTTTTTACGGGATCCTGCTATATATCTTTTCGACCTTGTTTGTCCTGTACCTATCGCTTGAGTCTCCAGAGCCCCAGGTCTGGAATGGACTATTTTGGGTGATCCAATTGTTCATTTGCATCAACGCCGTGGCCAAGGGATTCATGCAGGAAAGCCGAGGTCGATGGTTGTATTACTACACGCTCGCCCATCCGATCACCATGGTGCTGGCCAAATTACTCTTCAACACCTTGCTCATGGCCATCATGAGCTTGATTAGCCTGATCCTGTTTCGTTTGTTTTTAGGGAGTCCTTTCTCCGATGGATTTCGCTTCTTAGGGATCGTTCTCCTGGGAGGATGTAGCCTCAGCCTTGTATTCAGCTTCCTGTCTGCGGTTGCGGCTAAGGCTCAACAAAATGCGGCAATCTTGGCTATTTTAGGCTTTCCTATTATTCTCCCACAACTGATCTTGCTCTTACAGATCAGCGCTGGTCAATTCAACGAACAACCCACCGATACCACCGTTTCGATTGCCCTAATGCTGGGGCTGGATGGATTGGTCATTTTGCTTACGACGATCCTATTTCCCTTTTTGTGGAAAGAGTAAAAATTATTCAGGCAAAATCACGATTGCGATGGGCCGACTCACCTTAATTTTGCCGGGCTGTCCGGTCAACGGACAATGTCCATGTCGAACGCACCTCGTTATATGTACCGATCCTGGTGGAAGATCACCGGAATCCTGCTGCTGATCTACACCTTTACAGCCGGCTTGCTCGGTTCGGTGCCCAAGCTTCCCCTTCTACAAGAAACGATCCGCAACCTGTATTTCCATGTGTGCATGTGGTTCGGCATGATGATCCTGTTCACCGTTTCAGTCGTGCAAGCCATTTTGTATTTGAGAAAAATGGACCGAAAACACGACCTCGCTAGCCGCCACTATGCCGGAACCGGCATCCTGTTCGGACTGTTGGGTTATTCAACCGGTTCGATCTGGGCCGCCTATACCTGGGCAGATCCCAATGTTCCTTTTGCCGAGTCCTTTAGCACAATCGCTCGTGACCCCAAACTGATCGGGGCAGCAATCTCTTTACTGGTATATTTCGCCTATCTCGTATTGCGCGATTCCATAGCCGACATCGACCGCAGAGCTCGGATAAGCGCGGTGTACAACATCTTCGCCTATGTGATCCTATTCCCCGCCATCTGGATTTTGCCGCGCGTACTGGAAAGCTTGCACCCCGGCCAAGATGGAAATCCGGCCCTGGACGTGAAGAATGACATCAGTCCCTCAATGCGCATGGTATTTTACCCGGCCGTGATCGGTTGGACATTGCTGGGCGTTTGGATCAGCACCATTCGAATCCGAATTGAATTATTGAACGAACAAAAACGCACCACATGAAATGGTTTTTTTGCCTGATCGCCTTTTTCTGCTTCTTCCCCGCCTCCGCAGCCGTGACCATGGCTGAACAGATGCGCAGCGATGGAAGAATCTATGTGGTCATTGCTGTGATGCTTACTATACTGTTCGGGATCGTGCTTTATTTATACCGAATGGACAGAAAACTCAGCCGACTGGAAAAACTGGATCAAAAAAACTGATCCGCTGACTAAGTGAACGATTGCTCAACCATAAAACAAACCGAATGTCGAACAAACACTACAGCTTCTTTGGTGCGGTCGAACGCAGCTTCGACAAAGCTGCCGGATTCACCCAATGGGACAAAGGAATTCTGGCACAGATCAAAGAATGCAATGCCGTTTACCAGATGCGTTTTCCGGTCAAGCTGGACAACGGATCCATCGAAGTAATTGAAGCGTACCGCGTTCAACACTCTCACCACAAAACTCCTTGCAAAGGGGGGATTCGTTTCGCGGCAGAAGTAAACCAGGATGAGGTGATGGCACTGGCAGCTTTGATGACATATAAATGCGCCATCGTAAACGTTCCCTTTGGAGGAGGTAAAGGGGGCATTAAGATCAACCCAAAAAAATACACGACCTACGAACTGGAAAAAATCACACGTCGTTATACCGCTGAGTTGATCAAAAAGAACTTCATCGGTCCAGGCACCGATGTTCCTGCGCCCGATTACGGAACCGGCGAGCGCGAAATGGCCTGGATCCTTGACACCTATACCGCTATGCACCCCGGTGAGATCGATGCCGCCGGCTGTGTAACCGGAAAACCCATCACACAAGGTGGCGTACGTGGTCGCCGCGAAGCAACCGGACTGGGTGTTTTCTACGGTGTACGGGAAGTGTGCAACATGCCCGACATCATGCAAAAATTGGGCCTGCCCATTGGTCTGGAAGGGAAGCGCGTAGTGGTACAAGGACTGGGCAATGTGGGCTACCACTCTGCTAAATTCTTTCAACAAGCGGGCGCCAAAATCGTGGCACTGGCCGAATACGAAGGGGCCATTGAATCCGACGCGGGGTTGGATGTTGACGCAGTCTTCAACCACCGCAAACAAACCGGTTCCATCCTGAACTTTCCCGGTGCCAAGAACTTTGAAAAAAGCTCGGATGCCTTGGAAAAAGAATGCGACATCCTGATCCCCGCTGCATTGGAAAATGTGATCGATGGTTCCAACGCGCCCCGCGTGAAAGCCAAATTGATCGGTGAAGCAGCCAACGGCCCCCTCACCCCCGAAGCAGATGAAGTCTTTGCTAAAAACGGAACCATCGTTATCCCCGATATGTATCTGAACGCCGGCGGAGTAACGGTTTCTTATTTCGAATGGCTCAAGAACCTCAGCCACGTTCGTTATGGTCGACTGGAAAAGCGATTCACCGAAAACCTGAACTCGCACATTCTCGGTCAAATCGAAGAACTCTCTGGCAAGAAAGTAAGTCAAACCGAACGCGATTTCATCATGCACGGTCCCGATGAAGTAGACCTCGTTTACAGCGGACTGGAAGAAACCATGATCACGGCCACCCACGAGATCATGAATACCTGGAAAGCAAATCCAACGATTCCTGATATGCGCACAGCCGCTTATGTTGTTGCCATCAACAAAGTGGCCACCAGCTACGCGGAGCTTGGCATCTTCCCATGATCATCATCAAAGGATTCAACACAAGGGGCTTCGGCCCCTTTTTTATTGCGTAGCCAGATCCACGTTGACGCGCCCCCATCCAAATTGCGCGTTTTTGTACGGGTACAAACTGCTTGACTGCTGCAAACGAACGATGATCTGATCACGGCTGAAGGTTGGATATCTCGACCAAAGCAACGCGGCCATTCCGGCCATACTCGCAGTTGCTACCGAGGAGCCTCCAACACTTGAAGGCCAATCGCCCGAATCTGCAACGGTTAGCGGATGATCTCCATCGGCATTTCGTTCCATGGTTACTACAAAATCGACTTCCTGTCCGGTATGACAAACGGCACAAGCAGATAAGGCGCTTAGATCTTTTACACCCGTAACGGCTTGGATCTCCGGCATCCTAGCTGGAAAGATCACTCCTGCCCAGCCAGACGTCCAACCAAACGACGTACCTGCTGCCGTGAAAATCAATTTTCCTTTCCCATAGGCATAACGGATCGCATCAACCATGTAGGAACTACTGGTGATCCGGCCCATGCTCATGCTGATGATCCGGACATCGGAACGATTGGCCGCATTGGTAAAAGCATCCACCACGCCCTTCACCTCGCGGGCTTCATCTAAAAAAACATCGGTTGCTGCCCGACAGGTTACGAGGTTGCAGTTGTAGGCGATTCCAACGGCATTGCCATCCGAACAACGAGGAGCCGCGATGACACCTGCCATGGATGTACCATGTCCACACCCATCGTTCGAGGTCTCCGGATTGCCAAAGGAAAAACCCATCCAGGTGTCTTGTGGTAAGGTAACGATTCGCTCAAGGGTTCTTCCGTAAGAAGCCCCGGAATTAAATGAAATGCCTAAATTATCCTGGGCCCAGGAACAGCCCGAATCAATGACGAAGACTTTAATGCCCCGCCCGGTCGTTCGTGCCCAAGCCTGTGGTATACCATGACCGGCATAATTCCAAGATAGCTTGGCCGCCGGTGCGATGGAACTGTAATGCGTACCGAGCTGAATTCCATAATCGGGCGTGTTGCTCCCACACCCGCTTGACGATTCGAGTTGAACCCCATCCCGAACCAAATTATGATCATAGCTCAACGGTTCGACATAACGCACGTACGGAGATCGACGCAAGCGCTGCAGCTGCGTCTTGGAGCTCAGTCGCAATAAGATGACCGGCAATCGATCTTCCACCCAAATTATCCGAGAAGCATTCAACTCGTTGGCCAAAAGTCCAATCACCTGCTGACGAGCCTGCTTCCATGACGCAGCAGACAGATCGATGGTTGAGATCCAATCCGAAGTGGCTAGAAATCCCAATGGTTGATAACCAATTGCCACGATTGAATCGGCGTGCGCGATGGCCGACCATAACTGGTGTTCGTTCCATTGGCTCAGATCGGCACTTCCCTTTCTTTCTAGATCGATTCGGATCTGCCGATTCAATGAATCGACCGCGATGAGCGGATCATTAGTTTGTATCACTAGGGTCGGCTGCCGACGACAAGCAACCACGAAGAGTAGAAAAAAGAAGAGGCAAGAAAAGTATCGCATGAAGATTGATTGAGCCAGCAAAATAGCTTGGCCAGGGTGCGATCTCCAAGTGAAAAAGACGGGAAATGGAACGTTATTTTCTGATCAATGGCCAATCAGCCAATTCAACCAATTCACCATCGGATTTACGCCAACCCATGGTTTGGCTTCCATTGCTGATCATCAGATAAGGCACGGGCACCTGAAGATGATAACGCAGTAATTGATCGAGTACCGAAGTTGTCAATGGCACCTCCGGCGCCTTGCATTCGATCATACAAAAGGGAAGACTCTGTTCGTCGTGCACCAATACATCAAATCGCTTGCGCAGCTTGTTCACCTCGATCTCCTTCTCGACGGCGATCCAGCTGGTCGGTACTAGCAGCACGTGTATGAGCTGCGCCAACACCTGTTGTCGCACCCATTCCTCCGGCGTTAATGCTATCCATTTTTTGCGACAGGCATCAAAGATCTCCTCCCGACCTTGAAATCGGCGCAGGGATGGAACAGGGAGGTTATCAGCCAGGGAAAGCATGCATCAAAACTAATTGTTTAATTTCGGTAGCATGAAGACCAAAGAAGAGATCGTTCAGAACTGGCTGCCGCGGTATACCGGGCAGTCGCTCGACCAATTCGGCGAGTACATCCTGCTCACCAATTTCAGTCATTACCTGAAACTCTTTTCGGAATGGAACAACGCCCCCATCGTCGGTAGCGATCGACCCATGCCCTGCGTCACCGCCGATAACATCACCCTGATCAATTTCGGCATGGGATCGCCTACCGCGGCCACGGTCATGGACCTGCTGACCGCCATTCGGCCCAAAGCGGTTTTGTTCTTGGGAAAATGTGGCGGACTCAAAAAGCGAAATAACTTGGGCGACCTCATCCTGCCCATCGCCGCCATTCGCGGAGAAGGAACCTCCAACGATTACTTCCCACCCGAGGTGCCTGCCTTGCCCGCTTTCGCCCTGCAAAAAGCAGTATCCACCACGATCCGGGAACAGGAGATCGATTATTGGACCGGCACAGTCTACTCCACCAACCGACGTGTCTGGGAGCACGATGAACCTTTCAAAGATTACTTACAAAAAGTACGCGCCTACGCCATCGATATGGAAACCGCCACCATCTTCACCGTTGGGTTTTACAACAAGATCCCCACCGGCGCCTTGTTGCTGGTCAGCGATCAACCCATGATCCCCGAAGGCGTAAAGACCGAAGAAAGCGACAAGCAGATCACCTCCAATTTTGTGGAAAGACATTTGAAGATCGGCATCGATTCACTCAAACAATTGATTCACGGCGGGCAAACCGTTCGTCACCTAAAATTTTAAAATGCCTGCATTCATTTTCATATTAGCCCTGTTTTTGTGCAACGTGATCGGTTGCCGAAAAACAGAAAATGGACCTGTTTACACCGGACGCCTGGAAATCGACGGCATCTGTGGAAACTATACCATAACGTCGTTGAATGGTGGGCTAGACACCACGCAGGTTCAAGCCAACTGGACCGATCCCAATACAGGCATCGCCTACACGAACGTATTCGGATTGACCAACCACTGTGATTTCCCGGACAGCTTTCAGGCCGGGGATACCTTTTCATTCCGCATCGTATCTCGCAATGGAAGCTGCGTGCAATGCCTCGCTTTTTACCCAACGCCTGCGAAATCACTTTCCATCCAGGTAGTACCTTGATGTCACCGCTGATCTCGATAGAAAATCTCTCTATTCAATTCGGAGATCCGAAAACCAACGCCCCTGCCGTCGATGATTTAACGCTCCGCATCGGAACGGGTGAGTTCTTAGCATTAGTAGGTGAATCCGGCTCGGGCAAATCAGTCACCGCCCTCTCCCTCTTGCAGTTATTACCAAAGACATCAAACCTATACCCGAACGGCAAGATCCAATATTACCCAAATCAAGAACAGCCCATCGATCTGATCCGATTGACCCCGGCTGAATGGAGTTCGATACGCGGCAGTAAGATCAGCATGATCTTTCAAGAACCGATGACCGCACTCAACCCACTAGTACGTTGCGGCGAACAAATCGCTGAAGTAATGCGTCGCCATAAAAAAATGGATGCGCGCATGGCTCGATCAGAAGCCATCAAATGGATCGAACGCGTACAGATCCCGAATCCCCAATTGATGTACGATCGCTTTCCGCATCAACTCAGCGGCGGACAAAAACAACGCATCCTCATCGCTGCTGCGCTCTGTTGCGGCCCGGATCTGCTCATTTGTGATGAACCGACCACTGCCCTGGATGTAACCGTGCAGAAAGAGATCTTGGAGCTCATCCGAAACGAACAACAAAAAATGGGGATGGCCGTACTATTCATCAGTCACGACCTTGCCTTGGTCAGTCAGTATGCAAACCGGGTCGCTGTTATGTACCAGGGCAAGCTGGTAGAAGAGGGAGCGAGTCCTCACATTTTCCAACAACCCAATCATCCGTATACCCGGGCGTTGCTGGCCTGCCGTCCCGCATCACATCGAAAAGGCGACCGACTGCCAATGGTGCGTGATTTTCTTGAATCTTTTGATAAGCCCCCTGCAACCATAGCCCATCAATCCGCATCCAAAGCTCCTCAACCAACCTTGTTTCGAGCAGAACGATTATCGATCCGTTATCCGGGACCTAAAAATTGGCTGGGAAGAAGTAGGCCTTCTCCGATGGTAGTGCAGGAGGCAAGCTTCGAAATCAAACAGGGAGAGGTATTGGGACTCGTCGGTGAATCCGGATCGGGAAAATCAACCCTGGGAAGAGCTGTACTGGGAATGATCAAACCTTGCTCGGGATCGATGTGGCATCAGGATCAAGATCTACTAAAATTGAATCCGGCGCAATGGCCCCTGCGACGAAAACAACTGCAACTCATCTTTCAAGACCCTTATTCTTCGCTCAACCCCCGCATGCCGATCGGTGAGGCGATTGGCGAAGCCCTGCGTGTTCATCGATTGGTCGATACCCGACTAAAAGAAAAAGAAAAAGTAATGGAGTGGTTGCAACGTGTTCAATTGAAAGCGGAGCACTACAACCGATATCCCCACGAATTCAGTGGCGGGCAGCGCCAGCGGATCGTCATTGCCCGCGCCCTGGCCCTGGAGCCTGAGTTTGTGGTTTGCGATGAATCCGTTTCGGCGCTCGATGTCAGTGTACAGGCCCAGGTCTTGAATCTGTTGAACGATCTGCGAAAGGAACTGAATTTCACCACTTTGTTCATTTCACACGATCTGGGGGTGGTCCGATACCTATGCGACCGACTCCTGGTGCTTAAAAACGGCCAGATCGTCGAATCCGGGGAGGCAGAACAGGTCTGCAGCCGCCCCGAACACCCGTACACCCAGAATTTATTACAGGCAATCCCCCAACTCAAATCAGTGCCCTAAAAGGTGATCCGAGTGAGCTAAATCCCTTAATTTTGCCCACTTTTCTTCACGAAGACCCCACCGGCGCCGTAAGGCCGGCAGGATCTCGAGCCGGCTGTTTGCCCGTGTGGTGTCGTGAAATCGCCCAAACGCTCAAACTATGAAATTATCCCAATTCCGGTTCGACCTTCCCCTGAACCTCATTGCTCAAACCCCCGCGAAAAAACGCGAGGATTCCCGCATGATGGTCGTGCATCGCCACACCGGGGTGATCGAGAACAAACATTTCCGCGACATCCAGGAGTATTTTGATGATAAGGATTGCTTCGTCGTCAACAATACCAAAGTGTTTCCCGCGCGCATGTACGGCCGCAAAGAGAAGACTGGTGCCAAGATCGAGGTATTCCTGCTTCGTGAACTGAACCGCCCCAACCGACTCTGGGATGTGATCGTGGATCCGGCCCGTAAGATCCGCGTCGGTAACAAATTGTATTTCGGCGACAACGAAGACCTGGTTGCAGAGGTCATCGACAATACCACCAGCCGGGGACGTACCATCCGCTTTCTCTGGGAAGATTCAGAAGAGTCTTTCCGTGCACAATTGGAAAAATTAGGCGAGACGCCTCTGCCCAAATACATCAAGCGCAAACCCGATGAAGAAGATAAAGAGCGCTATCAAACGGTTTATGCCAAACACGAAGGAGCCGTAGCCGCCCCCACCGCCGGACTGCACTTCAGCCGCGAGTTGATCAAGCGCTTAGAGATCAAGGGCATTCGTTTTGCTGAAGTCACGTTGCACACGGGACTAGGAACCTTTCGCCCCATTGAAGTGGAAGACCTCAGCAAACACAAGATGGACGCCGAGTACTACCACATCGACGAGGGGGCTTGTAAGATCGTAAATCGGGCGAAGGAATACGGACATCGGATCTGCTCCATCGGCACCACGACCATGCGCGCTATGGAGTCATCGTTCACCGCTCAAAAATTATTGAAGTCTTCCGAAGGGTGGACGAACACATTCATTCATCCTCCGCACGATTTTAACATCGCCGACGCACTGGTTACTAATTTTCATCTGCCTAAGACCAGCTTGCTCATCATGACTTGCGCCTTCGCCGGTTATGAATTGACGATGGAGGCTTACAAGAAAGCCATCAAAGACAAATACCGATTCTTCAGCTACGGCGACGCCCTGCTGATCATCTAACAAAAAGCCCCGGAATTCCGGGGCTTTTTAATTACAGTCCAAACAGACCTCGATTCAACTGTTGAAGTAGCTCCTTCTTTCGATCTGCTGCCACTAACAAGGAAATATTATGCGGACTACCTCCGTGACTCACCATGCGCACGGGAATGTCTCCAATAGCTTTAAACAATTGCTGCAAGACTCCATTTTCTTTGGCAATGCCTTGCCCAACCACCGACACGATGGTCTGATCGGCATCCACTTCGACAGATCCAAATTGACGTAATTCTTCCAAGATCTCCGTCAAATACTGATCCGAATCGATGGTCAACGAAACCGCTACCTCCGATGTGGTGACCATGTCGATCGGCGTTCTGTATTTTTCAAACACTTCAAATACGCGTCGCAGAAATCCGTAGGCCAATAGCATTCGACTGCTCTTGATTCGAATGGCCCAGATATTGTCCTTGGCTGCTACGGCTTTCACCCCAACTCCTCTTGCCTCATCAGCAATCAGCGTTCCTTGCGCGTCGGGTTGCATGGTGTTGAGGAGCTTGACCGGAACATGTGCTTGCTGAGCCGGCCAGATAGAAGCAGGATGCAAAATCTTGGCACCGAAATAAGCCAGCTCCGCGGCTTCTTCAAAACTGAGCTGCTCCACAGGTCGTGTCTGATCCACAATACGGGGATCGTTGTTGTGCATGCCATCAATATCAGTCCAAATCTCACAAACGGTGGCTGGGACTGCCGCGGCCAACAACGAAGCGGTGTAATCGCTTCCGCCTCGCTTCAGATTATCTACTTCTCCTTTAGCATTTCGGCAGATATAACCCTGCGTAACAAATAGCTTGCAATCTTTTTGTTGATCCAACAAGGGCATCAATCGCTCTCGAATGGCCTCGATTTGAGGTTCATCGTGTGCATCGATCCGCATGAAATCCAAAGCCAGCAAGAATTGATGCTTGATTCCTCTTTCCTGCAAATACAAGCAGAACAATTTGGTCGACAGCAACTCGCCTTGGGCCAAAATGTCTTTGCTCAACGCCTCGCTGTAAGAAATCCGACAGATCACACTCAACAATTCAAAATGTTCTTGAATAATCTGTCTGCCCTGCTCCAATATTTCTTTTGATTGCACCAACTCTTCTACGAATTGATGGTAATGGGCTTCCAATTGGGCAATGCAGTAAGTGGCCGCATCCCTTCGGCCGGTCAGTAAATGATTGCCAATCTCTACCAATGCATTGGTGGTGCCAGATAAAGCAGATAGTACCAAGAGGACTGGTTCGGATTGACCAACCACCAGCTCAGCCACTTGATGCATTCGCTCGGGACGACCCACACTGGTGCCGCCAAATTTCATGACTTTCATAAACAATATTTAAATGGGCGGCAAGCGGACAAATATAACAATCAACAAGCAGCGACCACCACTTCGTCAAAGTGGGTTCACCCCCAATTGATGGGCCAATTGGCTGAGGTCATTGACGACCGATTCCATCAACGGAATGCCATCAGCTTTTCTTTCCAATTCAGCCTCCCGCTCGGGATCGCCGGGAATGATCACCGGCTGACTTGGATCAATCGGTGCGGCATTTCGGAAACCCCGGATCCAATGGTCCATGTGTTTTTTATACTCCTCCACCGGGCGAAACGCATCCACCCGCATGGCCCCCAAGAAATGTCCGATTCCTTTTCCGGGTTGCTCCGAAGGCATCGGCACATAGGCCGGAAAGGGTGGAACCCAAGGCGCATAATTGGCCCCGCTCAATAAGGCGGAAAAAAGATCGACAATCGCCCCCAAGGCATAGCCTTTGTGAGATCCATGTTCTCGATCGCCCCCCAAAGGCAACAAGGCCCCACCTTGCTTCAAAATATTGGGATCGTGCGCGGAATTTCCTTCGGCATCTTGTACCCAACCCGTGGGTGTGTTTTGTTTCTTACGTTGTAAAATCTCGAGTTTGCCGTTGGCTGCCGTCGTGGTGGCTAGATCGGCCACAAAAGAAGGCTCTTCTCCGGCCGGTGCCGCCACGCAAATGGGATTGGTGCCGAGCAATCGGTCCTTGGAGAACGTGGGAGCCACGAGTGGACTCGCATTGGTCATCGCCCAACCGATCATGTCTTGCTCCATCGCCTGCATGGCATGAAAGGCCGCAATGCCAAAATGATTGCTGTTTTGCACACTCACCCAACCGGTACCCACTTGTTTTGCTTTTTCGATGGCGATCGACATCGCCCGGGTCGCGACGATCAGTCCCAATCCACCATCTCCATCCACCACAGCGGTAGAGGGTGTTTCATGAATGATCCGAATGTTGGGCCTTGCATTGACGCGTCCCACTTCCCAGAGTCGAACGTACCCACTGAGTCGAGCAACGCCGTGCGAATCGATGCCGCGTAGATCGGCAGACAATAAAGCCTGAGTGGCCAATTGTGCATCCGGAACCGGACAACCGATCTTTTCAAAAACCGATTGAACAAACCGGGTCAGTTGCTCGTAAGAAAATCGTTGATCTGACATGCCACAAAAGTAATCGGATGCATTGGGATGGACACAAAAAAGCCCCCGAATGGGGGCTTTCAAGATCATATCGAATTCGATCAGAAGGGAAGATCGTCGATGGAATCGTTACCAGATGACGCCGGAGCCGAGGAAGAGGACCCAGCAGACGAATAACCGCCCCCATTACCTGTTTGTTCCCCGCGGCCACCCAATAATTGCACATCACGAACACGCAATGAAAGCGATGCACCTGGAGTACCGTCATTTCGTTGGAACGAACGAGCCTCGGGTTGCCCTTCCGCATAAACCTGCTTACCCTTGGTGAGGTATTGGGCCAACGCGGTACGGTCGGTCCAATACGCGCAATCAACCCACGTGGTCTTTTCTTGTTGATTGCCTTGACTGTCGCGAAACTTTTCCGTGTGCGCAACGGTGAAATTGATGACATTCTTGCCGTTGACCGTGTTGACTACACAGTCCTTTCCGAGATTGCCGATGACTTGCATTTTGATCATAGTACTCTGTTTTAAATGGACGTATTAAAAAATTGGACGACGAATATACTGTTTTTATCGGTTGCCCGGAGCGCTACTCTTCGGTACGAGCACTGCCGGAATCGATGAGCTTCCCAAAGAACACGGCATTGAGGTACAACTTCGCTCCTCCCAGCCAATAGGCCCTCAAATTGGGGTTATCGGCAATGTTGATGACCCGCCCCTGCCCCAAGGCACTGACCACCACAGCAGCTGCCCCCTGGGTCACTTCCAGATTCTCCACACTCATCCAGCCACTTTGTAGCGGATTGCTTGTATACACAAAAGGCGTAGCAAATGGATTGCGACTGCGCTCCAAATAAACCTTATTGGCCTTGAATAAACTTACGGTTGGTTGGGTGTAGCCGAACGACAAGGGGTGAGTTGGATCGTACTTGGCTTCCACGATCGCCCCCCGCATTTGCTGCGCCCCATCAATCTGTTCCCGATTGCCATAGGGAAGCCATTTGGTGCTATCCACACCCGACTTGACCTTCTTCAACTTCACGTCGGAAATTCCTTGCTGCTGCGCCCAATTGATCGCTTCTTCTGTCAGCACCAGATTGCCGCCCGCTTGAACCCAGGATTTTAATTTTTCCTTGTTCAGGTCGGAGTAGCTCCCACCCACCATCAACAGCGTGTTGTATTTGCTGAGGTCGACCCGATTGAATTGAGACGGCTCTAATAACGTAAGACGCAGATCCATCCGCTGATCCATCAAATGCCAGATCTCCCCGGCATCGGTAGCATTCACGCCCGCACCGGCGATCAGAGCTACGGAAGGACGACTCAGTGTTACAAAACGACTGCTTCCCAGGTCGGAACCAGCTGCAGATAAACCGGTTTGTACCGATTGACAAGAAATACCATATCGCTTCACCAACGCCTCGAGTTGTGTGTACAACTCTACAGCACCCACCGATTGCAATTGAACCGGTATCAGGAGTGTGCCCGCTTCAAAAGAACGATCGGCATCTAGAACACGGATCTTGAACGGAGCCATGGCGGCTTTTACCAAGCGACCCGAACGCAAGAGTTCATTGAGTGCTGCCGGGGCCTGCAGATCGGTCCACCGGATCAAATATGCATAATCCGACCGCCCACCCGCAATCATCGAAGCAACTGCGGGCATTTTCATTTCACTCGTGGTCGGCAAGCCATTCAATTCTTTGTAGGGAATTCCGAAAGCCAGTGGCATGGTCCAGGCCGTGATGTCATAAAACAAACTATCCCGATAACTGCGATTCTTTTCAAAAATGGTGCGTATCAGGGTGTGCTGTGGTTGATTCAGATTGACCACATAAGAATTTTGCACGGAGAACTCGGGGCATGTTTTGTTATCGGACAAGGAACGAACCTCGATCTGATGTCGATGCAACATCTCCAGAAACTTTTGCACCCGAACCGCATCGGTTGGATCACCGAATACATACGATTTAACCGGATTGGCAGCAGCACGGGCAGCCGCCTCCTGGTAGAATTTTCGCTGATACTCGAGCAATTCAACACGTAGGCGTTGTGCCCCCTGCAGGGTAGAAAGTGCTGTTACAAACTGATTGCGAATGGTGAAGGGGAAAGTCAGCAATCCGTTGGCGGTTTGCTGTGCGTGCCCACGCGAAGAGGCTTGCTCAAACAATATACCCACCGACCCATTGATATCGGGATAGGTGGAGCCTTTCCCATAATAGAAATCGTCGTAGTTCTCTTTGGTAAAATACAATGAACCAATTCGATTGAGCGCCGCAGCATGATATTCGGCGAGCTTACCCGTGATGTCCTGATTTTTTTCCGGTGTCAACGGATTGACACGTGAGGGAACACCTGGCTGAAAAAAGAAACTGGCATCACTACCCTGCTCGTGATGATCGGTGAGTACGTTGGGTTTCCACAAATGAAACCAGCGAAGGCGGTTTTGACTTTCTACGTGTTGAGCAGGCAACCAATCACGATTCAGATCGAACCAGTAATGATTGAATCGTCCGCCGGGCCAAACCTCGTTGTACTCGCGGGTATTGGGATCGGATACCAGGTTTTTACTCTTGTGCTGATTGGCCCAAGTAGAGAAGCGTTGAAGTCCGTCGGGGTTGAACGACGGGTCCAATAAAATAACGGTGCTATCCAGCAAGGCTTCGATCTCCGGACCTTGTGCTGCTGCCAAATGATAAGCCGTCAGCAAGGATGCGTTGGCTCCACTGGGTTCGTTGCCATGAATGGAATGTCCGATCCACAGTACCGCCGGCATCTGGCGTACATCGAGTGAAGCGGAACGAGCCGGATCGGTGAGCTGCACATGCTGCTCTCGGATCTCGCCCAATCGGGCATGGTTGCGGGGGGAAGTGATGATCAGCAGGACCTGCGGACGATCCTCATAGGTCATTCCCATTTGGACCAACTGAATGCGCTGAGGAACGGCTTTCGACAGCGCTTGCATGTACATGACCAATCGATCGTGCGTTACATGCCACTGCCCTACCTCGTGATAGATCACTTGGGCGGGTTTGGGGACCGCGGGATCGTAGTTCACGCCTGTCGGCAAGTAATAACTCAGATCCTGGGCCATGGAGGCAGTTCCGATCAGACAGAAAAATAAACGGAAGATCATCGATTTCATATAGCAGATTGAGGCTTGAAAGTTAGCCAATTCAAGGGCATTCCGCTCGTATCTTTGCCCCGCAATTCTGCACAGCATCCATGAGTAAACAAGGCAAGGTTCTGGTCGCTATGAGTGGGGGGATCGACAGCACGGTCACTGCCCTGATGCTGCATGCCCAAGGCTATGAAGTGGTGGGGATCACCATGAAAACCTGGGACTATGCCGCCGCGGGAGGCAGCAAGAAAGAAACCGGCTGCTGCAACCTAGACTCATTCAACGACGCCCGCCAAGCGGCCGTCGAACACGGATTTGCTCATTACATATTGGACATTCGGGAAGAATTCGGCGATTTTGTAATCGAGAATTTTGTGGATGAATACCTGGCCGGACGCACACCCAACCCCTGCGTGCTTTGCAACACGCACATCAAATGGCGGGCGCTTTTGAAACGGGCCGATGCCTTGGGATGCGATTATATTGCTACCGGCCACTACGCCAAGATCACCCAATTTGAGAACGGCCGATTCGGAGTGAGCAAGGCCATTGACGAAAATAAAGACCAGAGTTATGTGCTCTGGGGATTGCAGCAAGATCTTTTGAGCCGAACCCTGTTGCCCCTAGGCCCCTATCGAAAACCCGAGATCCGACAGATGGCGCATGATTTTGGCTATCCCGAACTGGCCAAAAAACAAGAGAGCTACGAGATCTGCTTCGTACCCGATAATGATTATCGAGGGTTCCTACGAAGAAATGTGGACGGGCTGGAAGCGCGCGTGGATGGAGGCAACTTCATTGACAAACAAGGAAAGATATTGGGGAAGCATCAAGGCTACCCCTTTTATACCATCGGACAACGAAAAGGATTGATCGCCCTAGGCAAGCCGGTTTTTGTGACACACATCGATCCGGAGATGAATACTGTCACCCTGGGCGATGAATCTGATCTCGATGCGGCCGATATGACCGTGGGTAAATTGAATTGGATGAAGTACGACTTTACGCCAAACGGTGCCGAGGTGGTCACGAAAATCCGATATAAAGATCCCGGCGCCTTATCCGTAATTGCCGAAAGCGGCTCGGCTGTCGAGGTTCGGTTTTATCAGCCAGTGAAAGGCATCGCCCCCGGACAAAGTGCGGTCTTCTACGAAGGCGATGATGTAATCGGCGGTGGCATCATTCAACGAATGGACAATCGACTCTGACGCGATTCGCTACGATTTAGTAAATTACATAGCCAATAGGCGCCTCCTATGCGAAATTCACATCTAACCCTGCGAATATTTATTTGGAGTCTCACGTTGGGCATGGTCGCGTGTACCGATAAAACAGAAACGCTGAGCTTTCCGCCCATCTCCGATTACGCACCACTCACCATCGGAAAATACATCACGTACCGGGTCGACTCCCTGGTCTTCACCAATTTTGGCCGCAATACGGAGATCCATAAATATCAAATGAAACATGTGGTGGATGCCCTATTCACCGACGGCATGGGAAGACCTTCTTATCGCATCATCCGTTACATCAGCGACTCAACCGCCAGCACTCCTTGGCAACCCGATGGCACCTACTACATCACATCGGTCGGCGATCAATTGGAAGTGGTGGAAGACAACCTGCGCGTGATCAAACTTCATCAGCCCTTGCGCGCTGAATACATTTGGAAAGGGAATCGATTTTTGCCCACCGATCCTTACGAACCGCTTTATAATTTTAGCAATGACGACGCCATGGTCGACTGGGAATTTCGCATAGATGGTGACCCCACTACGTTCTCCCACCGTGGCATTACCTACAACAATGTGTTGACCGTCGATGCCGTCGATGAGTCGTTCAATATTCCGATCACAACTCCCACCGTGTACGCCTCCCGATCCCGTTCCGTAGAACGTTTTTCCAAAGGGATCGGATTGATATACCGAGAACATGAGCTGTGGGAATATCAACCCAATACCGGTGGATCGGGTGGCCCTTACAAGATCGGATTCGGCATTACCCAATGGATGGTTGACCACAATTAAGCCGTGTATGACTATGCGGCCAATCATTCTACTTCTCATAATCGTTGGCTGCTTGGCACCCGTTACTTCGATCGGACAGTTTTCCCGATATATAGTCAGATTAAAACACAAGGGGAATTCCACCTACTCACTCTCTAACCCCACCGCATTTCTCTCGACCCGAGCAATCGATCGGCGAGTCCGTTATAGCCTCGCATTGGATAGCACCGATCTGCCCATCAGTACCACTCAGCTTAGCCAGATCGCTTCCATTCCCAACCTGACTGTTCTAAACACCTCCAAATGGCTGAATGCGATCGCCATCCAAACCTCCGACGCCAACGCCATCAACACATTGAATTCACTTCCATTTGTGCAAACCGTACAGGGATTGGCCGCCCGAATGGGTCCGGAACCCGCACGCGAAAAATTTGAACTGGTGAGCGAAACCGGCATCGAACCATCAACAGAACGCATCACAGCCAATTATTTCAATTACGGAACCGGTTCTTTCAATGAGATCCGTTTGCACCAGGGCGAGTTTCTGCATAATATCGGACTTCGCGGTCAAGGCATGCAGATCGCCGTTTTAGATGGTGGCTTCTACAATTACACCACACTGAAAGCATTTGACAGCGTCAATGCCAACGGCCAGGTATTGAACACCTGGGACTTTGTAAATCGAAATGCGAGCGTGGTAGAAGATCACCCGCATGGCATGCAGTGTTTGTCGACCATCGCGGCCAATATACCCGGACAATTCATTGGCAAAGCCCCCAAAGCTTCATTCCACCTCTATCGGACCGAAGATGTTAACTCCGAATATCCGATCGAAGAATTCAATTGGGTATGTGGGGCGGAACGAGCGGACAGCATCGGTGCCGATTTGATCTCTTCTTCTGTCGGTTATTATGACTTTGACAATGCTAGTTTCAATTACAGTTACAATCAAATGAACGGCAATACGACGATCTCTGCAATGGGTGCCGACCTGGGAGCTAAGAAGGGTTTGCTGATCCTGAATTCAGCCGGTAATGAAGGGGGAAACGCCTGGCGCTATATCATTACCCCAGCCGATGCAGATAGTGTACTTTGTGTAGGCGCTGTTAGCAATACGGGCACAGTAGGTAGTTTTTCGAGTTATGGTCCTTCAGCCGACGGACAAATCAAACCCGATCTGGCCTCCGTAGGCGTATCGGCCCTGATTCAAGGAACCGGCAACACCGTGGTAACCGGAAACGGAACCTCTTTTGCTTGCCCGAATCTGGCCGGATTAGCCACATGTCTGTGGCAAGGATTTCCGGAATACAGCAACATGCGCATCATCCAAGCTTTGCGACTATCGGGCGACCGATACAACAACCCCGATGATCGAACCGGATTTGGCATACCCAACCTTAAGAACGCATTTGGAAATTTATTGACCAGCTACGCAAACAGCAGTGCCGCAATAAATAATTGCGTCGCATCCATTCAATGGAATTCCAAAGATGTATCGGCCATGCGCTATGAGATTGAACGAAAAGCACCCGGCGAAACCGGCTTTTCGAAAATCGGTGATCTCACTGCCAAACCCGGAGAAATGCTCGCGAATCAATCGTATCAATTTCAACACACCCTATCGAACGTACAAGCCGGCAGCATCCAATTTCGTATCCGACAGATCATCGATACCGCTGCCTCCAGTTTTACCGGAATATACATTGACACCTGTACGGTCAATCTACCGGCCACCTGTTTCACAACCGGTGTCAGTACAGATCCTACAACCGCATTCAACGTATTCATTGCGCCGAATCCCGCTTCTGGCGATCAAATACAAGTAATACTCGAAGGAGACCGCTCGTACGGAACGCTGCAAATTCAACTCGTGGACATGCAAGGAAGGATTTTGCAAAAGATCCAAGGCACCAAAAGACCAGGTCGTCAATCGATGTGGACATCAATTCAATCACTGCCTACCGGGAAATACATCCTGAACATTTATCATGGAGCGGAGCGCATCGGTCAAACCGATTGGCTTCGTCTACGATGATCGCTTGAGTAACGCCGCAAATAAGCTATCCGCTCGATCGGCATAGCCCGTAAATGTTTTCATTTCGATCAATTCCATTCCATTGGATCCACAAAACCGATTTACCACGGCTTCATTTTCTTTGTGAAATACCGAGCAGGTCATGTACAGTAAATAACCATCGGGCTCGAGTTGGGGGATCAACTGTTGCAGAATGGCATACTGCCGTTCAGCATAAGAATCAATTGAAGACGGATCAAAATGACATAGCTGTTCGGGCGTGCGCGACCAGGTGCCACTGCCTGTGCAGGGCACATCGGCTAGGATCAGGTCAAACTTGCCCATGGCGCTTCGATCACGCCGTTGCGTAAGATCATCAACACCTACATGCTCAACCGGAATGCCGGCACGCTGCAATCGAGACTGTAGATTGCGAAGAATGTTTGGTCTAAGGTCGGTACAGGTCAACTGTACCTGAGGCAAATGATCATAGGTCAGTAACGACTTACCCCCGCTCGCTGCACAAGCGTCCCAAACCTTCCAGCTTGTCCGAACCGGCATTGTCTGAAATAATTCAGCGATCCGCTGCGAACTGAGGTCTTGTACCACGATCTCCCAATCGAGGGAAAATCGAGACTCCAAGGAAGTGGCATTTGACAGGGCCAATGCAGTTTTACCAATTACGCGATGTTGAATTTGGTCACGAGAAAGCTTATCTCGAACAGTCGATTCTTGTCCGGGCCGAATGCGAACAAACAGGTCAGGCTGTCTCAATAGCGATTCGATGAATGCGGTTGGATCGATGGCTGTCGACAATTGATCAGCCCAAGGAAAAACCAAATCCGGCTGCCAGGCAAGTCCGATCTGTGCCGCACGAGCTGTCGGTTCGTGGGATGTAGGCACTGGCCATTCCGGGCAAAGGGCGCTGATCAAGGGCATGGGGTCTGTGATCACCAGATAATAGGCAGCCAACAGGCGATCCGAAATGCTTTGATCGGAAATCCACTGACCGATTCGAAAATAGGAGTAACAAAGATCCCGGATTAGCTTTCTATCCGACGAGCCATGCTTTCGGTTGGCCGAAAAATACTGTTTGAGGTAGAGATGAAATGGCTCTCCCGGACGGTAGGACTCGATGAGTCGTGTGGCTGTATTGAGTTGACTTTGAAAACGACTCACCGATGCATGTGTTGAATCTATTGGTAATAGAACTTGGAGGTAGTTAATTGTCCACCTTGAATGCTGAACAACGAATCCGGCTTATTGGCCGTATTGTATCGGTACGTATTATCGAAGCTTTGATTCAACGTGGGATCCAGTGTACTGGTGAGTTGCGACACCAACACATTGTTAGCATTGAACCAACCGGTACGATTCATAATGATGGCTTCATTCAGGAGAATCAACGGATTTGTTTTGGTATCGTAGGTGTAGGTCTGTTCCGAGACGGGTGATAGTGGTCCGCCGGGTGTGGAGGGAGCCGACTGTTCTTGCTTGACCAGATTTTTACCATCAGCAGAATAGGTATAAACATTTTTCAGGATAGTAATCGGAATGGGAAGCGGCAGCAACGATGATTTTAATAAATGTTGATCGCTGATGATACGGCCATTTGCATCATAGGTATACAGCGTGCTATCGGTAAACGAAAGTCCCATCAGGCTCAATGAATACACACCCGACGTATATCGATTGTTGCTGTAGTTGTAACGGATAACTAGGCTGTCGATGCCCGCTGCTACCAATTCCGGCGATTTTTGCACCGTACTGGTAATGTTCCCGGAGGCATCTCGATTAATGATCAAATCAAGTTGTGTCGACATTCCCGCTGCCGTACTATTAACCAGCTCCTTGATCAACTTTCGTTGCGCATTGTAGGAGTAGACGGTTACCGTACTATCCGATGACCCTGTCTTGGCAACGATCTTCACTAAAAGTTGATCGCCCACTGCCGTTCCCCAGTCGATCTCTTTCTGACAGGCAACGAAGATCACAGAGGCGATCAAAATCAGAACAGCTATTCGAAAGGAGGAATGATAACGCATAATTATTGATTAGAGCTCGAGCAATGTTTTAACTGGGTCCCTTCCCATGAGCATTTGGGCCGGATTTTCGAGGAGTTCTTTTACACGAACTAAGAATCCGACAGATTCTCGTCCATCGATGATTCGATGATCATAGCTCAAAGCCAGGTACATCATCGGGCGAACCACGACGGCTCCATCCACCACCATCGGGCGTTCCTGGATCTTATGCATTCCCAGAATGGCGCTCTGTGGGATGTTGATGATGGGTGTACTCATCAGCGAACCAAATACACCTCCGTTGGTGATGGTAAACGTACCGCCGGTCAATTCTTCCTGCGTGAGTTTGCTGTCGCGTGCTTTCGCAGCTAGTTCAGCTACTTTCTTCTCGATGTCGGCCATGCTCAGACTCTCAACGTTTCGAATGACCGGAACGGTCAAACCGCGAGGTGTGCTCACAGCAATACTGATGTCGGCATAGTCGTGATACAGCAACTGATCCCCATCGATAAAAGCATTCACCGTGGGCCATTCTGACAAGGCGATCGAACACGCTTTGGCAAAGAAGCTCATAAAACCCAACCCAACACCATGGGCTTCTTTGAACTTGTCTTTGTTGGCGCTACGAATGGCCAGGATCGCAGACATGTCGGCCTCGTTGAACGTGGTCAACATAGCGGTCGTATTCTTGGCCTCTACAAGACGACGAGAAATCGTCTTGCGCAAATTGCTCATCTTTTCGGCCCGCACATTGCGTGAGTGGAGGTCAGTGCCTTTGAAAGCGATCTTACCCGGATTGGACAAGGCAGCTAGCACGTCTTCTTTTAATATTTTTCCTTGGTGACCGGAAGCTTTGACTGATTTCGGATCCACTTTCTTATCCGCGATCATGGCGGAGGCGACCGGCGTGGCTTTGATCTCGTTGGAAACAGCAGTTACGGGTGCTTCGGTTGGAACCGGTGGCGGTGTAGGTGCTTTGTTTTCCTTTATCGGAGCCGGTGCCGCGTTGGCGGGCTTGGGAGCGGTTTCATCGATCCGAGCCAATAGATCGCCAATGTTGAGCGTATCGCCTTCTTTGGCCAAATGCTCCAGCGTGCCTGCTTGCTCCGCATTTACTTCAAACGTAGCTTTTTCACTTTCCAATTCAGCGATGACGGCATCGCGTTCCACATAACTGCCTGCGGGCTTCACCCATTTAAGCAACGTTACTTCCGTGATGGATTCGCCGATGGTGGGAACTTTGATGTCGATCATAGCCAACCGATTTTAAATTAAATACTGAATGCCATTTGAATGATTTCCGCCTGCTCCTGCTGATGTACCTTCTGAAAACCTGTGGCGGTGGATGCAGAGGCCTGACGGCTGATAACGCCGAAGGGAAAACTCTTCAGATTCATTTGGAGGAAGGAGGCTGCGCCCATGTTCAACGGTTCTTCCTGCACCCAGAACCAGGTTGCCTTGCCATATTTCTTTTGCAAGGCATCGATCTGCTTTTGCGGGAAGGGATAGAGTTGCTCTACCCGGATCAGGGCGATGTCGGGACGTTGTTCTTTGTTCTTCCGATCCAGCAGATCGTAGTAGATCTTGCCCGAACAGAATAATACTTTTTTCACGGATGCCGGTGTAACCGATGCATCATCCAGCACTTCTTGAAATCCTCCCTTGGTGAAATCGTCGACCGAAGAGTAGGTACCCGGCAATCGAAGATTTGCCTTGGGCGCGAAATTGATCAAGGGCTTACGGAATGGCCAGCTCAATTGACGACGCAGGGCATGGAAGAAGTTTGCGGCGGTGGTAATGTTGGTTACCACGATGTTCAACTCAGCAGCAAGTTGCAAAAAACGTTCAAGTCGAGCACTGCTGTGTTCAGGTCCTTGTCCTTCATATCCATGCGGCAACAACAGGGTAACGCCGTTCATCCGATTCCATTTTTGCTCACCGGCAGC
>Ga0102920_1000074_pt1 | contig 23810 bp, 16 predicted proteins | sample Colrivmeta1568A3_FD_78204 | JGI IMG/M metagenome (GOLD analysis project Ga0102920, IMG submission 78204) | Estuarine microbial communities from the Columbia River estuary - metaG 1568A-3 | ecosystem: Environmental > Aquatic > Marine > Intertidal zone > Estuary | place: USA: Columbia River...
AAGATCTCCATCTGCGTGGATGCAGACAATGGGTTAGATGAATTGTATGAGTCCAACAATTGTGTCACCAAGGATGTGTTCATCTATGAGGACGAAGCCCGGCCGGTGTACCCGTACAATTTTGCCATCGTTAATACCCAGAACATCAAGTTGACGGCATCTACGGCCAATCCATTTGCTCCTTTGAAGCAGTATCGGATGGAGATAGACACTACCGAGTTATTCAACTCTCCATTAAAAGCCACTCAGACCATTTCCAGCACGGGAGGTGTCTTGGAGTTCAGTCCGGGTTTGACTTTTGTGGATAGCACTGTTTATTATTGGCGCGTGGCGCCGGTTCCAGCTACTGGGCAACCCGTTTGGAATGATGCATCGTTTCTTTTTAAGATAAATTCATCTTCAGGATTCAATCAGTCACATTATTATCAGCACAAGGCATCTGAGGTTAGTCGCATGAAGCTGGAGCGCGATGGTTGGAAATTTGATACGGTTCAAAATATTTTGATGGTATACAATGGTGTTTGGGCATCGGCAATCACACAGGATGCCGCCATGTGTATTTCCGTTAATAACAATCCCTACATGCGTAGGACTTGTTATTGGGGCTTGGCATTTAATGTTTTCGATAAAAATTCATTTAAGCCCTGGGTGAATCAAGTGGTCGGTACGGGTGGGTTGTATCAAAGCTTGAATCCCGGTTGTTCTCCATCTCGTATTTGGAATTTTGAATTTAACAATGATTCCTCTGGCAGACGGAAAGCCAAGGAATTTCTCATGCAGGTTCCAACCGGTAATTTAGTTGTATTCCGTTTGGTTGCCATCAATGGAAGTACCATCGAGCAAGTGGACAGTTGGAAGGCTGATACGTTGGTATATGGTCCAGGTAACACCCTTTATCATATGTTGCGGTCGCAGGGGGTAACGGTTCTTGATTCTTTAACAAGTTTAAAAACGATCAATGCTGTATTTGCGAAAAACACACCAAGTTATGCAACCCAGCAAGTAATTTCACAAGGTCGGTTTGATGCAATCAGTTTGCCTGCTACTTTTCAAACGCTGGACTCCGTTGGCGCCATACTTTCCCCCAAATTTGGTCCTGCCAGAAATTGGAACTCATTGCGCGTTTCGGCTAGTAGTGACAATGTCGCCGACTCTGCTTCAATTAAGATATTCGGTATAACTGCCTCTGGAAGCGCTAGCTTAGTTGGTGAAATTCCGGCAAATACAACGGTTTACGATTTATCGACGGTATCTGCCTCGCAATATCCATATATACAGCTCTCTTTATTTGCTAAAGACACGGGCTTGTTCACTCCCTATCAGCTCAATAAATGGCAAATATTGTATGATCCTGTTCCGGAGGGAGCTTTGTCACCACGTGAATTATATCAGTTTGAGGATACACTTGAATTGGGTCAACCTCAAGATTATCGAATTGCCTTCCGAAATGTTAGCCAAACGTCTTTTGACAGTATTCTTGTTCAAGCACAGGTTGTAGATTGGCAAAATGTAACCTACAATATTCCACTGCCTAGGCTGAAGGCATTGGCGCCTAGCGACACAGCCATCATTCAACTGCGCATTCCCACTACTACCTTGCCTGGGAATAACACGATTTATTTAGATGTCAATCCGGGGCAGGACCAGCCAGAACAATATCACTTCAACAACATTGCCTTGCGAAATTTGTATGTCAGACCTGATAGCATCGATCCAACTTTGGATGTGACCTTTGACGGGATTCATATACTTAATCAGGATGTTGTGTCTGCGCAGCCGTTTATCAAGATGCAATTGAATGACAATTCAAAATGGATGCTATTGAATGATACCTCGTGTGTCACTGTGCACGTGCGGTACCCGAATGGTCAGCTTCGCCGATATTATTTCCGGAATGATACGCTGCAATTCTATCCAGTGACCAATGCCCCGGCACAGATTAATCAGGCGGAATTGCATTTTAGCCCATTCTTCGCCATTGATGGAGAATATGAGCTAATCGTCAGTGCTAAGGACCGTAGTCAAAATCAATCCGGAGTGGTCGACTATAAAGTTCGTTTTCAGATAGTCAATACCCCCTCCATTACCAATCTGATCAACTACCCCAATCCTTTCACTTCGAATACTGCCTTTGTATTCACGCTGACCGGCAAGGAGCCTCCTTCCCAATTCAAGATTGAGATCATGACTGTTACGGGGCGAGTGGTTCGAGAGATTACCCAGAATGAGATCGGTCCATTACGGATCGGGCGGAACATTACGGAGTTTCGATGGAATGGCACAGACCAATTTGGTCAGGCATTGGCTAATGGCATATACTTGTATCGCGTGGTTACGAATCTTAATGGAAAATCACTGGAACTGAACAAGAACTCAATTACGGATCCGTATTTTTCCAAGGGATATGGGAAGATGTATCTGATGCGTTAAGTTTTTATACGGGAGTTGTTGGCTTTCCCCATCGGTTGAGCGGTTTTGTTTCTGTAGTTTTGCCGCGTGGGAAAAATCTCGATCAATCTGTCCGGGGGCGGCTTGTCCAAAAAGGAAGTTGTTGTTGGAGTCGACCTTGGCACGACGAATAGTTTGATTGCCTGGGTTGATCCGATTTCCAAACAACCAAGATGTTTGTCAGACGATGCTGGGCGATTTTCTATTCCTTCCCTTGTTCACGTCGATGTTTCCGGGGGGATGAATGTTGGTTATGATGCTCGCCAACACATCAGTAGTGATCCTTCTTCAGTGATTTATTCCGTTAAGCGACTCATTGGGCTTAATCGAAAGGACCAAGAGGCGAATCCTGATCAGTTTCGATTTTCTTACCCTATTCGGTTTGCATCACATAACGGAGACATAGAAATTGATCTCGGGCCAAAAGGGTACGCTCCTTCGCAAATCTCCGCAGAGATCCTGAAGAAACTAAAAGAGCAGGCTGAAACGCAGTTAGGTCAGAAAATTACGAAGGCCGTGATCACGGTACCGGCCTATTTTAACGATTCACAGCGACAAGCCACCCGGGAAGCCGGACGGTTGGCCGGCCTGGATGTGTTGCGGATTATCAATGAACCCACAGCTGCTAGTTTGGCTTATGGCATTGGGTTAACGCATGCTGGAACGCGTCGAGTTGCTGTTTATGATCTGGGGGGAGGAACCTTTGATATTTCCATACTTGAGATCACCGATGGGGTTTTTGAAGTATTAGCTACCCATGGAGATACTCAATTGGGTGGCGATGATTTTGATCAACGCATTGTTTCTTACTGGAAGGGAACAACGCTTTCAGCTGATATTGATCTAGAAGACTCCGGGAAGTTGCGCATACTGGCCGAACAGGCAAAATGCATATTGACTGAAAAGGATTCCTTTACCGGTCAGATAGGTCACCATCAGTTGCAGTTGTCAAGAATCGATTTTGAACGTTTGATCGAGCCTTTGATCGAGCGGACGATTCGATCTTGTCAGCATGCTTTACAAGATGCCGGTTGCACCATTGATCAAATCGAAGAGGTTGTATTGGTAGGGGGCTCTACCCGGGTTCCAGCTGTAATCAGCCGAGTTTCCGAGTTTTTCAAAAGACCGGTTCGACATTCCATAGACCCTGATCAAGTGGTGGCGTTAGGAGCCGCTATTCAGGCTGATATTTTGGCCGGAAATAATCAGCAACTGCTTTTACTGGATGTTACCCCGCTTTCATTGGGGATAGAAACGGCAGGGGGACTCATGGATGTATTGATTCCGAGAAATAGCAAAGTTCCGGCTCGTGTTAACCGGCAGTACACTACACAGAAAGACGGGCAGAGTGGAATACGGATTTCTGTACATCAAGGGGAAAGAGACCTAGTGAAAGACAATCGGGAGTTGGCAACTTTTCACTTGAAGGGGATACCGGCCATGCCGGCAGGTTTGCCAAAGGTTCAGGTTTCGTTTCAAATCGATGCGGATGGGATTCTGCAAGTAACTGCTAAAGAATTGAGAAGCGGAGTGGAGCAGTCGATCAAGATCAATGACAAATTGGGCTTAGACGACGCATTGGTTGAACAGATGATCGAAGCTTCCATCCGGCATGCTACGTCTGATATCGCCGTTCGAAAATGGACAGAACTGTTAGTGGAGGCTGAGCAATCGATTGAGCAAACAGCTTTATTCATTAATAAGAATCAATCACGCATAACAGATTCAGAAGTGCAACTGCTCAATGGGGCGTTGGATCAGGTACGTGTTCAGTTGGTTAGCCAACACTCCGACCAATTACAAAAAAGCTTAGATGAGTTAGACATGGTCGCTCGACCAATCGCTGAGCGGGTCATGGATGAAGCAATTTCCGATGCTTTGCAAGGCAGGAGCATATCCGGGTTGGATCCAGAAAGTTGAGGGTTGTAAGCTCGACGGGTGTGTGCGAAAACCGGATAAAGATTCTGGCAAAAAAATTAGAGTAACTTTTATTTCCCCTATCTTCGCTTCCCCAAAAGGAGGTATACTATGCTCATCATCGACTCAAAAGACTGCGAAAACATCGACAAGGCGCTGAAAAAGTACAAAAAGAAGTTCGAGAAGTCCAAAACACTTCTTCAACTTCGTGCACGTCAAAGCTTTACAAAGCCTTCCATCAAGCGCCGCGGCGAAGTGCTGAAAGCAATCTACAAACAACAGATCGCCAGCGGTAAAATCGACGTATAATCTTTGATTTTCAATGCATTATCAATATAAGCCACCCTCGGGTGGCTTTTTGAATTTCTGCCTACCTTGTGGACCATGAAGACCTTCGATGCGGCGCTGCCTTTTCAAGCTTTTCTGGATCACCTCAAGTTCCAAAAGCGTTTTTCGGCGCACACCATTCAGGCGTACACAACAGACCTCCAACAAGGTTTCGATTTCTTTCAATTAACCTTCGGGGTAGGGGAGCCCGCCCAGATCCAGTCTACCATGATTCGAAGCTGGCTGGCCGAAGGAAAGGCTGCCGGACTCACCCCCCGTACCCTCAACCGAAAAATATCGGCCTTCAAATCCTTCTTTAAATATCTCGTTCGCCAAGGCCTGCTGGCATCCAGTCCCATGGCCCCCATCATCAGCCCCAAAATGCCCAAGCGGCTCCCTGTTTTTTTAAAGGAAGAAGAAGCCCTCTCTCTCTTGCAGATGCTGGAGGTCAGGGCAGAAGACTGGAACTCATTGAACGCCCAATTGATTCTTACCCTGCTCTATTCAACCGGTATGCGGTTGAGCGAACTCATCGGACTAAAACCCGATCAGGTCGATTTCAGTCGGGCCGTCCTCAAAGTACTCGGAAAGGGGAACAAGGAACGGATCATTCCAATCAGCCCACACCTGTCACGCGTTTTGCAGCAATACCTGCAACAAAAAAAGGAACGGTTTGAGCTTTTAGCCGGACCAATCCTGGTCACGGAAAAAGGAAAATCACTCTATCCCAAATACGTCTGGCAACTGGTTAATCGCTTGCTGGGCGAAGCGACCACCTTAGACAAAAAAAGTCCCCATGTGCTCCGACACACATTTGCCACCCATCTCATGAATCAGGGGGCAGACCTGAATGCCGTCAAGGAATTGCTGGGCCATAGTAGTTTGGCAGCCACTCAAGTCTATACACACAATACCATCGGGAAATTGAAAGACATACACCGGAAAGCGCATCCAAAATCCTGATCTTGGTTATAGGAATCCGTTGGGGAATTTCGTACATTGTTCATTGCTGTTCGATTCGATCCAACCCCGAAAAATATAGCTTATGACCATTTCCATTCAAACCGTGCATTTCAGTGCCGACCGCAAACTCGTCGACCACATAGAGAAAAAGCTGGAGAAACTCAATCAACAACACGATCACGTCATTCAGGTCACTGTTTTCCTGAAATTGGATAACATCGTCCATACAATCAAGGATAAGGTGGCGGAGATTCGGGTCCATGTACCGGGTCGGGACCTGTTCGTTAAGTCCATTAGCAAATCCTTCGAAGAATCCTTTGATACAGCCTTGGATTCCATGCTCAACCTGATCAAAAAGCAGAAAGAAAAACAGTCCGCCTGAGGGCCTTTGGCCAAGGGCCTGATCCTTCGGAAGTTGCGGTGGAAAAAACCCCTGACTAAAATTTTTCCGAAATCCATTTTCCCCTACCTTTGCCTTCCCAAAATTTGGGGGTAGTTCTTTATTGGCAGCAATGCCGTTCCTAATCAGAATGGAAGGGAAGAGTCGGAGGATCCAGCGCCGACTTGAAGGATATTGCCACCTTAGCTCAGCTGGTAGAGCAACTGATTTGTAATCAGTAGGTCGCCAGTTCGATTCTGGCAGGTGGCTCAGCGGGCAAGTAGCCAAGTGGCCAACGGCAACAGACTGTAAATCTGTCCTCTTCGGAGTTCGGTGGTTCGAATCCATCCTTGCCCACACCCAACCACGACCCAGGAACGGTCAGATCTGCATCAAAAGCGGGAGTAGCTCATTTGGTAGAGCGGTAGCCTTCCAAGCTTCAGGTGGCCGGTTCGAGCCCGGTCTCCCGCTCCAGGAGTCAGATGAGGAAATTGAGTCAGAACCTTTCGGCTTAATCCCTGATGTCGCAGACGCCAAAAGCCGTTGTAGCTCAGGGGTAGAGCACTTCCTTGGTAAGGAAGAGGTCGTGAGTTCAATTCTCATCAACGGCTCCATAAAAAAGTAGATTTTAAACAAAACATAAAACACACAAAAACCGATAACAATGTCAAAAGAGACCTTTAAGCGGGACAAACCCCACGTTAACGTAGGTACCATCGGTCACATCGACCACGGAAAAACCACCCTGACTGCTGCGATCACCACGATCCTGGCTACGAAGGGTTTTGCGCAAGCAAAAAAGTATGATGAGATCGATGCCGCTCCGGAAGAAAAAGAGCGTGGTATCACCATCAACACGGCACACGTAGAATATGAGACGGATAACCGTCACTACGCACACGTGGATTGCCCAGGTCACGCTGACTATGTAAAGAATATGATCACCGGTGCCGCCCAGATGGACGGTGCAATCCTGGTGGTAGCTGCGACCGACGGTCCGATGCCCCAAACCAAGGAGCACATCCTCCTGGCTCGTCAGGTAGGTGTACCTAAGGTCGTTGTATTCATGAATAAAGTTGACTTGGTTGACGACCTCGAGTTGTTGGACCTCGTTGAAATGGAGATCCGCGATCTGTTGACCTTCTACGGATTCGATGGTGCCAATACCCCGATCATCAAAGGTTCAGCCATCAAAGCCCTTGAAGGCGACGCTGATGGTGTGAAGCAAGTGGAAGAATTGATGGCAGCTGTTGACAGCTACATCCCACTGCCTCCTCGTCCAGTTGATCAACCTTTCTTGATGTCTGTAGAAGACGTGTTCTCGATCACAGGTCGTGGTACGGTTGCCACCGGTCGTATCGAGCGCGGTCGCATCAAAGTAGGTGAAGGTGTTGAAATCGTAGGACTCATCGACGCTCCTTTGACCTCCACGGTAACCGGTGTTGAAATGTTCCGCAAGCTCCTCGACGAAGGAGAAGCTGGAGACAATGCGGGTCTGTTGTTGCGTGGTATCGAAAAAACCCAGATCCGTCGCGGTATGGTTATCGTGAAGCCTGGTTCGATCACCCCCCACACCGAATTCAAAGCCGAGGTTTACGTCCTCAGCAAAGAAGAAGGTGGACGTCACACGCCATTCTTTAACAAATACCGTCCTCAGTTCTACTTCCGTACCACCGACGTAACCGGTGAGGTGGAGTTGGCTGCAGGAACTGAAATGATCATGCCTGGTGATAACACCCAGATGACCGTGAAACTGATCCAACCCATCGCGATGGAGAAGGGTCTGAAGTTCGCGATCCGCGAAGGTGGCCGTACCGTAGGTGCTGGTCAGGTAACGGAGATCATCAAATAAGCCTAATTCGGGTCCTCCCGAAGAATCGCTTAAAAATCAATAACTTACAAAGTACTTGGGCTATGCCCAGGTACTTTGTTGTTAATTATCCCGAAACAAATCTCAACTACGGGCATAGTTCAATGGCAGAATAGCGGTCTCCAAAACCGTTGATGGGAGTTCGAATCTCTCTGCCCGTGCCAATCGATTAACATGAAAAAGATCACGAACCATTTCCAAGAAAGTCTGCGTGAGCTGACCGAAAAAGTGACCTGGCCAACTTGGACACAATTGCAGCAGTCCACCATGATCGTATTGGCGGCTACGATGCTCATCACCCTCGTTGTACTGGTGATGGATTCCGGCATCGGAAACGGATTCAAGTTCATCTATAAACAATTGTTCTAATGGACGCAATCGTACAAACCGAGCCGATCGCCCAACCCGAAACCAATACCAAATGGTATGTGTTGCGTGTTGTCAGCGGCAAGGAAAAGAAAGTCAAGGAATACCTCGACAAGGAGATCGCCCGCAGTGGATGGAGTGAGGTGGTTAAACAAGTGTTTCTCCCTGTAGAAAAAGTATACAAAGTAGCCAGCGGAAAGAAGGTGGTGCGTGAACGCAACTATTACCCTGGTTACGTCATGATCGAGATCACCTCCGGAAAACTGAATGACGACCTGCGCGACCTCATTAAGAATACAACCAACGTCATCCACTTCCTGGGTAAAGAGAATCCCATTGCTTTGCGCAAAGCCGAAGTCAACAAAATGCTCGGCAAAATGGATGAAATGGCCGAGTCCGGCGGCATCAGCATGGTGGAACCTTTCATCGTTGGTGAGACCATCAAGATCATCGAAGGTCCTTTCAATGATTTCAACGGCGTGATCGAGGAAGTGAACGACGAGAAGAAAAAACTCAAAGTGACCGTTAAGATCTTCGGCCGTTCCACTCCCGTGGAACTCAGCTACATGCAAGTGGAAAAGATTAGCTGATTAATCACCTGCAGCTCAACTTTTTATACGCCTGCTCCCCACGGAAGCAGGCGTTTTTATTTCCCGGAAAAAACCCTCCATTTTCTTTGGGAGGAACGCCTTGCCCCGTTATCTTTGCACCCCCAATTTGTTCTTTAACAACCGTTTCGGCGGCTTGAGGAATTTGGAAGATCCGGTAACTCTTTTCGGAGGGCGATGGATCGTTTGAACCAATAAATCAAAAAAAGATGGCAAAAGAAATCAGCGGCTTTGTGAAGCTGCAATGCAAGGGCGGCCAAGCCAATCCGGCTCCGCCCATCGGTCCTGCACTGGGTTCCAAGGGTATTAACATCATGGAATTCTGTAAGCAGTTCAATGCCAGGACCCAGGAAAAGCAAGGGAAAGTACTTCCCGTGCTCATCACCGTTTACACCGACAAAAGTTTTGATTTTGTAATCAAAACCCCGCCCGCAGCGATTCAGCTGATGGAAGCGGCCAAGATCCAGAAAGGTTCCAAGGAAAGCAACCGCGCCAAAGTAGGCAAAGTGACCTGGGATCAGATTAAAGGGATCGCGGAAGACAAGATGCCCGACCTCAACTGCTTCACCGTGGAAAGTGCCATGAAGATGGTGGCTGGCACTGCGCGCAGCATGGGCCTCAACGTAGACGGAAAAGCTCCCTGGGAAAACTAATCGATGACCGATCCGACCCAATCGTCGGAACTCAAAACGAATCAACATGGCATTCATCAGCAAAAAACGCAAAGTGGTCGATACGAAAGTAGACGCCAATAAAAATTACTCCCTGAAGGACGCATCGGCATTGGTCAAGCAAGTGACCACCTGCAAATTCGATGCATCCGTTGACCTGCACATCCGACTGGGTGTGGATCCCAAGAAAGCCGATCAGGCGATCCGCGGAACCGTAACCCTGCCGCATGGTACAGGTAAAACCAAGCGTGTACTCGTACTCTGCACGCCCGATAAAGAAGCCGAAGCAAAAGCAGCCGGTGCCGATCACGTCGGTCTGGATGAGTTTGTCACCAAGATCGAAGGTGGTTGGGTAGACATCGATGTGATCATCGCTACACCCGCCGTGATGCCTAAGATCGGTAAACTGGGTAAAGTGCTCGGTCCTCGTAACCTCATGCCCAACCCCAAGACTGGAACCGTCACCAACGACGTCGCTTCCGCCATCAATGATGTAAAGGGTGGTAAGATCGCTTTCAAAGTAGACAAAGTAGGGATTGTGCACGCATCCATTGGCCGCGTGAGCTTTAGCCCCGAGAAGATCGAGCAGAACTGCCAAGAGCTGCTCAACGCGATCATCCGCGCGAAACCTTCTTCTTCTAAAGGCACGTATCTGAAAGGCATCAGCATGGCCAGCTCCATGAGCCCCGGCATCGCCATCGATACCAAAGCCTTTGTTCATTAATCCAATTCATCAGGTCGATTAAATAAACTATCATGACCAAAGAACAAAAAAACGAGGTGATCGAACTGCTGAAAGGCAAGTTCTCCCAATACAATAACTTCTACGTGACGGACACCGAGTCCTTGACCGTGGCACAAGTTGGCAAACTCCGTCGGGCTTGCTTTAGCAAGAACGTGGAGATGAAAGTGGCCAAGAATACCTTGATTAAAAAGGCACTCGAGTCGTTGGACAGTGAGCGCTATTCCGGTGTATTCGATTCCTTGCACAAGGTGACCGCTTTGATGTTCTCCGAGAACCCCAAAGAGCCGGCCATGATCCTGAGTTCTTTCCGCAAGGAGACCAATGGCGACAAACCCGTGCTGAAGGCTGCCTTCATCAACGGTGATGTTTATTCAGGTGACAATAGCCTCATCACACTCACGAAGATCAAGACGAAGAACGAATTGATCGGCGAAGTGATCGGGTTGTTGCAATCTCCTGCCAAGCGTGTACTGGCTGCCCTGTTGCATCATCACGAGAAGCAGGCTGCTCCGGCTGCCGCTGCCGAGTAAATCGATTTGGATCCCTCCAAATAAATCGCTCATGCGTCGGATGAGCTAAAAGAACCGACAAAACAATTTTTTTAAATCGCCGTCGGAGCAATCGCTGAGAAGACGGTAAAAATGAAACAAACAATGGCAGACATCAAAGCCCTTGCGGAAAGCCTGGTTGGCTTGACCGTGAAAGAAGTCCAGGAACTGGCAGATTTCATGAAATCTGAATATGGCATCGAGCCCGCTGCGGCCGCTGTCGTAATGGCCGGTGGTGGCGAAGGTGGTGGCGCAGCCGCCGCTGAAGAGAAGACCGCATTCAACGTGATCCTGAAGAATGGTGGTGCTTCCAAACTCAACGTAGTGAAAATCGTTAAGGACCTCACTGGTCTGGGCCTGAAAGAGGCGAAAGACCTGGTTGACGGTGCACCCAAGCCTGTAAAGGAAGGTGTTTCCAAAGCCGAGGCTGAGGATATCGCCGCCAAGCTCAAAGAAGCTGGTGCGGATGTGGAAATTGCTTAATCGCATTTCTACCCAAAGGGAAAGTCCCGGCCAATTGGTCGGGACTTTTTCATTCCAGACTCAGATACGGACGTATCCGCATCCACCACGCCGAATCCACCTGCTGCAAGTCCAACAGCTCCTCCAGTTTCCGAAACGGACCGTGCTGCTCCCGGTAGCGAACGATCGATCTGGCCATACTGAAATTGCAATAGGGATGCCGACCCAACGTATCCACTGCTACTGTATTCAGTGGAATCTTGCGGATCGGCCCGGGATTCACCAAGATCAAATGCGGTCGGATCTGTTGAAATACCGAGTCGGGCAGTTGATAGGTTTCCGCAATCTGATCCAGGCGTACAAATCCACCCAACCGATCCCGGTACCGAACAATTCGACGCGCATAGGTAGGACCGATCCCCGGCAAAGCTTCCCAGTTGACCGAATCGGACCTGTTGATGTCGATCGTGATTGATCTCGCCCTTTCCGAATTCACCGACGAGTTCCCCGACCGTTTTGTTTCGAAAAATGTTTTGGGGCGAGCTATTTCTGAGCGGATTCTAACATAGGGGAGGAGGCGGTCCCGATCGGCTGGTTTGAGTCCCCAAATCTTACCCAAATCTTCCGGCGATCGAAACCGGCCACCCTTCTCCAAATAATTTCGGATGGTTTGAACCGTGCGAGGCGGAATTCCCATCCCGATCCACTCCGACTCGCTTAGCTGATTCGGATCAAAAGGCGCCAAATCCGGTTTCCGGTTCGACTGACCAGGTGAAGGATAATAGGAATACGGCCGGACTTGAACTGATTTGCCTTGGTCAGTAGGGGCGGGCACCGCACCCCGTTTAGGGAACAAGGAGGCTAGGCCGTAGAGGCCGAAAAGCCCTCCGATCAGCAAAACAGCCCCCCAACGCTCTTGCCGATTGAACTGAAAATATGGCCGAATCCATTTGTTGAACATGGCCTCAATTTGCCCCCAAGAAGGGGTTGAAGTCAACCCCCAAACCGGGCTGGAATCCAAGATTTTGTGATCAAAGTTTTCTTGTAGAATCACCCCATTTCCCTACCTTTGCCATCCTTTATTTTGGCCAAATCTATTTTGACATTCTTTTCTCGTTGTAAGTAATTGATTTACAGGGAATTCCGTACTTTCTAGTTCGGAAGCCCCATCGAGTGAGGTCTGTCCAAAACGTTATAAAACCGGTTTTCGTCTATGTCTGCTACGAAAATGAACACCCGCATTGATTTTGGAAAGATCAAGCATCTTGCGGATACCCCCGATTTGTTGGAGGTACAGATTCAATCTTTCAAAGAGTTCTTCCAACTCGAAACCACGCCCGATAAGCGGAACATCGAAGGACTGTTCCGTGTATTCAAGGACAATTTTCCGATCACCGACACGCGGAACATCTTCGTGTTGGAGTTCTTGGATTATTTCATCGATCCGCCCCGCTACACCATCGACGAGTGTATGGAGCGTGGGCTTACGTATGCAGTACCCCTCAAGGCCAAGCTGCGTTTGAGTTGTAACGACGAAGAGCACGTCGATTTTCAAACCATTGTACAGGACGTGTTTCTGGGCAATATCCCTTACATGACCCCTCGCGGAACCTTCGTGATCAACGGAGCAGAGCGCGTCGTGGTTTCTCAATTGCACCGTTCACCCGGTGTTTTCTTCGGTCAGTCCATTCACCCGAACGGAACCAAGATCTATTCTGCCCGCGTGATCCCCTTCAAGGGCGCCTGGATGGAATTCGCAACCGACATCAACAACGTGATGTATGCGTACATCGATCGCAAGAAGAAATTCCCCGTAACCACCCTGTTGCGTTCAATCGGTTACGAAACCGATAAGGACATTCTGGAATTATTCGGAATGGCCGATGAGGTGAAAGCCGATAAGAAAGCATTGGGCAAACACGTCGGCAAGCGGTTGGCTGCCCGTGTGCTGCGTACCTGGGTAGAAGATTTCGTCGATGAGGATACCGGTGAGGTGGTTTCCATCGAGCGCAATGAAATCGTGATGGAGCGTGATACCGTTCTGGACGAAGCGGCCATCGAGACGATCTCCGAAATGGAAGTCAGCAGTGTGTTTATTCAGCGCGAAGATGTAGGTGGCGATTATGCCATCATCTACAACACCCTGAACAAGGATACCTCCAACAGCGAACTCGAGGCGGTTCAATTCATCTATCGCCAATTGCGCGGTGCGGATGCACCCGACAATGAAACCGCTCGCGGAATCATCGATAAATTGTTCTTTAGCGACAAGCGGTACGATCTCGGTGAAGTGGGTCGTTACAAGATCAACCGCAAGCTGAACATCGATCAGCCGCTGGAGAAAAAGACATTGACCAAAGAGGACATCATCCTCATCATCAAATACCTCGTCAGACTGACCAACGGCAAAGCCGAGATCGATGACATCGATCACCTGAGCAACCGTCGTGTTCGTACTGTAGGCGAGCAACTGTATGCGCAGTTCGGTGTCGGATTGGCCCGTATGGCCCGTACGATCCGCGAGCGGATGAACGTACGCGACAACGAGGTGTTTACGCCGGTGGATTTGATCAACGCGCGGACCTTGTCTTCCGTGATCAACTCCTTCTTCGGTACTTCACAACTTTCTCAGTTCCTCGATCAGACCAACCCGCTTTCCGAGATCACGCACAAGCGTCGTATCTCCGCGCTCGGGCCAGGTGGTCTCAGTCGGGAACGCGCCGGATTCGAAGTACGTGACGTACACTATTCGCACTACGGCCGTCTCTGTACGATTGAAACACCGGAAGGTCCGAACATTGGATTGATCTCTACGCTCTGCGTACACGCCAAGATCAACGACATGGGCTTCATCGAAACGCCCTACCGCAAAGTGCACGAAGGAAAAGTGAACATGAAGGAACTTACCTTCCTCAGTGCGGAAGAAGAGGATCTGGCCAAGATCGCACAGGCCAATACCCCGCTCGATGAGAAAGGTGTTTTCCAAACAGAAAAAGTAGTCAGCCGCGAAACCGGCGACTTCCCGATTCTTGATAAAAAAGACGTTGAGTTCATCGACGTAGCACCGAACCAGATCGTCGGACTCAGCGCTTCGCTGATCCCGTTCCTGGAGCACGACGATGCCAACCGCGCCCTGATGGGATCGAACATGCAACGTCAAGCCGTTCCGCTGTTGCGCCCGGATGTTCCCGTCGTTGGAACCGGTCTGGAAGGGAAAGCAGCCCGCGATGCACGTATCCAAATCCACTCGGAAGGAAATGGCGTAATCGAATTCGTGGATGCCAATGAGATCCACGTTCGGTACGATCGCGACGAAGCAGAAAAGATCGTCAGCTTCGAAGACGACCTGAAAATCTACAAGCTCACCAAGTTCATCAAGACCAACCAAGAAACCTGCATCAACTTGCGTCCGGCCGTTAAGAAAGGACAAAAAGTGAAGCGCGGCGATTTCCTTACCGAAGGATATGCTACGCAAAATGGCGAGTTGGCACTCGGTAAGAACCTGAAAGTGGCCTTTATGCCCTGGAAAGGTTACAACTTCGAGGATGCCATCGTGATCAGCGAACGCGTAGTAAAAGAAGATCTTTTTACCTCGGTACACATCTCCGAGTACGAACTCGAAGTGCGCGATACCAAACTGGGTGAAGAAGAATTGACGCCCGATATCCCGAACGTTTCTGAAGAAGCCACCAAGGAACTCGATGAGAACGGAATCATCCGCATCGGGGCTCAGGTGAAAGAAGGAGACATCCTCATTGGTAAGATCACGCCGAAAGGAGAAAGTGATCCGACCCCCGAAGAGAAACTGCTTCGCGCCATCTTCGGTGACAAGGCCGGTGATGCCAAAGATGCTTCGCTGAAAGCGCCGAACGGAGTAGAAGGAGTCGTAATTGGCAAGAAACTCTTCCAACGCGCCAAGAAAGACAAGAACGGAAAACTCCGCGAAAAAGCTGCCTTGGAGAAACTGGAGAAAATGCATGAGAAGAATGAGGACGATCTGAAAGACGTGCTCATTGAAAAACTCAGTAGCATCCTGAAAGATCAAGTATCGGCCGGTGTGAGTAACAACTTCGGTGAAGTACAGATCGCGAAAGGGGGCAAGTTCTCCGACAAGCAACTGCGCGGACTGGATATCGTCAATGTCAATCCGCTGGGATGGACCGGCGATAAAAAGACCGATGATCGCATCAACACCTTGTTGCACAATTACAACATCAAATTCAACGAAGAACTCGGACGTTACAAGCGCGAGAAGTTCAACATCAGCATCGGAGATGAACTCCCTGCCGGTGTGTTGAAACTCGCCAAGGTATATCTGGCCGTTAAACGGAAATTGAAAGTAGGAGATAAGATGGCCGGTCGTCACGGAAACAAAGGAATCGTAGCCAAGATCGTTCGTCAGGAAGACATGCCTTTCTTGGAAGATGGAACTCCGGTTGATGTGGTCTTGAACCCATTGGGTGTACCAAGCCGTATGAACCTCGGACAGATCTATGAAACGATCCTGGGTTGGGCCGGACAAAAACTCGGACTGAAATTCTCCACGCCCATTTTCGATGGTGCCACCGTGGACGAGATCGCAGGGTATTGCCAGCAAGCCAACATCCCGATGTATGGACATACTTATCTCTATGATGGAGAAACCGGAGAGCGCTTCCACCAGAAAGCCACGGTGGGTGTGATCTACGTGATCAAACTACACCACATGGTGGATGATAAGATGCATGCTCGTTCGATCGGACCATACAGTCTCATCACGCAACAACCGTTGGGTGGTAAGGCGCAGTTCGGTGGACAACGTTTCGGGGAGATGGAAGTATGGGCACTCGAGGCCTATGGAGCTTCCAACATTCTCCAGGAATTGTTGACCATCAAATCGGATGACATCATCGGTCGTGCGAAGACGTACGAGGCAATCGTGAAGGGTGACAACGTGCCGCGTCCCGGCATTCCGGAGTCCTTCAACGTACTCGTGCATGAATTGCGCGGACTGGGATTGGATCTCAAGTTTGATTGATCCGTTTCGAAGTAAACAACCTTTAATTAGCATTCTAAATCGTCAATACGATCATGTCAATCCGCAAAGAAAATCGCCCCCGGGCCAGCTTCAGCAAGATCACCATCGGCTTGGCTTCGCCCGACAATATCCTGGAACGCAGTTTTGGGGAGATCCTCAAGCCTGAAACCATCAATTACCGCACCTACAAGCCGGAGCGGGATGGTCTGTTCTGCGAGCGCATCTTCGGTCCAGTAAAGGATTTCGAATGTGCCTGCGGCAAGTATAAGCGCATTCGCTACAAAGGCATCGTCTGTGACCGATGCGGGGTAGAAGTTACCGAGAAGAAAGTACGTCGTGAGCGCATGGGCCACATCAAACTGGTGGTGCCCGTTGTGCACATCTGGTATTTCAAATCCCTTCCGAATAAGATCGGTTATCTCCTCGGCGTAAGCTCCAAGAAATTGGAGACCATCGTTTACTACGAGCGTTTCGTGGTGATCCAACCCGGCATCCGTGCCGAGAAAGGTCAGAACATGGGCGACCTGCTGACAGAAGAAGAATACCTGGATATCCTGGACACCTTGCCCAAGGAGAATCAGTACCTGCCCGATGACGATCCGAATAAATTCATCGCCAAGATGGGTGCCGAGGCTGTACATGACCTGCTGGCTCGCATCGACCTCGATCAACTCTCCTTCGACCTGCGCAACGCAGCGGCAACCGAAACTTCCCAACAGCGCAAGGCAGATGCCTTGAAGCGGTTGAGCGTGGTAGAAGCGTTCCGTGACGCCAATACCCGCATCGCCAATCGTCCCGAGTGGATGGTGATGCAATACATTCCCGTCATTCCACCGGAACTGCGTCCGCTTGTTCCTTTGGATGGTGGTCGCTTTGCTTCGTCCGACCTCAACGACCTCTATCGCCGCGTCATCATTCGCAACAACCGTTTGAAGCGCTTGTTGGAGATCAAGGCTCCGGAGGTGATTTTGCGCAACGAAAAACGCATGCTGCAAGAAGCGGTAGATTCCTTGTTCGACAATAGCCGGAAGTCCAATGCCGTGAAGGCAGAAGGCGGACGGGCCCTGAAATCACTCAGTGATGTACTCAAGGGTAAGCAAGGACGTTTCCGTCAAAACCTGTTGGGTAAACGCGTTGACTACTCTGGTCGTTCGGTCATCGTGGTCGGTCCTGAATTGAAACTGCACGAGTGCGGTCTCCCCAAGGACATGGCCGCTGAATTGTTCAAGCCATTCATCATTCGTAAACTCATCGAGCGCGGTATTGTAAAGACCGTTAAATCGGCGCGCAAACTGGTTGATAAAAAAGAAGCGGTTATCTGGGATATCCTGGAAAACATCCTCAAAGGTCACCCGGTTATGCTCAACCGTGCCCCGACGCTCCACCGTCTTTCCATTCAGGCCTTCCAGCCTAAATTGATCGAAGGAAAAGCGATCCAATTGCACCCGCTGGTTACCTCGGCGTTCAACGCCGACTTCGATGGTGACCAAATGGCCGTGCACGTACCGCTGGGCCATGCCGCTATCCTGGAAGCACAGTTGTTGATGCTGGCTTCACACAACATCCTCAATCCGCAGAACGGTACGCCGATCACCCTGCCTTCACAGGACATGGTGTTGGGACTCTACTACATCACCAAAGGAAAGAAGAATACCCCTGCCGAACCCGTCAAGGGCGAAGGCAAGGCCTTCTACTCTGCCGAGGAAGTGATCATTGCCTACAACGAAGGTTGCATTGATCTGCATGCCTGGATCAAAGTAAAAGGCAACATCCGCAATGCCGATGGCTTGCTCGAACATAAATTGATCGAGACCACGGTTGGTCGTGTACTGTTCAACCAGCACGTACCCGCTGAAGTCGGTTTTGTGAATGCGCTGCTCACTAAGAAAAATTTGCGCGAAATCATTGGTGACATCATCAAGATCACCAACGTACCGAAGACGGCCAAGTTCTTGGATGACATCAAACAACTTGGTTTCCGCACAGCCTTCCAGGGCGGTCTCTCCTTCAATATCAATGACCTGATCATCCCCGACACCAAAGAGGCCATGCTTGACAACGCCAAGGTGGAGGTCGACGAAGTATGGGATAGCTACAACATGGGATTGATCACCAACAACGAACGATACAACCAGATCGTTGACATCTGGAGCCGGGTAGATACCCGCATCACGGAAAGTTTGATCCGTGAACTCAGCAACGACCGTCAAGGATTCAACTCGGTATTCATGATGTTGGATTCTGGTGCCCGTGGATCGAAGCAGCAGATCAAGCAGCTGGCTGGTATCCGCGGACTCATGGCCAAGCCCCGCAAATCGGGATCTACGGGCAGTGAGATCATTGAGAACCCAATCCTTTCCAACTTCAAAGGCGGACTAAACGTATTGGATTACTTCATCTCTACCCACGGTGCTCGTAAAGGTCTCGCCGATACGGCCCTGAAAACCGCCGATGCCGGTTACCTGACTCGTCGTCTGGTAGACGTAGCGCAAGACGTGGTCATCACCGAGGTGGATTGTGGAACCCTGCGTGGCATTGCTACCACCGCATTGAAAGATAATGAGGACGTCATCGAGCCATTGAGCGACCGCATCATCGGACGTACTTCTCTTCACGATGTATTTGATCCAGTGAACGAAATGTTGTACGTATCGGCCGGTGATGAAATCACCGTTGACGTGGCCAAGCGTATTGAAGACGCCGGAATTGAAACGGTAGAGATCCGCTCCGTATTGACTTGTGAAAGCAAGCGCGGCGTGTGTTCGAAGTGCTATGGTAAGAATCTGGCTACCGGTGCCATGACGCAGCAAGGGGATGCCGTTGGCATCATCGCTGCACAGTCCATCGGTGAGCCGGGTACTCAGCTGACCTTGCGTACATTCCACGTGGGTGGTGTGGCTGGTTCTGCCTCGGTAGAATCGACCTTGGCTGCCAAGTTCGACGGAACCATCCAATTTGATGGGTTGCGTACCGTTACGGTCACCAGCAACGACGGAGTAAAATCTCAAGTGGTTATTGGACGTACCGGTGAAGTACGAATTGTAGATGTTAAGAATGATCGTCTGTTGATCACGAACAACATTCCATACGGCGCTACCTTGAATGTGAAGGATGGTCAGAATATTTCCAAAGGAGGTGTACTCTGTACATGGGATCCATTCAACAACGTGATCGTATCCGAGATCAACGGTACCATCAATTTCGATAATGTGATCGATGGCATTACCTATCGGGAAGAATCGGATGAGCAGACTGGACACCGCGAGAAAGTGGTGATCGAAACCCGCGACAAGACGAAGATCCCTTCGCTCTTAGTAGAAGGGAAAGAAAAGAAATCATACAACCTGCCTACGGGTAGCCACATCATGATTGATGCAGGCGATCAGGTACATGCCGGACAGGTACTCGTAAAGATTCCTCGTGTGCTCGGTAAACTGCGCGACATCACCGGAGGTCTCCCTCGTGTTACGGAACTCTTCGAAGCCCGTAACCCCAGCAACCCGGCCGTTGTTTCTGAGATCGACGGCGTGGTGGTCATGGGTAATATCAAGCGTGGTAACCGCGAAATCACGATCGAAGCGAAGGATGGTGTGCAGAAGAAATATCTGGTACCCCTTACCCGTCAGATCCTCGCACAAGATGGCGATTTCGTAAAAGCCGGAACGCCGATGAGTGATGGTCAGATCGCACCGTTCGATATTTTGTCGATCAAAGGTCCATTTGCTGTACAAGAGTACGTGGTGAATGAGATTCAGGAGGTTTACCGTTTACAAGGTGTGAAGATCAACGATAAGCACATTGAAGTGATCGTTCGTCAGATGATGCGTAAGGTCAACATCGTTGATCCAGGCGACACCCGCTTCTTGGAAGACGATCTGGTCGATAAGTTTGAATTCGTAGACGAGAATGACTACATCTTCGATAAAAAGGTAGTTACTGAAATCGGGGACAGCGCCAAGCTCCGTGCCGGTCAGATCGTGACCCTGCGTGAGGTTCGGGAGGAAAATTCCATCCTGCGCAGAAACGATCAGAAACCAGTCGAGTACCGCGACGCGAAACCAGCTACATCAGCTCCCACCTTGTTGGGTATCACCAAGGCCTCCTTGGGTGTGCAAAGCTGGATCTCGGCTGCTTCGTTCCAGGAGACGACCAAGGTTCTCTCTTCGGCTGCCATCAACGGTAAAACCGATGATATGCTGGGTCTGAAAGAGAACGTCATCACCGGCCATCCGATCCCGGCTGGTACCGGACTGCGCGAATTCGACAAGGTGATCGTCGGCAGCAAGGAGGAATACGAATTGCTACAGACAACCCGCGAGGCGATGGTCTTCGACGAAGAGGAGTAATCGAAATAAATCTTCCTACAGAGCAGGCCCAGGCCTGCTCTTTTTTTTGCTGTTAACCCTATCACAAACCAGAAATTTATGAGCGATGATTCCCGATATCCTCATTAATTTGTAAAAAATATGTCACTATGAATCGTGGAATGCTTGTATGGAATGGACTATTGACGCTTGTTTGCGGATTTTTGTTGTATCAGAACTGGCCGGCCAAAGGGGCCAGTGCCGGTCCATTGTCCGCTCGGGCCAATTCCGCTCAATCTGATTTCCGGATGGCTTATTTCGAGATGGATTCCATTGCGGCACATTTTGACATGGTGAAGGAGCTCAAAGCAGAGATGACCAAGCGCGAAGACGCCATCAATGCCGAGTTGGAAGGTTTGGGAAAGAACATGCAGCAAAAACTCAGCTATTATCAACAGCAAGCCAATACGGGTGCGCTCAGTCAAGAACAAAGTGATGCAGCCAGCCGGGAAATGCGTACCCTGGACGACAACCTAAAGAGCCGTAAGCAAGCCCTCGAATCAGACTACAGTGATTATGTGTTGCGTCGTCAAAATGAGATCAAATCCAAGATTGAGGATTTCCTCAAAGAGTACAACCAGAAGTCGGCCTATACCTACATCGTTTCTTACGAGCCGGGGTTGTTCTATTACAAGGACTCCGCGTACAACATCACGCAAAATCTGATCGACGGACTAAACAGTCAATATACCTCACAGAAGAAATAATGTCTTCTTTTCGTCACTTCTTCCAAGAGTTACCCCGGTTGCGCGTGGCCGTGTTGGGGGATCTCATGTTGGATACCTATTTTTTTGGACAAGTAGATCGTGTATCCCCGGAGGCGCCGGTTCCAGTCGTTGCCCATCAACGTCAAGAGGAACGCATCGGGGGCGCTGGAAATGTGGCCTTGAATTTCAAATCGCTGGGCGCTGACGTTCAGCTAATTTCAATAGTAGGATCCGATGCGCCGGGACAAATCCTTCGAGATCTATTGACAGAGCAGGCCGTCGGTACGGATCTGCTTTTTGCTGACCCGAATCGTCCAACCACCCGAAAAACCAGGGTGCTGGATCGAAATAAACAATTGCTCAGGTTGGATCACGAGTCGGTTGCCGAGCTCTCTCCAGAAATGGAGACGCAGATCCTAGCTCAACTCACAAAATATTTAATTTCAGAGCGACCTCAATTGTTAGTCCTGGAGGATTACAACAAAGGGATGTTGACGCCCTCACTGATCGAGTCGGTGATTCGTACCTGTCGAAGCCTGAACATCGTAACGGCCGTCGATCCGAAGAAAAAAAACTTTTTCGCCTACCGCGGAGTAGACCTGTTTAAACCCAATTGGCGCGAGGTGGCCGACGCATTGAACGTAAGTGGGGATCCGAATCCATCTTTACTCGAACAGGTACACGGTCAATTGCATGAACGGCTGGACCACGCAGTTTCACTGATCACCCTGTCCGATAAGGGGATTTTCTATCAGACCGATTCGCATGCTGAATGGCTGAACGGGTTTAAACGAAATGTGGCTGACGTATCGGGTGCTGGCGATACCGTCATCGCGGTAGCCGCTGCTGCCTATGCATTGACCAAAGATGCCTCGATCATGGCGAAGCTGGCAAATTTGGCCGGGGGATTGGTCTGCGAGCAGGTGGGCACCTCACCCATCGATCGAGAGCGCTTAGAACAAGAATCCTCAAAACTCGGCTGGTGTTAGTCAGGCGCTGAGCATTCCCTTTTGGAATTCCTTTAATTTCGAATATTACCAGTATAGCCCCGCGCACCATGGACCATTCTCTTCGTAAGAAAATTGCTGTAGTAGTAGCCGGTGGTGTAGGAATGCGTATGGGGGCAGATCGGCCTAAACAGTTTTTGGCATTAGAAGGACAATCAATCCTGAACCGAACCCTCGAAACATTTTTATCCAGCTACCTCGACCTAGAAGTGGTGCTGGTTTTGCCTGATGAGCACATGGATTCAGGCGTTCAGCTTGTGCAGGGTCTACCGGGATCAAACCGTATCCGATTTGTAAAAGGAGGAGAGACGCGATTTCATTCCGTGCAAAACGGACTGGCAACCATAGATGCTTCCTCCATCATTTTTGTACACGATGCGGTACGCTGCCTACTCACCATCGATCTGATTCACCGATGTAATGATCAGGCCCTTCGTCAAGGGTCTGCCATCCCGGCCATTGTATCAAAGGACAGCATCCGTTGGTTAATCGATGGAAAAAGCAAGTCCATTCCCCGCCATCAGATTCGGTTGATCCAAACCCCACAGACTTTTCTTAGTGAGGTATTATTATCCGCTTATCAGGTAAAGCATCACCCTGATTTTACCGATGAAGCCAGTGTAGTGGAAGCCAGCGGTCAGCCCATCTATTTGATCAATGGGGAGGAGCGTAACATCAAGATCACTCACCCAGACGATCTGATCACAGCTGCGCAGTGGTTACGTGCCGATCAGTGATTTGCTTTGATCCAAGAGATCCATTTGGGCAGGCGATTGATGCGTAGCCAACCGTAATACTCTTCGGATGCTCCAAAACTCTCATAAAAGAAAGCCAGTGAGGGTACATCCGATCCTTCAAAATCAAGCGTCAGGTTTTGTCCGGCATGATCTCGAATGAATGCATCGATCAAGGCGTGGGAAGCGCCTAGCGTTTTACCGTCGGGGTGATTGCCGACCAACAGATAATAAGCACGATTCCCGTACATCAAAAACAGGGCAGAGGCCAGTAGTTTGTCTCCTGCAAGAACCCCGTATGCGCTCGCCTTACCGGAACCGATCCATTTATTTGCTAACGTCAAAAAATGTTCTTTCTGTTCATTCGGGAAATGACCGCGTGGCCCCAAGTAGCTTTCGGCCACTTCATATATTCGACATGGATCAATATTTCGGTCGATGATAAACCCCGCCTTGACAGATCGTGCCAGATTCCTTCGATGATTTTCTCGGTATGATGCTGCTAGCTTTTCATAAGGCGGGCTAAGATTCAGTAGATAATTTTTCCGGGTTTGAAGATGGAAATTCCCTGTAGTAGGAATTGAATTCGGGTTTAAAGTAATATCGATCCATTTGATTTGTTTGGGGATCGAATGCAAAAAGGATTGAAGCATGTCCTCGTTCGGCATTTGTCCAAA
>Ga0102920_1000079_pt1 | contig 23407 bp, 18 predicted proteins | sample Colrivmeta1568A3_FD_78204 | JGI IMG/M metagenome (GOLD analysis project Ga0102920, IMG submission 78204) | Estuarine microbial communities from the Columbia River estuary - metaG 1568A-3 | ecosystem: Environmental > Aquatic > Marine > Intertidal zone > Estuary | place: USA: Columbia River...
ATGTGCGCCCCGCCGTGGAAGCCCAATTGAATAAGTGGGGATTTCGCACCAAGCGCATTGGCGGTTAAAAGCGCCCGGTCCAAAAAGAATTCCCCAGAGCATTAAATTCAGCACAAAAACCATGGAAATTAAGCGCATAGACTCCTCCGCGAATCCCCTCATAAAAGAGTGGGTTCGGTGGCAATCCAAGGCCAATGATCGGCGCAAAGCCGGTGTGGTGGTGGTAGAAGGTCTCCGGGAAGTGGAGCGCGCACTGCGCAGCGGTTGGGTTCCGCGCCACGTGGCGGTTCGTGCCGGCTCCGCGCTAAGCTCCCAAACATTGCAGCAGCAGTGGGGGATTCCCGGTCGCGTTTTGGTGGAATTGGGCGGACCCGCCTGGGAGAAATTGGCGGTTCGGGACGGTGTGGACCATGTTTTGGCCGTTTTTGAGGCACCCGAAGCATCTTTGGCGCAATTGCCTTCCCCCAAACGCGGATTGGTGCTGGTTGCCGTAGAAACGGAAAAACCGGGCAATTTGGGCGCATTGCTCCGGACTGCGGACGCCGTCGGTGTGGATGCGGTTTTGGTGGTGGATCCCGTTTGCGACCCCTGGAATCCGCAAGTGGCCCGGAACAGTTTGGGTGCATTGTTTCGTGTTCCGCTGGCCGTTTGCACTGCTTCGGAGGCCAGAACTTGGCTTCATGAGCACGGGCTGATGCTGGTCCTGGGTCATTTGGAGGCAACCCAAGAGTATACCCGGGCCACCTTAAGTGGACCGGTGGCCGTGGTGGTGGGGCCGGAAGATCGGGGGCTAGCCCCCGACTGGAACCAGAAAGACGCGTTGCGGGTTAAAATCCCCATGCGCGGCTTGGTAGATTCTCTAAACGTCAGCGTAAGCGCGGCCGTCTTGCTTTACGAAGTAGATAGACAGCAGCAGGTCTCAAAGTCTTGAGGATAAGCTTGGAACGGTCCAAAATGCAGAGACCGGGGACAAGCCCCGGCCTCACACCAAACCAATAACCCAGCGCCGAAACACTAGGGTTACCACAAAGTTAAGTTCTATCGTGTAACAAATGGTACTTTCTACTCTTACTGCTTGTTAAATTTTTTGATTCCAGCGCCTTTTTCGTTTTTTGCGCGTCTCTTCCGCAAAAAAGCACCCGTCGGCGAATGGGTTGCCTGAAGAATTCCTGCAGGTGGCCCTGAATACAGCAGCTCACCACCTTGATCTCCTCCTACAGGCCCTAATTCCAGGAGCCAGTCGGCCTGTTCCATAAAGGCCGGGTGGTGTTCCACTACCCAGATGGAATGGCCCAGTTCCAGCAATCGATCCATGGCCACCAGCAACTTTTGGACATCGTCCAGGTGCAAACCGGTGGTGGGCTCGTCAAACACAAACAATCCCTTTTCCGCCGTAGCGCCTCGCGCTAAAAAGGAAGCCAGCTTCACGCGTTGCGCTTCGCCGCCAGACAGCGTGCTGCTGGGTTGTCCCAACTGCACGTAGCCCAAGCCTACCTCCACCAACGGCTGAAGTTTAGCCGCGATTTTCGGTTGGCCGTTGTCGTAGAAAAATGCACGTGCGTCGTCCACCGTCATCGTGAGGATGTCGTTGATGTTTTTGCCGTGGAACTCCACTTCCAAAACATCGTCTACAAAACGTTTGCCGCCGCAGGCCTCGCACTCCAGGTGAACATCGGCCATAAACTGCATCTCAATGGTCAGACGACCATCGCCCTTGCACACTTCACACCTTCCGCCCTCCGTGTTGAATGAAAAGTGCTTGGGTTTGAATCCGCGCAGCTCGGCCAATTTTTGACTGGCGTACAAATTGCGGATGTCGTCGTAGGCCTTGAGGTAGGTCACGGGGTTGGACCGGCTGGACTTCCCAATGGGGTTTTGATCGATGAATTCGATGCTGTGAATTTGCTGAAAGTCGCCTTCGATTGCATCAAACTGGCCCGGTTTATCCCCGAACCCGGTCAATTTCCGCTCTACGGCGGGGACCGCAATCTTCCGAATCAACGTGCTCTTCCCGGATCCGCTGACGCCGGCAACCACCAACAAGCAGCCCAATGGGAGCTCAACGGAAACGTTTTTCAAATTGTTCTCGCGTGCTCCGGTCAAGTTTAGAAATCCCGACGGTTCGCGCCGGTTGGGGCGCTGAACTACCCGTCGTCCGGTTAAGTAATCGCCCGTCAAACTTCGTGCTGCAGAAATCACGCCGGCGGGAGGACCGGAATAAACCACTTCACCGCCCAAGGAACCCGCGTTGGGCCCCAAATCCACCAGCCAATCGGCTCGCTCCATGAACAAGTCGTCGTGCTCCACCACCACCACCGTGTTTCCGGCGTCGCGAAGGGCCTGCACTACGCTCAGGAGTTTTTCGCTGTCTTGCGGGTGCAACCCAATGCTGGGTTCGTCCAAAATGTACAGGGAACCCACCAGGGCACTTCCCAGGCCGGTGGCCAATTGGATACGTTGCGACTCGCCACCGGAAAGCGTGGCCGATGCGCGGGCAAGCGTAAGGTAGGGGAGGCCAACGTTGACCAAGTACCCCAGACGTTGCCGCACTTCCTGAAGCAAACGTTCGGCTAATTTTTGATCGGAGTTGGAAAGAACCAACGAAACAAACCACTGCTGTACTCGGTCCAAGGGCCATTGCAGCAATTCCGGCAAAGACGTACCGTTGATTTTAACGTGGTAGGTCTCCGGCTTCAAACGGCTGCCGCCGCAAGAAGAACAAACCGTACGGCCCCGGTAGCGCGCTTGGAGCACGCGGTATTGGATTTTGTAGGATTTGGATTCAACGTACGCAAAAAAGGCATTTATACCCTGAAAATGAGCACACCCCTTCCACAGCAAGGTTCGTTCTGCATCGGTTAAATCGCGGTACGGCCGGTGCACGGGGAAATTCACCTTGGGAGCTCCCAGAAGCAGTTGATCCTTCCATTCGCCCATTCGCTCGCCCTTCCACGGTGCAACGCAGTCTTCGTACACAGACAATTGCGTGTTGGGAATGACCAGCAACGGATCAATACCCAGTACGGATCCAAATCCTTCGCACGTGGGGCAGGCGCCCACGGGATTGTTGAAAGCAAACAGGTTTGGGGTAGGTTCTTCAAACGTTTGGCCGTCCGCCTCAAACCGGCTGGAAAAGGCGGTTTGGCTGCCGTTGGGGTGCACCAAAAAAGCGGTTCCGTGTCCTTCAAAAAAAGCTATTTGGGCGGATTCCGCAACGCGGCTTTGCGCCTCTTCGTCCAGCGGACCCGCCACCAAACGGTCCACCACCAAACGCGCATCCTCCCAAGAGGTTCCGGCCCAAGCCTCAAAATCATTCAAAGCGCAAACGCCGTTGGGCGTCCACAATCGGGCATAACCTTGCTGGAGCAGCAGAGGTGCGGCCACCTCCAGCGGGCGATCGCCCGTGGGCAGGGGACAGGTGAGGAGCAGTCGATCTCCGGGCACCCCCGATTCCACAGCCTGTACAACATCCATAGGGGTGTGCCTCCGAACCTCTGCACCGGTTATCGGGCTATACGTTCGCCCAATGCGCGCAAACAAAACCTTGAGGTAGTCGTAAATTTCCGTTGCGGTGCCCACGGTAGACCGCGGATTCCGGGAGGCTACTTTTTGCTCAATGGCCACCGCCGGAGACAAGCCCTTGATGTCGTCCACGTCCGGCTTGTCCAAACGCCCCATGAATTGCCGCACGTAGGCACTCAAGCTTTCCACGTACCGACGCTGTCCCTCTGCATACAACGTATCGAAGGCCAGCGAGGACTTACCCGATCCGCTCACGCCCGTGAACACCACCAACGCCCGCTGGGGGAAGGTGACGTGCACGTTTTTCAGGTTGTGCACGCGAGCTCCTTGTATTTCGACGACGCGGTTTTTCATGGAAAATGCAAAGGTACCGCTTGTGCATTCGTTTAAAAAACCTATTTTCGTTCAGTTAATCATTCATTCACCCAACCCCAAGCGCCTATAAAGCAACTGTACTCGATTCATTCTTAAACAATTAAATCGTGAGTACAGAAGCTCTGACCGACTCCGTGTTGGTCCAACGCGCTGCCCAAGGGTGTGAACACTCTTTTTCTTTGTTGCTGCAGCGCCACCGCACCACGGTGTACCGCACTCTTTTGTCCAAAATCAAAGACCGGGATTGGGCCGATGATCTATACCAAGAGGTATGGATCAAAGTCTTGCACACGCTGCGGGACGGTCGCTACAAAGACGAAGGCAAGTTTGGCGGCTGGTTGACGCGCGTCACCCAAAACGCTGTAACCGACGCTTTTCGTCGGGCCAAAAAATCATCCTCTGAGTCTTTGGAAGATGAGTCGCCCCTGTGGATGGAGCTCCAGGAAGAGTCCCTCAATTCGGAAGAAAAGGCGGTTCAAGAGGGATGGCTTGCAGACGCCGTTCGTTGGATGCACGCCTTGCCTAGGGAACAGTACGAAGTGGTTCACTTGCGCATCTACGCCAACTTGACCTTCCAAGAAATCGCAGACGAAACGGGGGTTTCCATCAACACGGCGCTGGGCCGCATGCGCTATGCGCTCATCAACATGCGCAAGCAGATGGCCGCAGAGGCCGCGGTGGCTTAGCGTCAAGCCATTCCGCGCAAGGGCTGCTGTAGCTTGTGCGTTTGGGGATGCATACGAATAGAGGGCTGAGCTGCGTTAATGGGTAAAACCTTGCGCATGATGCACGTTACCCCCGCCGCTGAGGCTGAATTATTGGAAGTTTTGGAACCCGTTTTGGGAGAATGGTTGGCGGTTCGTGCGCTTTCGGGATCAGACATGCCTCTGGGCACTCCAACTTTAGACGATTTGGATTTGCGCATTTTGCGCGCTTTTCAAGCCTATCCGCGCCTTAGCTCGCCACTTCACTCAGGAACTGCAATTTGACCAACCGAAGCTCCTCTTCGGAATAAACACCGTCGAAGTCCCGCACGGCTTGGGGAATGTCGCCATCTTCTGAATCTTCTCGGAAGTAATCCAGTACTTGGTCCAAACTGTCTTCGTCAAAGTGCTCTTGAAGCATGTAGCGCAAGTTGATTTTGGTTCCGGACTGCACAATCAATTCCAAGGCACCCAGCAGGTCGCCCATGGAAATTTGCTTGGAGCGCGCAATGTCCGCCAGCGGAACCCGACGGTCCATGTTCTGTATGATGTACACCTTTTGCGTGTTCTTGGATCCAACCGCCTTGATGACTTCGTCGTACGGACGGTCGATTTGATGGGCCGCCACGTAGTCCCGGATGGCGGCAACCAAAGGGCCGCCAAATTTACGGGCCTTGTGTTCGCCCACCCCACTGATGGAACGCAATTCTTCTTCGCTGCAGGGGAATGCCGTGGCCATTTCGTTCAAGGAATGGTCCGAAAACAGCGCGTAGGGGGGAAGTCCGTGTTTTTTGGCCAAGCTCCGCGTCAACTCCTTCAATTGCGCGTACATAATGGGGTCCAGTGCAATGGTTCGCCCACCAGACGCCTCGCTTTCCCCGTCTTCGGGCTCCTTAAATTCCGCCATCCACACCGCTTGGGGACGGTCCAAAAAGGTGCGTCCTTCCTCGGTTAGGGTGAGCATTCCGTACGCTTCAATGTCTTTGTACAGAAACCCTTCTACGTGCGCTTGACGCACCAAATCTTGCCAATACGCTGCCGACAAAGCACTTCCGCGTCCCCACGTGGGCAAACTTGGCGCATTAAACGTTTTGAGTACGGCCGTCAGGTTTCCCAGGAGGGTGTTGACCACCTGCAGGGCTTTGAATTGCTTGCGACCCAACTCCACCGTCTCCAGAACCCATTCGATGTGCTCCTGAACGTTTACGCGCGTCCGGGGGGACAAACAGTTGTCGCACGCACCGCAATTTTCTTCCGTGTACTTTTCCCCAAAGTAATGCAGCAGGTACTGACGCCGGCAGATCGAGGTTTCCGCGTACCCCTGCGCATCCAGGAGCAGTTGCTTGCCAATTTCTTGCTCGGAAACGGGTTTCTTGGATAAAAATTTATCCAGCTTATCCATGTCTTTGGACGCATAAAAGGCCACGCAACGTCCTTGTCCTCCGTCGCGCCCACCCCGGCCCGTCTCCTGGTAGTATGATTCCAGGGATTTGGGCATGTCGTGGTGAATCACAAGCCGGATGTCCGGTTTGTCGATCCCCATGCCAAACGCAATGGTGGCCACCACCACGTGCACGTGTTCGTTGAGAAACAAATCTTGGTGCTTCGCACGCGTGTTGGAGTCCAATCCTGCGTGGTAGGGGATGGCCTGAATTCCGTTGACTTGGAGTTGCTGTGAAATTTCCTCCACCTTGGCACGACTGAGGCAATAAACAATAGCGCTTTGGCCGTCGTGTTGCTTGAGCAGCTTTACGATTTCGCGCTCCACATTCACTTTGGGGCGTATCTCGTACTGCAGATTGGGCCGGTTGAAGGACGAAGCAAAGATCGTGGCGCCCTCCATGCCCAACGTTTTGAGAATGTCGATCTGCACTTTTGGGGTTGCCGTTGCGGTCAAGGCAATGACCGGTTTGGCCTGTATCTCCTGCATGGCTGCCCGGAGGTTGCGGTATTCCGGCCGGAAATCGTGCCCCCACTCAGAAATGCAGTGTGCCTCGTCGATGGCGTAAAAAGAAATGTTCAGCGACCGCAAAAAAGCAATATTGTCCTCTTTGGTAAGCGATTCCGGCGCAACGTACAAAAGCTTCGTCACGCCGCGCTGTAAATCTTGCCTCACCACCACCATTTCTCGCTTGTTCAGTGTGGAGTTCCAAACGTGGGCCATTCCCGGCTCGTCTGTAGTTCCGCGGAGGACGTCCACCTGGTTTTTCATCAACGCAATCAAGGGAGATACCACAATCGCGGTTCCCGGAAGAGCCAATGCGGGCAGTTGGTAGCACAAAGACTTCCCTCCTCCGGTGGGCAGCACCACAAAGGCGTCTTTTCCGTCCATAACGTGCTGCACAATCTCCTCTTGGGGGCCGCGGAACTGGGAAAAGCCAAAAACCTCTTGGAGGATGTGCTGTACTGTGGGGGAGCCGTCAGGCATGAAACAAGTTGATTCGCGATTATTTAAAGGTACATTATTTAGGCCACAACCCCAAGTCCTATTTGTTGCGGAGTCCGAAGATAATTCAGATTGTACCTTTGTTGCACATGCCTACTCCTCCCGCAGCAGAAAACAACACCATGAGCTTCATGGACCACTTGGGTGCCTTGCGTTCGCACCTGGTCCGTGCGGCTTTAGCCGTGGTGGTTGCTGCTGCCGGGGCCTTTGCTGCCGTAGACTTTGTGGTGAACCGAGTGCTCTTTGGTCCCAAAGAACCATCCTTCTGGACCTACCGTGCTTTTTGTTGGGTGGGCGAACAGTTGCAGTTGGAGGGATTGTGCATCACAGACTTGCCGTTCAACCTCATCAACACCACCATGGCCGGGCAATTTACCCTCCACATCTGGTTGAGCTTCATGGTGGGCATGGTGGTGGCTTTTCCCTACGTGGTGTGGGAACTTTGGCGTTTTGTGGCTCCGGGGCTCACGGCCAAAGAACGCAAAGCATCTCGGTTCTTTTTGGGTTCCGTTTCTTCCTTGTTCTTCAGCGGAGCAGCTTTTGGGTACTTCCTCATCGTCCCGCTCTCCGTGCAGTTCTTGTCCCACTACAACGTGTCCACGGAAATTCAAAACATGATCGACGTCGGGTCCTATTTGTCCATGGTGGCCAGCGTTACTTTGGCTTGCGGTCTGCTTTTTGAATTGCCCATCTTGCTCTACTTTTTGGGTCGAATGGGTATTGTAACGGCAGCTTTTTTGGCCGAACAACGACGGGTGGCCTTGGTCTTGATTTTGTTTGTGGCCGCGGTCATCACGCCGCCAGACGTTTTGAGTCAGTTGGTGGTCACGGTGCCCATCATGCTCCTGTACGAGGTAGGAATCGTGGTGGTTCGACGCGTTGAAAAATCAGCTCATGAATAAGGTACTTCGCGCATTGAACTTGGAAAAGCACTACCGCGGCCGGGCCGTGGTGCACGGCGTTTCTTTTGAAGTAGCGCAAGGCGAAATCGTGGGGCTGCTTGGCCCCAACGGCGCAGGCAAAACCACCAGTTTTTATACGGTGGTGGGGCTGATTCGGCCGGATGCCGGCACGGTGCTCTTGGACGACGTTGACCTCACGCATGCCCCCATGTACCAGCGCGCTCAAGCAGGCATTGGGTACTTGGCGCAAGAACCGTCGGTTTTTCGAAAAATGACTGTTGAAGACAACGTCCTCGCCATTTTGGAGTTCCAACCGGGCACCCCGGAGCAACACCGCATCCGATGCGCTGAACTGCTGGAAGAATTTGGACTCACCTCGTTGCGCAAAACGCGGGGCGATCTGCTTTCCGGGGGCGAACGCCGACGCACCGAAATTGCGCGCTGTTTGGCCGCCAATCCCCAATTTATTTTACTGGACGAACCCTTCGCCGGGGTGGATCCCATTGCGGTTGAAGACATTCAGGCCATTGTATTAAAGCTCAAAGAAAAGGGCATTGGGGTACTCATTACGGACCACAACGTACAGGAAACGCTGGCCATAACGGACCGCACGTACCTGATGTTTGAAGGAAAAATCCTGAAAAGCGGCACGGCAGAGGAGTTGGCGGAAGATCCTCAGGTGCGGAAGGTTTATTTGGGGCAAAACTTCGTTTTGCGCAAACGTTAGAAACGCCCGCTGAGAGTCATTTCTTAGGCGGGGAAATGTGCAGCACGCTGCAACCGATCATTGATGGCGGGTCCCAATCCTTGCTGCGGCGCGCGGGAGGCCACAATGCCCTGAGCGCCTGAGGAATCCGCCGCGCGCAAAAAAGCAAATAAATTTGCTGCCGCCTCGCAATCGTTGTTCTGGGGCGTAAGCAACCAGGATCGATTGGGGTCCACCTGAATCCAATGGTCAATGTTTTGGTACCCAATGGCCGCCCATCCGCACGGAACCTCCACAACCTCGTGCTCGTCCACCAGGATCAAGGGAATGCGCGGGGCGTAATGACTTTCCAGCAGGCCGGGGGCTTGCGGACGGCTGCTGCTGTGGGTGCGCACCTCTACCGTTCGTCCCAGCAGGGCCTCAACCCGTTCTACGGGGGTGCCGCCCAAGCGTACCACCGTGGGAACGGGCAACGTTGCGTCCACGATGGTGGATTCAACGCCAACCGAACACGCTCCCCCGTCCAGTATGTACGGTACTTTGCCGTACAGTTGATCCCAAACGTGTTGGGCGGTGGTGGGGCTGATGTACCCAAACGGATTGGCCGACGGTGCCGCCAACGGGAAGGGCAACTGCCGAAGCGCCTCCAAAAACAGTGGGTGGTTGGGGATGCGGATGCCCACGGTGGGCAAGCCAGACGTGACCAAATCCGGGATGCAGTCTTTTTTGGGCACCACAAAGGTCAAGGGACCCGGCCCGTTCGCTTCCAGCGCACGTTCCACCCAGCCGGGCAGGTAAGCGTACTTCCGTGCCGACGCAACGGAGTCCACGTGCACCAGCAGGGGGTCAAAGGCCGGGCGGTTTTTGGCGGCAAAGATTCGGGCTACCGCATGGCCGTCCAAGGCATTGGCGGCTAGGCCGTACACTGTTTCGGTGGGCAGTGCCACCGGTTCGCCCGCGCGAAGCCATTCCAACGCCTGTTCCATGGAGGTGCCCATTTGGGTTTCGTAGGGCAGGGAGGGAAGGTCGTTGGGTACGTTCACGTTGATTTTATTCGGAGCGACAAAAATACATTGAACTCCGTCCGCCCCGTGCATCACAGAACGGTTGGTTGCGCAAGTTACCTGGGGAACCGCACCACGGCCTGTCCAATGACGCGGTCGTACCGACGAACCCATTCCCGGTGGTAAATGAGTACGGTGTAGGTATTTTGGGTTTCCCAGTGGTTTCCCTCGGTAACGGAATAATCCCAACCGTCTTCGGTCTTCTCCACATACCAGTAGTTGAAGTAGCCTTGTTTGCTCAGTACCCGACCGCGGTCCTGTTGGGTGGTGGGGTCGTACTTCATTTCGTCTTCCGGGCGCGGCCGAAAACCGTTGAAGGCGCCTACTGCAAAAATGCGCCGCTGCCCCGTTTTTTCCAGGTCGTCCAGGGCCAGGTCCACCCACAGGTAGTCTGCCTCCACGTTGGCGTTGGCGTTTTGTTTGCGGGGGAGGGCAACGCCGTCCGCGTCTTGCTTGAAAAGATAACGCTCCAAACCGCGTAGGGGTTCGGCAGCCACGTAGGCATTCCACACCCCGTCCACCAGGTCAAAACGTCGAACGAACAGGGAAGGTACTTGGGTGTTTTTGGTGTCCCATTCGCGAAATTCGTGCACCCCGGAAAACTGGTTCTCGCCGTTGTCGAAGTTGAAGTCCAACAGGTCGTTTCGCACGAACCGAGGGCTGAAGGAACGAGGTTGCTCGGAGAAGTCCAGGTTTTGGTACACTACGGCGCGAACGTCTTGGAAGGGCTGAGGAACGGGGTACTGATTCACGCCCACGGTAAAATCAACTTCTTGGTGGGTTTTCTGCGTCTCGGGGGTCAGAGCCCGATGAACGTCTACGGCCACACTGGCGAGTTCTTCATAAAAAACCACGCGCTGGGTGAGCAGAGGGGTGGAGGGGTCGTCTTCAAAAACCACCAACAAGTAGTTTCCGGACCGCGTGGGACGCAAAGTAGAGGTGGGCAAATAGGCCTCAAAGTGGGTGTAGGGAACGTAGGTATTGAAGGCAATTTGTCCGCTGGGCAGGGGTTCTTGGAGGTAACCGGCGAGGTAGTCGCCGCTGAGGAGGTCCGACGGGATCCAGTCGTGCGAACACAGGACCAAGGTATACTGCAGGACCTGGCTCCGCTGGTAGAGGTCGTCGAACGAAAATTTGAGCGCGCCGGGGGTGTTCCAACGCACCACGGGCAACTCGCTGGGGCGGCCCGCCGGATGCGCCAGTACGGTGGCTACACCTTCTGCTCGGTAGTCTGAGGCGGACTGCGCCAAGGCAGGTATTCGGAGCCAAGGAGCCAAGTACAACGACAGCAGGAGAATCAAACGAAAGCGCATGGCTTGGTATATCAACGAGTATTTTACCAAAGGTCTAAAAAAAAAGCGGTACTGGCTGACTTTTCGGACCCAATGCGTTGTACTTTTGGCGGCGAAAAATAGTTCAACTTCGATCGCTTCATATGGCAAAAGTCCACCGCGTTCGCAAGGGTTACGACCTAAAACTGATCGGCTCTCCGTCCAGTATTTTAGTAGTAGCCCCTCAACCACAAAGAGTTACACTCTACCCTGAAGATTTCAAAAATTTCTCGCCTAAACTTTCCGTCAAGGAAGGAGATCGTATTTTGGCAGGCGATGCCGTCTTTTATGCCAAAGCCGACCCTTCGGTGTTGGTACCGTCTCCGGTGAGCGGTATCGTTGCCCGGGTGGTGCGCGGCGAAAAACGCGTCCTGCAGTTTGTAGAGATTGCGCCCGATGCGGTCAACGAATACCGCGATTTTGGCGCCGCCAAGCCTTCGGACTTGGACCGCGCGCAGATTTTGGAAAAACTAAAGGCCTCTGGTGTTTGGTCCTTGGTTCAAATGCGTCCGTACGGCGTTGTGGCCAAGCCCGGTGATCAGCCGAAAGCGGTATTTATCAACAGCATGGACACCGCACCGCACGCTCCGCACATCGATGTGCAATTGGCCGGTCGCGAGCAATCGTTTTTGGAGGGCATGGAAGTTGTGAAACGATTGTCCGACCGCACGGTTCTAACCGTTCGTGAAGGAAGGTCGTTACCCGTTTTTGAATCTTTGAACGGAGTTGAAATCCACTTATTTAGTGGCCCGCACCCCTCCGGAAATGCGAGCCTGCACATCCAACAAATTTCTCCGCTGAACAAGAGTGAGGTGATTTGGACGCTTACCGCTCAAGACGTTTGCGTGTTGGGCGAGTTGTTTTTAACGGGCACGTGCCGTTTGGAACGCGTTATCAGTCTCACGGGAAGTGGTGTTCGCGAGCCCAAGCACATTAAAGTTCTTCCCGGAAGCGCACTGAGTGGAATTTTGGCCAACCAAGTAGAAGCAGACGGTATCCGCATCATCAGCGGAAACGTTCTGACGGGAGTTCACGTAGCTAAACAGGATGCACTGCATTATTACCACCACCAAATTGCAACCTTGCCCGAAGGGGATCAGCCCGATTTCTTGGGTTGGTTGCTTCCCGGCTTTGGTAAGTTCTCCCTTTCGCGCACGTTTTTCAGCTGGTTAACACCGAGTAAAACGTTTGCATTGGATACCAATATGCACGGTGAACAGCGGAATTTTGTCATGACCGGACAGTACGACCGCGTATTCCCATTTGACATTTACCCGCTGCAACTGCTCAAGGCCATGTGGGCCAGCGACATCGATAAAATGGAACAGCTGGGCATTTACGAAGTGGTTGAGGAAGATTTCGCCCTTTGCGAAGTGATTTGTACGTCCAAGCAACCGCTTCAAGAATTGGTTCGCGAGGCTTTGGACACCGTCTACACAGAAATGAATTAATTCGGGACGATGAAATTTTTACACAACTTTCTCGAGAAAATACGTCCGGCTGAAACCAGCCCGATGTACACCCTGCACAACGCCATAGAGACGTTCTTGTTTGTGCCGGGCCACACCACGCACAGCGGAGCCCATGTCCGCGACGCCATTGACCTGAAGCGGACCATGTTCACGGTGATCATTGCGTTGCTACCCGCCTTGGTTTTTGGCATGTTCAATGCAGGATACCAGCACTACCGTTGGTTGAGCCCGGATCTTGCTTTTTGGACCATGGACAACTTGATGTACGGTGCCATGCGCATTATGCCCATGATTGCGGTAACTTACATCGCGGGTTTGAGCATTGAAATTTACTTTGCCTACAGCAACAAACATGCGGTCAACGAAGGTTTCTTGGTTTCCGGAATGTTGATTCCGTTGATCATGCCCATCGATATTCCTTTGTGGATGGTTGCCATTTCTACGGCATTCGCCGTGTTGTTTGGCAAAGAGGTGTTTGGTGGAACGGGCATGAACGTGCTGAATCCGGCATTGACTGCGCGGGCTTTTGCGTTCTTCGCTTACCCAACCTACATGTCTGGTGACAAGGTTTGGATTGGAGATTCGGCCGATTTGGCGCAAAAAGTGGATGGTTTTTCCGGCGCAACCGCGCTGGGCCAGTACGCCACCACCGGTACTACTTCCTACAGCGCTTGGGATGCGTTTCTGGGTTTCATTCCGGGTTCCATCGGAGAAACCAGCGCCGTAGCCATCTTGATTGGAGCTGCTTACCTGATTTACTCTGGGGTTGGCAGTTGGAAAATCATGCTTTCGGGAGCGTTGGGCGCATTGACCATGGCCTTCATCTTCAATTCCGTATCCGGCTCCATGGACCCCGGTCCCATGAAGGAGTACATGTCCATTCCGCCTCATTTTCACTTGGTGTTTGGCTCTGCCGCGTTTGCTTTGGTCTTTATGGCAACGGACCCTGTTTCTGCAGCACACACCGAAACGGGCAAATGGATTTATGGATTTATGATCGGTATTTTGGGCATTTTGATACGCGTCTTCAATCCGGCCTATCCGGAAGGTTGGATGCTGGCCATTTTGTTGATGAACACGTTGGCTCCGCTCGTGGATTATTATGTTGTAGACTCCAATATCCAAAAGCGCTTGAAGCGCGCTAAAGCCTGAAAAAATGGACATCAATAGCAATAAATACACCTACCTGTTCTCCATCGTTATGGTGGTGATTGTGGCAGCCATGCTTTCCTATGCGGCGATTGCCTTGAAGCCTGCTCAGGATGCCAATATTGAATTGGAAAAGAAGCAGGAGATCTTGTCGTCCATTAACGTTGTTGTTCAGCGCGATTCGGCGGGTCCTGCCTTTGACCAGTACATCAAACAGTCCCTGGTCATCCGCAACGGTAAAATTGTTGAAAACCCCACACAGCTGGCGTTCAACATCGATTTAGCTGCTGCCGTTTCGCAGCCGCTGGAAACCCGCGAAGTCCCGCTCTACGTCGCCAACGTCGGTGGAAAGGAATTTTACATCATTCCCATGCGGGGCAAAGGATTGTGGGGCCCGGTATGGGGTAACTTGTCTTTGGAAAAAGACGGTAACACCGTTTTTGGTGCTTCTTTTGGCCACAAAAGCGAAACACCTGGATTGGGAGCTGAAATTTCTACGGTCCTTTTTTCAGGTCAATTTGTTGGCAAGAAGATTTTGAATGGAAGTAATTTTGTCTCCATTGCGGTAGTCAAAAGCAAAACTTCATCCGAACACGAAGTACAAGGAATCAGCGGAGGAACCATTACCTCTGTGGGTGTACAGAGCATGATTCAAGACTGCTTGGCTCCTTACATTGAGTATTTGAAAACGTTCGGCAACACGGTTGCACCAGCACCCGTTTCAGCGGATACATTAATTGCAGAAGTATCTTCATTATGAGTTCAAACGAAATGTCCAAGCCCAAATCGGGCTTGTTTTCGAAGGAAAATCGGAAACTGTTGGCGGATCCCTTCAACATGCAGAATCCGGTAACGGTTCAGGTTTTGGGTATTTGTTCTTCATTGGCCATTACGGTAAAGTTGCAGCCTGCCATCGTAATGGGGGTGTCCGTTTTGGTCGTAACGGCGTTTTCCAACCTGATTACCTCGTTGCTTCGGAATTTGATTCCCAACCGAATTCGAATCATTGTCCAGCTGGTTGTTGTTGCTGCATTGGTTATCATTGTGGATCAGATCCTCAAGGCGTATGTGTACGACGTCAGTAAGCAGCTTTCCGTGTTTGTTGGTTTGATCATCACCAACTGCATCCTGATGGGCCGGATTGAAGCCTTTGCTTTGGGCAATACCCCATGGAAATCATTCCTGGACGGCATTGGCAACGGTGCGGGCTATGCGGTTGTATTGATTGTGATTGCCTTCATTCGGGAGTTGTTGGGTTCGGGCCAGCTTTATGGATACCAAGTGGTTCCTACGGATTGGTACCTGAATCCAGAAACGGGTACCGGTTTCTACAGCAACAACGGAATGATGTTGTTGCCGCCCATGGCTTTGATTGTCGTAGCCATAATTATTTGGGTGCAGCGCAGCAAATTTAAAGACCTCATTGAAAAGTAATTCGCCATGGGAGAACTGATTAATATCTTCATCAAGAGCGTGTTCATTGAGAACATGATCTTTGCTTTCTTTTTGGGCATGTGCTCGTACTTGGCCGTGTCCAAGACGGTCAAAACAGCCTTGGGTTTGGGGATTGCTGTAACGTTTGTGTTGCTCATCACCGTCCCCGTCAACTACTTATTGGATACCCGGTTGCTAAAAGCAGGTGCCATGGCGTGGATCGATCCTGAATTGGCCCAGTACGACTTGAGCTTTTTGAGCTTCATCATGTTCATTGCCATCATTGCGGCCATGGTCCAGTTGGTGGAGATGGCGGTGGAGCGTTTTGCCCCAGCCCTGTACAACGCATTGGGAATTTTCTTGCCGTTGATTGCCGTAAACTGTTCCATTTTGGGTGCTGCCTTGTTTGTTCAAGAGCGTGGCTACCAGTCTTTGGCTGAAGCAACGGTATTTGGCGTGGGAAGCGGTGTGGGTTGGATGTTGGCAATTGTAGCTGTGGCCGCTATTCGCGAACGCTTGCAGTACAGCCACGTACCGGCTCCGTTGCGCGGATTGGGCATTACGTTCATCATCACCGGTCTCATGGGCATGGCGTTCATGGGTTTCATGGGGATCAAACTTTAATCTTTCGTTCGTATGTTTTTATCGACCTCATCTACGGTATTGACAAGCATCGGGGTGTTTACCCTGGTGACCATTCTGCTGGTTTGGATCCTGCTTTTTGCCAAGTCCAAGTTGTCTCCTTCGGGACCGGTAAAATTGAACATCAACGGTGAAATTTCGGAGGTTGAATCCGGAAACACATTGCTGTCTACTTTGAGCAACAACAAAATCTTTTTGCCTTCTGCCTGCGGCGGCGGAGGTACCTGCGGCATGTGCCGTTGCCAAGTAACCGATGGCGGAGGCGAAATTCTCCCCACGGAAACGGGCTTTTTCAACCGGAAACAAATCCAGGACAACTGGCGCTTGGGTTGCCAAGTGAAGGTGAAAGGCGACATGACCGTGAAGGTGCCGGATGAGATTTTCGGCATCAAAAAGTGGGAATGCGAGGTAGTTTCCAACTACAACGTGGCGTCGTTCATCAAGGAGTTTGTGGTGAAATTGCCGGAAGGCGAGAATTTGGATTTTTTGGCGGGTGGATACATCCAGATTGACGTTCCATCCATCGACGTAGATTACAAGAACTTCGACATCACTGCGCACCCGCGTTTGGGCAAGCAACCGAATGAGTTTCAAGGCGAGTGGGATAAGTTTAAGTTGTGGGATTTGAAGATGAAGAACGACGAGCCGTTGTTCCGGGCTTACTCCATGGCCAACCACCCCGCGGAGGGCAACATCGTCATGCTGAACATTCGTATTGCCACACCGCCTTGGGATCGCGCTAAGGGCGGCTGGGCAGACGTCAATCCGGGTGTGTGTTCCTCGTACGTCTTCAACTTGAAGCCAGGAGATATAGTCACGATTTCCGGTCCTTACGGCGAGTTCCACATCAAGGAGACGGAAGCGGAAATGATTTACATTGGGGGTGGCGCTGGCATGGCTCCCATGCGTTCGCACCTGTTCCATTTGTTCCACACGCTGAAGACGGGCCGTAAGGTGTCGTACTGGTACGGCGGTCGTTCGCGTCGGGAGTTGTTCTACATCGACGACTTCCAGAACATCGAAAAGGAGTTCCCAAACTTCACCTTCAACATGGTGTTGTCTGAGCCCCTGCCCGAAGACAATTGGGTAGCTAAGACGAGTATGGACGACCAAGCCGGCGACGGTTTTGTAGGCTTTGTTCACCAAGCACTGATTGACAATTACTTGGGCAAGCACGATGCTCCTGAGGATATTGAGTTCTATTTCTGCGGACCGCCCATGATGAATGCTGCCGTTTTGAAGATGGTGGATGACTTTGGCGTCCCGGTCGAAAACGTAGCCTTTGATGATTTTGGAGGATAATTTCGCTCAACGTAAAAAAGGCTACCCGCAGGGTAGCCTTTTTTTTATTCCAAACCTTTGTAGTTTGGGGTTGGTTCAGCTGGTGGTATTCTGTGGACTCTTGGGTACAGCAGGTTGTACGGCTGCACAAAGAACCGAAGAACCGGTTGTTTTGCAAGGGGAAGCCCAAGGAACTACCTTCGCAATTACCTACTGGCCTGTTTCAGAAACCCCTGCATCTGAGCGCGTAGCAGATTCCATCCAATTGTATTTGGTTGCCTTCAACGAGGTGGCGTCTGCCTGGGACACGGGCAGCGTGATCAGTCGATGGAACCGCGGAGTGGTTTTCGACGATGTCGAGCCCGCCGAATGGGATCGGTTGCTCAAGGAGGGACAGCGAATCAAGGACCTCACCAACGGCTGGATGGATCCGGAAGTGGGCTGTTTTACGACAGCCTGGGGTTTTAACGGTCAGAAGGCCGTATTGGGAACGGGCAATCCCTCCGCCGATTCTGCTCGGATCCGGGAGCTGATGGGGTTGACCAAACCCCTCTACGATGTAAATGCTTTTGCGCAAGGGCTGTCGGTTGATGGAGTGGCGCAGATTCTCAAGCATTTTGGTGTTGCACATGCCTTGGTGGAGATTGGAGGCGAGTTGTATGCTTTGGGCGGGAGGCCCGACGGCAGCGACTTTCAGGTTGCTGTGGATGCACCAACCGAAGTTCGCAAAGGCAAACCGATAACGGTAGTGGGATTGAAGAACCGGGGAATGGCTACGTCCGGTAATTACCGAAAGTTCCAGGTGGATCCAAAATCCGGAATGCACTACGGGCACACGCTCAATCCGTTTACGGGTTGGACCGCCCGAACCGATTTGTTGAGTGCCACCGTATTGGCTTCATCCTCTTCGGAGGCCGACGGTGTAGCTACTGCGCTAGTGGCGATGGGGTTGAATAAGGCAAAGGAATTGGTGCAAAAACACCCCGAATGGGACGTGGTGCTGGTTTACAGCAATCCTTCCGGAGCTTGGGAAATTTATTCCACACTGGAATAAACCCAACCGGAGTCAAAAAAACGCATCTCCCCAAGGGCAGAAGACAAAAGCGCGGTCAAGCGGGGCTTTCGGTGTTTTTACACTGTTCAGCCGGGGCAGCTCCACACAAAGCGCACGAGGCACCTTCTTTGTTGAGGAAGGGGCTGTTGCTGGCGCATGTACCCGTAAACTCACCCCCTTTTTTGCCCCAAATCTTAATGGCCATACCCAATCCCGCCAAAGCGATGAGCACTACTGCAATTCCGAAAAGTTTTAAAAGGGCCATGGATCTTTAATTTGTTGGACAAAGGTACACTCTAAACCCATTTTATGCGGTGCCCTGGGTCACCATCCGCCGCCCACCAAATTAACCTCCGGTTCCAACGAAACACCAAATTTCGCGCGCACATCGGCTACAATGTCTTGGGCCAATTGCCAGATTTCCGGCCCAGTGGCACGGCCGTAATTCACCAAAACCAATGCTTGTTTGGCGTGAACGCCCGCGTCGTCCCGGCGAAATCCTTTCCAGCCGGCTTGCTCAATGAGCCAACCGGCCGCCAATTTAACGCGGCCGTCTGCTTGGGGGTATCCTGGCGCGTCCGGATTTAGGGCCCGCAGCTGCGCGAAGACTTCGCCGGCAACGGTGGGATTCTTGAAAAAACTACCGCTGTTGCCCAATTCCGCTGGATCCGGCAACTTGGAACGACGGATGCGCACCACGGCATCGGAAATGCTTTGTGGTGAAGGCTGTATGCCAATGGCCTCCAATTCAGCGTCTACGGAACCGTAGTGCGTCTTCAGGGTGTGGTTTCTTTTGGTCAGGTGAAAGCGCACCGCGGTAATCACGGCGCGGTTGCGCCAGGGGCCCTTGAACACCGAATCGCGGTAGCCAAAGGCACAGTCGGCTGCAGAAAAGGTGTGCACGGTACCGTTGCCGCGCTCCACAAAGCGAACCTCGGTGCACACATCTTTGGTTTCTACGCCGTAAGCGCCCACATTTTGCACGGGCGTGGTGCCCACATTACCGGGGATGAGGGAAAGATTCTCCAATCCGCCCCAACCGTTCTCAAGCGTCCACAAGACAAACGGATGCCAAGGTTCGCCGGCCGCAGCTTCCACCACCACGGCATCGTCGGTTTCGCTCACCACGTGCTTGCCCAAAAGGTTGATGTGCAGAACGGTTCCGGTGAGGCGTTCCTGGGTGAAGAGTAAATTACTGCCGCCGCCCAAGACCAACGAGAGGGAATCATTAGCAGCAACCGTTCCCACAGCATCGCGAACGTCATCTTCCGCGGTAGCCGTAAGCACGCGTTCCGCAATGCAGGACAGCCCAAAGGTGTTGAACGGTTTTAAATCGACGGAGAGCGCTTCGTGCAAGGCCATCTCAACGCTGGGTTCCGGGATAGGCATCCAGCGCTGCAGCCAATACGCGCAGGGCCTGCTGCAGTTTCTCCACCTTCAACACGTACGCCAAGCGCACTTGTTTCGCACCCAAAGCAGGGTCTGTATAGAATCCGGAGGCTGGGGCCATCATGACGGTAGCGCCTTCAAACGAAAAGTCGCTCAAGATCCATTCCGCAAAACGATCGGCACTGTCCACCGGTAGTTGCGCTACGGCATAAAATGCACCGGAGGGAAGCGGGCAGAATACGCCGGGGATTTGATTCAGTCCTGCCACCAAAACGTCGCGCCGGCGGGTGTATTCGGCCAGTACCCCTTCAAAATAACTGGCCGGCGTCTGCAGGGCCGCTTCGGACGCAATTTGGGCAAAGGTGGGTGGGCTCAAACGAGCTTGAGCAAATTTGAGGGCCGTGGCCATGAAGGCCTTGTTCTTGCTGGCCAAGGTGCCAATGCGGGCGCCGCACATGGAGTAGCGCTTGGAAACGGAGTCAATCAAAACGGCGTTTTCTTCCAAGCCGGCCAAACTCATGACGGACGTGTGTTTTTTGCCGTCGTACACAAACTCGCGGTAGACCTCGTCGGAGATCAAAAACAGATCGTGTTTCAAAACGAGCTCCTTCAGTTGATTCAACTCCTCCGGCGTGTACAAATAACCGGTGGGGTTGCCGGGATGGCATAGGAGCAGGGCGCGGGTGCGCTCGGTGATGAGCGGCTCAATCTGCGCAATGGGGGGCAGTGCAAAACCGTCTTCAATCCGGCTCGAAACAGGCACCACCACGGCACCGCTGCTCTGGGCAAAACTGGAGTAATTGGCGTAGTAGGGTTCCGGGATGATGATTTCGTCCCCGGCGTCCAAGATCGTTCCCATGGCAAAGAGCAGGGCTTCCGAACCGCCCGTGGTGATCATGACGTCGCCCAATTCCAAAGTGATGTTGTGCTGCGCGTAGTACGTCAACAGTCCGCGTCGGTAGGACTCAAAGCCCGCCGAGTGCGAATAGGCCAGCACATTGACGGTGTGGTTGGAGACCGCGTCCAATGCTACTTGCGGGGTGGGGATGTCCGGCTGACCGATGTTCAGGTACAAGACTTCCGTGCCCCGTTGGGCAGCGCCTTCGGCGAAAGGAACCAATTTTCGAATGGGGGAGGCGGGCAATGCCGCGCCTTTGGCGGAGAGTTTGGGCATGACAAAAATAAAAAACCCGCTGCCGGAACGGCAGCGGGTACAAAGGTCGGAAAGGAATTCCGGAAAATCAGAAGATTATTTGCTCACCTTGGAGCCGGTGCCCTTGTCGTTGACGGGCGTGGTAACCGGCTGAGGGGCATCAGTCACATCGCCTTTGATGGTCAATACCTTGGTGGCAGACTTGGCGTTCGATTGAACGGTAACAGTCTTGGTAAACGCGCCCAGACGCTGGGTGTCGTACTTCACTTTAATGGATGCTTTTGCACCGGGAGCAATGGGGGTGCGGGGCCATTCTGGAACCGTGCAACCGCAAGATCCATAGCAATTGTTGATGATCAACGGCTCTTTACCGGTGTTCTTGAACACAAACTCACGCTCGCCATTGGCTCCTTTGGTAATTTTGCCGTAGTCGACGATTTCTTTTTCAAACGCGACTTCCGCAGCGTTTGGATTGGTTGCTGGCGTGCTTTGAGCGAACGCGAAGCTTAAGGAACCCAAGGCGAAAGCAGCGGTGAGGAAAATGTTTTTCATGGTGGACTTTGATTTTAATTTTTTCGAAAGCGAAACAAATGTACACATTGGCACAACATGTGCAAGTGCATTCAAAAACGGTGCCAAAGCGTACTTTTGCAAACTATGGAACTCCCCAGCAAATACACCCCCCAGGCCATTGAAGCAAAATGGTACGCCTACTGGTTGCAGAATCAACATTTTAAGTCGGTTCCGGACGGTCGGCCCGCCTACACCATCGTCATTCCTCCGCCCAACGTCACGGGCGTGCTGCACATGGGGCACATGCTGAACAATACCATTCAAGACGTTTTGGTGCGTCGTGCACGTCTGCGCGGTTTCAATGCTTGCTGGGTTCCGGGAACGGACCACGCATCCATTGCGACGGAGGCGAAGGTGGTGCAAAAGCTTCGGGCAGAAGGGATCAAGAAGTCTGACCTGACCCGCGATGCATTCCTGGAACACGCTTGGGACTGGACGCACAAACACGGCGGAATCATTCTGGACCAATTGAAGAAGCTGGGGGCCAGCTGCGATTGGGACCGTACCGCCTTCACCCTAGACGAAGAACGGTCGGACAGTGTGTACAAAGTATTTGTGGACTTGTACGAAAAGGGGTTCATCTACCGCGGCTTGCGCATGGTGCATTGGGATCCGGAAGCCAAAACGTCGTTGTCCGATGAAGAGGTGATCCACAAGGACCTCCAAGCCAAACTGTACTTCGTGCGCTACGAATTGGAGGATGCTCCGGGTACGTTTTTGACGGTGGCAACGTCGCGCCCGGAAACGATCATGGGCGATGTGGCGATTGCAGTCAATCCCAAGGACGAGCGGTATCGGAACCTGCACGGGAAGCGCGTGCACGTTCCGGTGGGGAACCGACTGATCCCCATTGTGGCGGACGACTACGTGGCCACGGATTTTGGAACGGGTTGCTTGAAGGTGACGCCCGCCCACGATTGGAACGACTTTGCTATTGGTCAGAAGCACGGCTTGGAGACCTTGGACGTTTTGAACGAGGACGGTACGTTGAGCGCTCATGGGCTGCAGTACGCCGGAATGGATCGCTTTGCGGCGCGCAAGCAGGTGGCGGCGGATTTAGAGGCCCAAGGATTGTTGGCCAAGGTGGAGGAGTACGCCTCTTCGGTGGGCACGTCTGAGCGCACCGGGGCGGTGGTGGAGCCGCGTCTTTCCCTGCAGTGGTGGATTCGCATGCCGGAATTGGCGAAACCTGCTTTGGAAGCGGTGGAGTCCAACGAAATCCGTTTGATTCCAGAAAAATTCAAGAACACGTACCGCCATTGGATGGAAAACGTGAAGGATTGGTGCATTTCCCGCCAGTTGTGGTGGGGACACCGCATCCCTGCTTATTTCTACGGCACCGGTGAGAACGATTTTGTGGTGGCCCTGAGCGCGGAGGAGGCCCTGGAAAAAGCACGCACTGCTTCCGGAAACCACACCTTAGTGGCGAGCGATTTGCGTCAAGACGCGGATTGCCTAGATACGTGGTTTTCCAGCTGGCTGTGGCCCATCTCCGTGTTCGACGGCATCAACCGTCCGGACAATCCCGATATGGCGTACTACTACCCCACCCAGGATTTGGTGACTGCCCCGGAGATTCTTTTCTTTTGGGTGGCGCGCATGGCCATGGCCGGATACGAATACACCGGAAAGCGTCCGTTTGAGAACGTGTACCTCACCGGAATTGTGCGGGACAAACAGGGCCGTAAAATGTCCAAATCACTGGGCAATTCACCGGACCCCTTGGTTTTGATTGATCAGTACAGTGCCGACGGCGTGCGCATGGGCATGCTGTTGACCTCCCCAGCCGGGAACGATTTGCCGTTCGACGAGGATTTGTGTTTAACCGGCCGAAACTTCACCAACAAGGTTTGGAACGCCTTGCGTTTGGTGAAGGGGTGGGAAGTGGCGGACGTGCCTGCCGACGCCGCCTCCGAGTGGGCCGTGCGCTGGTTTGAGCAAGTTTTGGCCCAAGCCGTTGCGGATCTGAACGATGATTTTGACAAGTACCGCCTTTCCGAGGCGCTCATGCGCACCTACAAATTGGTGTGGGACGATTTCTGTGCCTGGTATTTGGAGGCCGTTAAGCCCGCCTACGGCGCGCCCATTGCAGCCAGCACCTTGGCGTCAACCGTTGTATTCTTTGAAGAATTAATGGTCTTGCTGCACCCGTTCATGCCGTTCATCACCGAAGAGGTGTACCACGTATTGGCGGAGCGTCCGGAAGGAAG
>Ga0102920_1000080_pt1 | contig 23277 bp, 43 predicted proteins | sample Colrivmeta1568A3_FD_78204 | JGI IMG/M metagenome (GOLD analysis project Ga0102920, IMG submission 78204) | Estuarine microbial communities from the Columbia River estuary - metaG 1568A-3 | ecosystem: Environmental > Aquatic > Marine > Intertidal zone > Estuary | place: USA: Columbia River...
AACAACACTGCCTCACCCATGTTCTCCGCATCAACGATATTTAAATCACCAGACTTCTCTGCATCCCATTCCACACTAACCTTGCCATCAGGCTGTTCATACACTGCAACATCCGAATCTATACCAATAGATAGCAATGTTATTGTTGCTGTGTTTGCTGCTTTCATTGCATGTGGTATTTCTCAAATGCTTGCGTTGTGTATGGCAAAACCTCACACAATACGTTCCAGCAATCAATAGCAAGTTCACGGTGTTCTAGCTGTGTGTGAGCGTCCATACGCACTCGGCAGTAATGTAGCCAATCACGCACAGTTCCCTTCATATAGAGCCGTGTGCCGACGCACAGGGGCAATACCATACGTGCTGTCTCTAGAGCTGTACCGTTTTCTACTAGTTCTTTGTACGTACGAACAGAAACCAAGATTGACGCAAGTGCCTGATTATCCACGCTATATTGTTCTTCAGGGTCTTCATATGGAATACTTCCTTGCCTATTAGATGAACCCTTCTTACGCATCTTGGGTAGATCCATTTCAATCTTAGATGGATCAGCATAACGCTGGCTAAACTCTTGGAAGTGAAAGCTTCTGTGGCGCAGGATCTGTGCTGCAATAGCCCTAGACGTGTAGAGTTCCATGACTACATCAGCCATTTCAAAGACTGACCAATGCTGATCACGCATACATTTATTGAGTAATCGCTCGTAGTCAGGGTTGTTTTCGTTGTCGGATGATACACGAGCAAGGTGAATCATAAATGCTTCAGCGTCGGGCTGAATATACTTAAGTGTGGCTGCCATCTCTTCTCCTATACCCCAGACGGGACTCGAACCCGTACACCTTGCGGTAACAGATTTTAAGTCTGTCGTGTCTACCGTTTCACCACCGGGGCATAGCTCATTATACCGTAGGTATATGTGGTAATATATACATGAAACGCGATGAAAACTTAAAAAGTCCGCCCATCATGCCTAGACATTTGAGTCGAGCGAATCAAGCCCCTATTCAGGGGCTTTTTTATTTTTCATCAGTTACTTCTTTTATCTCTACGTTTGGCAACTTGCTGATTTCGTACATGGCAAAGAACTTATCAAACGCCTTATCATCAATACTACTTGGCTCAATATCCATCTTGACGAGCCATTTACGAAATTGTCTGTATTCTAAGTAAGAAGCAATGTAATCATAGAAAAAGAACACTGTTGATGTGACTGCTATACCACAAATAAAAGCCTGTAATCCTGTCAATTGGTTACCTCTGCAGTAGCTGTTATAGTTACTTTCTTTTTGCCACCAAAATACGTATAGGAACCCAAGGAGTTAAGCACTTCTGCGTTTAATGTAGTGGGTGATCGGTCGGTTTTGACGTGTACTAATCGTCTTCCGTACTTATCTGTTTTTTGTACCACCGTAATAACAAATTGTTCAGCTGTGTTTTTTCTTGATGTAAACCACTGGACTGCTGTTTCTGTAGCTGCTTTACCTTCGCTAGTGTTTTTCGCTGGTGTATCCACACCAAAGAGACGACAGTGCTGATCCACAAGCCAAATACCAAAGCCAAGATCAATATCGCACACAAAAGTATCTCCGTCGATACATCGTTTGAAGCGAATGGCGTACTCATACATTATCTGTGACGTGCTGCTTTCTGTGCTACTGCTTTAGGCTGTGGTACGAACTGTTTACCAGCCTTATTACCTACTGCTTTAGCTCTATTAGTAGATGCTACTTCATTTTTAGATAGTGAACCCCATGCCTTGTCAGGTAGATATCGCTTTTTGCCTTCACTAGGTGTCCCGTCGCTTGTACGCCACTTTTGATCAGTCCATTTAGCTAGGCTATTGTCTGCTTTTTTAGGCCCTACATACCCACCACCGGATGCCTTATATTGTTGTGTTGCCAACTGAGCCTTACGGGCTGACCATTCACCGGGATCACCACCGGCTGTGCCGGATTTTACACTTGCAACAATGCGTTTCCACTTGGCTGGGTCTTTTTTAGTAGCTGTCGACATGTTATTTACCTGCCTTGTTGTTTTTGACACCCATTAACTTAGACACAAGAGCTTGATTTTTGTAGGATCCGTCATTGTTAAATGTGTCGTTGTATTCGATTTTAACGTTCCGCTCTCCAGCCTTACGGTATAACTTGACCTTGTCCTCACTCATTCCCTCGTTAGATTGGATGTTCTTATCTAGGGCTATTCGTGCGTTATATTTACCGTCTGCAAGTTCTTTACCGGTGCTACTAAGGCGCTTGTATTCAGCAGATCCATGCATTGCATCAATGCCAGCTGATTTACCTTTGCGAATAGCTCCGTCAAACCCTACTCCAACAGCATCTTTAATCTCATCGGTCTTTGGCTGTGGTTTAGGCTGTGGTTTAGGCAGTGCTTTCACCTCTACCTTGGGTGTTGGTTTGGTCTCTACTTTAACAGGTGCAGCAGCTTTTTTTGGAGGAGGTGGTGGAGCTGGCGTTGCCTTCTTAGACTGTACAACTTGATCGATTCTTCTGTACACCTCGTTAGGTTCCTTGGACTTATCTCGATTGGGATCATCTATATCGATAGCCTTACGTGAGGTCTTTGCACCTAGCAGAGTCTTAGCATTAAATTTACTGCGAATCTGTATCTGGCGGTTGATATCGTACTTTGCAATCTTGTTTTCAAGGGCTTTCTCAGCAGCGTCTAAGCCCTTAGAAAGAAACTCTTTATAGCCAAATGCAACAGCATCAACTACCTGTGCATCTTTGTCGTAGTCAATCTTTTCTTCAGCCATTATTGTTTACCTTTTGTATTACTTGAACCACTTAATGCCGTGATGCCAAATTCATTTGGGTCATTTTTTACACCTAGCAAGTCACGCAATGTACGTGCTCGTTCATGTCCAGACTTCCCTGATCTTAGACGTGCCCAATTTTCGTTGTCAACTTGCTGTCGTACTTGCAAATTTTTATTGTATTGATCTCTGATTGGTGCAGTTAGTTTGTCTTCTACGCCTTGAACAGCCTTAGACAAAGTACTACCAACCATGGGTATTTTGTTTATAACCGAATGTGCAGCTGGAGTTAATGCTGTAGGAATCTGCTCTAAAAACTCGTTGTCGCGCTTAGCCGTATCATCGATATTCTTAAGCTTACTATCTGATGCACGAGTTAGATTCTTGTTGTACTTTTGTGGCATGATGTAACCCCTACCACATTTTACTACTTCTGCTTTGTTATAGCATCCAGTACAGTAAGTTTCATAACGCTACACCCCGTGGGAGAAAGAGAAAGGACCACAGGGTGCAACGCTATCCCCAGTGCGTTTACATACATGGGGGACTCCTACTGCTGGGATCGAACCAGCGACCATTCGGTTAACAGCCGAACGCTCTTCCGCTGAGCTAAGTAGGAACATACCGTAAGTATACCCTTTTCTACACAAGTGTAGCAAATCTGTATGGATCCTAACTGTTTTTCTCCGAGGGGAAACATGTTCTCCGACGGGAGAAATAGATAAAGGATAGCTGAGAATATATGTTTTGGAGTCCCAACTAGGCCGGACATGCCCGGGCACCCCCTTGCCATGACCCCTACCTAGCCCCACCCGCCCTATCCACGTGACTTGGTTGCAAATCCCCGGGCACCTACATGGCATGGACGCCCTCCGGGGTCGCCCGGTCAACTCTACTCCGAATGTTCACATAATCGTTCACCTGATTATGTCCGACGATGGCAGGTTATAGCCGAAAACATAAAGGAAACTAAACTAAACTATGACAGTAAACGACGTTATCGCGACAGCGCGACAGGATTATGCGGGCATCATGCAGGCACTGAAGGTATACCGCGAATCGGCTATACCATGCGATATGAAAACTATCGTTGACACGTGCAACGATATCGCGCAATCGTACGGTCAATCATTCGCAACAGACCCTAAAGCAACGCCTAAAACGTTGCAGGCGGTATTGGACGCGATTCAAGCGGAAGTAAACCTTACGGTGGTGGCTGTCAAGGCTAAGAAGGCGGCTGACCGTAACGTATCGATGGCTAAGGCGCAAGTCAAGGCTATGGACTTCAGCGGATTGACCGCAGACATCGAAGAAGCCCCGTCCAAGTGACGGGGTGCCCCGGTTCAATACCGGGGCTACTTTATTCTCAACTCAAAAAGGAACGAAACAATGAGCCGTATTGACTTAAACACAGTATTGACCCCTGACATCACGCTATTGAACCAACTGGCACCGCGTAGCATATACGGTTGCAAGGCACACCTTGTGTTGTCTGCTATTGCACCTAATGGCAAGCGTGAAGACGTTCGGGTAACACAAGACATTGACCCGCAACGATTGGCTTTCTTATGCCAGTGCTCTGTTCGGATGTCCCGTGGTGTTGTGAATGACGAACTGCACATCAACTATCACTCAGATGACTGTAGTGCGTATGTTGGAATGGGTGACGTCATGAACGAACTGACTGAGGAAGGGTATACGGATGTTCGCTACAGTGACGATGGCATCCTGCTGATGTTGACGGAATGTGCCGTCCGACGGCTGGTACGACAGGGGGTGTTGCAGACGAAGGGGGCTTAGGCCCCCAACCTTTAAACGTGTCCTCATTGGGTGATGCCAATGAGCTGACGAGGCCAGTCTATAGGCGAAACACGTAACGCAAACAAAGGAAACATACTGCCATGCAATTTAATGGCTGCTTCATGACGTCAAACCGCCGGTTCTCATTCGAGATCACAACCCCAACGGCACTCACACAGACAACGATTAAGGTTACATCCGCATTCGGATGGAATTCAGTAACGAGGCATATCGATACCTATGCTGAACTCGAGAAGAACATGATTGCGGTAGCTCGAGTGTTGGGTGGTGGTGATGACGCAAGCGTAGTTGCATTGGCTAAGATGATTGGAGAATCAAAGTGAAGAAGTTGATGAATAACTGGTGGGTTCGTTTTATCCTCGACGGGTTGACGGCTGTTATTATCGTCGCTGGTTTGCTGTTCATCTATTGGGGGCTGTCAACACTCCCAATGCACAGATACGGACACTAAGAACTACGGGGTGGTGCTCACGTGCCACCCCAACGTGTATCTATAGGGTGATTCCTATAGACTGATGAGGCAGTCAAGCCGAAACACGTTTAAAACCTTGTCAGATATCAAACCAAACAAAGAGGTATTCCAATGGAAAACCGTTTCTGTTTCAACATAAACTTCAGCCCCTATGGGGCTGTCCCGTCTCCTGTCGTGTATAGCGACGCAAAGCTCGATGTTGACCGCATCTGTGCTGCGATCCTTGGAGATGTCCTGCGATGTCGTACATACTACGATGCTCAGGTTGAGGGTCGGCAATACACAGACGAGCATGCCATGAGCGATGCGAGAATGTTTCTGCAATGCGCATTCATGTGCGTAGTGCAAGAACAGTACGGTGAGGCTCTCAACTGGTACAACATGGCACACAAAGTGTTCTGTGGTGACCTCAACCCAGCTGTAGTTTCAACCATGCATGGCGCCGTTTGGATGCAATGCGATGGCGAGGACTGGGGAGTCTATATGAACGCTGACATTGTTACTCAGTTTGGTAACACTACAACGCACATAAAAATTGCCGACATTACACCTCACCCAACGAGGCCCGGTAAGCACACCATATCCGTACTCGACCGTATGGAAGAGTTACGGTATGGACAAGGCGGATGGTTTGCGCACCTTGATAAATCAAGAGCTGCATACAAACAACAACAGATCGATGCCAAAGGCCTCGATTTTACATACGATGACGATGATGTGGTAGGAGAAACAAAGTGAAGAAGAAAAAGGGTTTGCTGAAACAGATTGAGACGATTTGGCTTGCCAAGCAGGTCAAGAACGAGATGATCAATTTCCATAAGGGTGTTGACGAATGTGTCAGAGACTTTGGGTACAGAAAGGAGGAGATGTTGGACTTTCCAAAGTGGCCATACGCACTCAAGACCCCAGACGGGTCTTACGTCTGTACCCCTAACCCAGACAAGCGGTTAATGCTCTGTCTGTTCCTTACTGCTGATGAGGCAGAACAGATGAAAGCAATGTTTCATGCCTCAACCGGTAATGACTGCGAGGTTGTGCAACCAGAGCACAACTTCCCATTCCGGAAGGATATAGTCCTCATGATCAAGGACTGTGGGTTTGAAATGTGGTACGGCACATATCGCAGTGTGTACCACCTGCAAACAATCAAAAGCATGGAAGCCACTGGGCTTCTGTGAGACGAAACTTCTCCCATGCGGAGAAGTCTGTCAAGAGTTGACCGCCTTGCGCTGATGAGTCAGGTCATATGGAAATAACCATGAAAAATACAAGCGAGATACTCGCACTTCAAACCGAAATTTCTGAACTTAGTAAGGCCATGTACAAAACATGGTCACACACTGGGACTACACACAAAGCTAATGAGGCACACCTCAAAAGCCTGTGTATCAAGCTCGATCAGCTTTTAAACAATACATACAAAGCTGATGAGGAAACTCGTAAGAACAAAAGGTTAGGTATCCGATGACAAAAGAACAGGCAATTGAGGCCATCCGCGTTTATGCAGGATGGCAATACGACACTGACATCAATGTATGGTCAATCGCATCACGCGATGCATACATTGAGCGCTACATCGACAGTTGCAAGAACTTGCCCGATAACTATCTCATCCCTATCGGGCAGATGGCGCTGGATGCTATGCAGAATCCAGTCGGAACGTTGGTAAATCAATTAAGGACGCTACAAGCACTATGAGAAAGACACTTACACACGAGCAAATCGCTGCTCTCAAATCCGTTGGCATCAATCACGAGCAACTTACTGCCCTGAGAGAAGCTGGTCTCATCGATGAGGTATTCGTATCACCTAAAGAAGAACTCGTTATGTTGCTTCTTGAGGATGCACTACCCGTCAAAACACTGGCTGAACTGATTGATGTTCGGCCAGCAACTTACTCAACATACACCAACGATAGTGTCTGGCGAGTCAAACTCTGGAGGCGTGTCCTTGACAAGATCAAGGTCACTCCAAGCGAGGAAGTGACATTGTGCCGTGCGCACAACATCATCAGTCGCATCAGAGAAATGTCATAAAATTTGAGGGGGTATAAAATTTAGCCCCCTCAAATTTTGTACCCGTGAGGGGTATAAAAATTGTACCCCTCATTACATTGAACAATAATAATATGAACTATATTATTGGAGGGACGACTGATGATTGCAGTAGTCATATGTATTTGTATCGCTTTATTATCCATCCTGTTTTTAATTGGATGGTTCTTTAACACAATTACCCAAGCACAAAAGAGGATTGATGATGACAGTCAACTATGAGTATATAACTCCCCAGTTTGCTGCGGAAGCATGTTATGAGTTTGTAAGACTTCCACTAAAGCATAAGTATGAACGATTGAAAATGCAAACATCATGTCATTCATTTGATAAGAATGGCAAATGCATGTCAGTTAAACAATCAATCCGAATTGAGTTTGAAAGATATGAGCCATATCACGACTTTGTCATGACTGTGAGTGCTGACATGTGTGATTTTGAGGGGCAAATTACTGTGCATGGAGCTGGTATCTGGTCACAGTATGTATTTCCAAGTGATCCCGATAGCTTGGAACTTTGGTTGGTTCAATTTCGGTGTTTTTTACGCAAAGAGTTTCAGAAAGACAAAGATAATGATTGATCTTAAACATCACAAGATATTGATTCTACGTTTCGCTTACCTACACATTTATCCGGGTTCTGGTATTGAGGGATTGATTCAACTTAAGCCCGGTTTTGAGTGGAACTTAGATAGCATTGCTTGCGACAACCTTTGTGAACTGCTTAAGTTTGCAGGTGCGTATGTCCCACATGACACACGCAATGCAGACGGTTTCAATAAGTGGTGCAACAATGGCGTGGAGCCTACTCCAGTTGAGTTAGAAGCATATCTTTATGCAGCTGACACATTAACTCCTATGCCACGTCCAACACCAGCAGGATGGGAGGAAGTAGAAACAGATAATGGGTAACTATCCATATAGTTATACTACGCAGTGCTATGACATGGAGGGTCGAGAATTCGGCCCTCCTTCTCTTTGGCGCGATGCAGCATCGGCACGAATGATGGCTCGTTATAGAGTCATCATTCAAGAGAACTCCGTACCTGTACTTCATGTACGGATAACACGCAGACGAAATGGCACATATAACGATGAGCCATTTATGCTCGTGTGGTTTGACAACATAACTGGACAACCTAAAGTGTCTAAACGCAAGGAAGATTTAATTAAATGAAGTTTCCGTATGAATGCCTTAGTGGCGAGTTGCTTCTTGAAGATTTACGTAAGAATAATCTTGTAACAGAAGCTGAATACAAAAAAATTAATAAGCATTATGAGAGTAATCGTAATGAAGATAACTTCACTCTCATCATCATTACTGAAATTCTTGAGTTTATTGATGATGAGAAGCTTGGTGATGTCATCAACTTAATAAAAACTAAGGGTGAAGTAACATCGATCGCCTATTGCTACGTCGCTATCTAATGTTTGTGTGAGGGGTGCGTCTCACTAACAACGCACAAGAAAGAGAAACATAATGTCTACGACACCTACGTTTGAATATTTCGTCTCCCGCCTCACCGATGACATCCGTCGCATTCGTGAGGGCAATGCCAACAAATATGACTTCTATGAAACTACAAGTCATCATGTAGACTTCACCATAAACAACCACAGGGTAGCACTGGCTTATGACTTGCGGATTAATGTAGGCACAGAAGAGTTGGTGCTGCTTGACCGCATTGTTGTTACAGCTAATGTCACTCTGTCTGGTTACGAGGTCAATTGCAATTCGCACGAACCATCCACTAGAAAAAGGCATGCACTTGTCATCAAGACAACTGCAGAAAGCGTAGAGGATCAAATTAGTGAGGCAGTCAATGTATTTGCATCTATGCTTATCAAAGATGTAGATATTCCACCTGCACCGTTTGATTTCTGGAAGTATGCAGCATATGCAATGCCACAGTTTGACAAAATTGTAAAAAGTGCAGTGCGAGACAACAGCGATTTCATAGATTTCGCCTAGTAACTATGTGAGGGGTGCGTCTCACTGACAACGCACACTACACAATACAAAGGTAAAACAATGACAAAACGAGATAAAGAACACATGAATGCAGTGCTTAAGCATTGCAACTTAGATGTATTTACATACAGCCCCGGTGATGGTGTAACACGTTACAAGTTTGCACGTAAGGGCTTGTACGGCGATTATTTTGTAGCCGATGTTGGAGCGCAAGCCATTGGATTTAGCGAGGCCATGACATGGTTGTATGGTTATCAACAAGCAATTATCGATCAGCACATGAATGAAAGAGAACAAAATGAATACAAAGCTAGCTCTAGTATCAGTACCAATGTTTAATGCACCCGGAATGCTCCGTTGGGCACGACACTTTTACCGCATGAAGAATGCATCCAAGCAAGACAAGAAGTACTTCCTTGGAATCCTTAAAGCTTGGGTCAACAGTGAGAAACGAGCCAAGTACTGTCTTGAATGCGATGACTCATTCATTGAATGGGAAGACGATGTTGTTACAATCACAATAATAGAGGAAACAAAATGAAAGAAGAAAACCCAGTGGTATTTAAGTTTGAGTTGTGGGGCACAATGTGGGACTCAACACCAAACAATAAACAAGGCGAGCGTTTTGAGGTGTTTCGCAATATGCCTAACTGTATTAGATTGCGACGCGCTTTGATTGAAGAGATAGGTTGTAAAGGACTCCGCCGTGGCGTTGAGTATTACTATGATGGCACTCAACATCGCATGTACAGCGAGCGTCATTGTGAGGTTGCATTTTGCAGCCTCTATCTTGAAAACACAGGCAAAACATACAAGGAGCTAAAGAAAGAATATGAGTGAATGGTTTAGCCTAGAGGACCGTAACTATCAGAATGACCACCGTGTACGCGGTGGTCAGGATCGTTGGTGGATAGACATCAATGAACGCAAGATGATCGTGAGACACAAGTATGACACTGAAGATGATCTACAAGTTTGGTACAAGTTCAAGTATGAGACGTGCGACACATGTGATGGTAAAGGCCATCACGTTAATCCTTCTGTCGATTGCAATGGTCTAACGTATGAGGACTTATACGACGATGGCTATGCAGAAGATTATTTCAGTGGTGTGTATGACGTGTCTTGCTACAAATGTCATGGCAACAGAGTCATGCCAGTCAAGTTTGGCAAGCCAATATACATAGAAGTTAAAGAGGATGATTACGATGAGTGATAAAAGCATCTTTTTACAAGCATGGGACGAGATCATTGAAGATAGTGAGGTAGCACAAGAGTGCTATCTTTCTCTTTATGAGAACGTGCCTTACTACGGTGGACCAGAAGAAGGAGGATGGTGGGGGTATTTACAGATACTCCAAAAATACTGCAAGTGTTCATCACATAAGCAAGCAGAAATGCTAAGCGATAAGTTGCGCAAGCATTGCGAAGAACTAACAGAGGATGCAAAGAAAGCCGATGGTGAAAATTGTCTACGTCACATGGAACGCGCTGATCGGCGTGGTGAAGATGTTGATGATGATGGATATGACGGACCATCAACGTATTACATGATAATAGAATCGATACCGGGACAGAATCAAAACACAACAAGGAGTCATTATGAATAAAAGATACAAAGATGAGTACTACCATGCAGCTGCAGAAATAATTATGCAGACTGCAGCAAACATATGGGAATTGCAGTGGCACAACAGCGAGTGGAAAGACTGCCCAGTTAATGCACATCGTACATACAGTATCGACGTACTCGATGAGGTAGATCCATATGACACGTGGAAGTTTCGCATCGAATGTGGCTTTGCACTTGATTGTACAGGCAAGAAATGTGAGGGCGAATGCGATGAACTCAGTACAGTCAATGTAGACATTGGCTGGGCTGGAATCAGTGAAGAGGAGGCACATTATATATGTGAGATCATTGATAAAGACGATACCAAATACAGTAAATATTGGTTTTGGAATGACGGAAAAGATACTAATGAGTAATGCCTGTTAAAAAACTGACGCCTCAACAAATAGCGTCAATACATCATCAAGCAAACAATGGCGTAAGTGTTGCCGCTTTGTGTGTTAAATATAACCTGTCGTCTACACACATTTATCGAATCAAAAACAATGAAAAACGTAACAGAAGGAAGACAAAATGACAGCTAAAGAATATCTCAATAAGTTTGGGCTGGATGCAAATCCAGCCCTTTTCACTAACGTACACAATGGCAAACACATGAAGCCCAAGTACAACTCATACTGCATTTACGATGGCGTAAGTCAACTAGACAAACGATCTCGCATTGTATGCATTATGTCCAATTGCGAGACTAACAATGAGGAATGGAATATCAAAACAGGTGACATGATTCAGACGTACATCATTATGCGTGATGTGCATCCACAAGTTGCTATTGATCAACTACTTGATGGTTGTATTTGTGGCAACTGTACACATCGCAAGCGACGTAAGCGTCATACACGCACTGCCAAGATTAAAGATGTACGTACTTGCTATGTCAATATTGGCAAGGGCACTTCTGCTGTATGGCAGTCATTTCAGAAAGGTAATATACCCATCGTCTCTAGTAGTGTTGCAGCCACTATTCAGTTAGTCGCTGGTAAAAAGATTAGGTTTGGCACATATGGAGATCCTGTTGCAGTGCCATTTCCAATCTGGGGTGACATGCTACGTTATTCCATTGGTCACACTGGCTACACGCATCAATGGCGTATGCCAATAGCACAATCATTTCGCGGTGTACTTCAAGCATCATGTGACTCATACATCGATCGATGGGAGGCTAAAGAGGCTGGCTGGGGTACTTTCTTAGTGCGCCCACATGATGGTTACGCTGACAAACGACACACTGCGTATGCTCGCGGTGCAAAACAATGCCCCAGCGACCCATTCATTAATGAAATGCGAGCTTATCGCGGGATGCTACCTATGCATTCAACATGCGATGGCTGTCCTGCATCTCTACGTTGTGATGGCGATAGCGATATCGTTATCCGCGCCCACGGTACAGCTGCATTGTGGGTTTAATTAAACAAATAAATAAACACAAGGAGTAAATAATGTTTTATTCAATATGCGAAGAAGAAGAGTGGTCAACTGATCGTTACGACTATGCTCGTGACTGTCACTACACAGATGACGGGGAGGTTCTATCCCCGGCTATCGGTGCAGAGTTTATGTTTCGTATGGGCAAACGGTTGTTTTCTGATGTAAGCGTTCAGTACACAAGCAAAGCAGTCATCTTGTTTATCGATGAAGTCGCAACAGAGATGAATGTCAAACGACCAACAGATGACGAGATTAAAAAGTTCTGTGCACTAGTTGCATCGGTGTATCACGAGAAAGACATTGAAGAATTCAATGACGCACTTAATGAGTACATTGATGATTGTACGTACGAAGAATGGAATGACATGTTTAGTGCGCATGATTTATACATTGCCACATGTCTTGGACAACCAGATAAATGGGATGGAGTAAGGGAACTGTAATGACAGAAGAAGAATGGAACAACAAAGACTTAGCGTTTGAAAAAGCATTGCGCAAGCTCCGGGATGAATTCCCGGAGTTTTATATTGAGGTGTGGGGACCATATGACTTTGTTGTTGGAGTCAACAGAGAAGAGTTTCAATCACACGACTTAATTATGGCTGAAATCATTGAGAGAGAAGACGAATGGCCGGAGGTTGTAACAGAGTTACACGAGGGATTTGATGCTAACTACGGCACAAACTGGGACAGAATACACATAACAGTAAAGGAAGTACAACGTAATGCAAGCAAGCGACACACACATTAAATGGGTAGTAGGTAACATCGACAACGAGTTTTGGTATGACCAAATCACAGAGGCATTGCATCACTGTGAATGGGTAACTAAATGGCATGCCAGCTGGGTCAGTAAGCCTGACCTTTGGCACATTGATATACATGATGACGAAGGTGAAATACATACGATATCTCCACTTGACGTTCTCGATAATCTTAAAAAGTCATGGCTGCAAGGTGATCGATCGTTTGAAGAAGAGCAACAGGTTGATCAAGATGTGATTGACGCGTTGCTTCAAGAAATATGTTTTGGTGAGTTGGTTTACGGATAAGGAATAACACAATGCCTAATTGGTGTATGAACGAATTAACAATCACTGGCCCAGCAGACAAGGTGTCTGCTTGGGCTGAGTTACACACTACAAAGTATGAGACAAGCACATCAGTACTAGACTTCAACAAGTCTGTACCACAGGAATTAGATGAAGAAGGCAACGGCAATGTTAACTGGCAGTACAACAACTGGGGTACAAAGTGGGGAGCTTGTGATACCTGCTATCTAGACTTCAAGGAAGGTCATATAACAATTGCCTTTGATACAGCATGGGGTCCACCAGATACATGGATACACACTATGTCTGATATGTTCCCTGACCTTGAGTTTACATGTCGCTATGCTGAACCCGGCATGTGTTTTGCTGGCAACATATACGCAGGATCTAAAGGTTATGAGCATGTACAACGCAGTGGTGATGATTTAGTAGGTGATGACTATCACCTGATGGGTACTGAGGTATGTGAAGGATGCTCTAATTGGGAAACAAACTGCACGTGCGAATAGATTACCTACGGTATAATTAATTGGATATACCTATTCCTTGTGGAGTCTGAAATACGTTTTAGGCTCCACAAGTTTTTTACTTAAGGAGAATTATGTTAGGCGATTTAGATAAAATTATTCACGAGATGTCTGTTACAAGTGAGTACGAAAGTGGTTGGCAAAAGCTAGAGATTACAGTTAGTCCATCAAATATTATTACGTTGTCATGGCCAGCATGGAAGTTAAAGATTGTTTCGTTTAAAGCAGAACCATCTGCCTTTATGCAAGCAGCAAGTTTAGAACAATACGCACTTAATTTAGAAGCATTAGATACTTTGTATGAGATCAATGACACATATGTATGGAAGACATTTAAGAACACTAACGAACACGACTGGAGCAAGTTAAAGAAAGGTAAGGTTGTTGACATTGTAGATGCATTTTTAGAAGGTGCTTGGACACCACCATGGAAATGCGGTCACTGCATGTCACGTATGGCTGGCAAATACAAACCAAGGTTCTAATGCCATCTCGTAGAAAAAAGTACAATGCGCCAGTGGCATATTATGTGCATATCAACAATGTTGGTGTGCACATATCAAATAAATACACAGCAATTTTAATATTTGACTTGTTTGTGTTGAACGCTAAGGGTGATGACATCATTGAGATGAAGTGTGTGTATCCACCAACCATGTGGCCAACTTGGTCACGGACACATATCATTTCTCTTCTCAATGGTTGTTGGCATGAGTCAACCATTGGCAGATACGTATACAAAAACAATAAGCTTGTAGAAGTACTAGATTACACAAAAAGTAATCACAAAACTGACAACTATGATCGTCATGCACATTACTCACATAACGTTCTAACACAAGGAGAAAAACAAACTCTTAATTACATACTATCTACACCAGAGATATTAAAACTTATCATCCAATCACCAACGGCTGCCTCAGCTAGATTGGCTGTTAAGTACTTACTGTCTTCTGGTGAAAACTCAATACCACTGTCTCATGTAGTACCTTGCTGGAAGTTTCTAAGGTTACAACATGAAAGACAAAGACGATGATCTGATTATTGATGGGTGCTTAGTTCCGATAGGATCAATGGTATGGCTCGCAATAATAATCTGGTATCTAAACCGATAACTGAAAAGCAGCTGCAACTCTCAATAGTACGAGCGTTGCAGTTGCTTGGGTACACCGTATTTGAGACTGGCAAGACCAGAACAAAAGTACTGTGTCCCACATGTAAGACACGTCACTATGCTACTGGTTGGCAGGGTAACACCATTGGTGTGCCTGATATCTATATTCATCATCGTTTATGGAAAATACCAATTGGTCTTGGCGTAGAACTTAAAACGGAGAAAGGAACTGTAAGAACACAACAACAAATATTTGCAGATTTAAATGTGACACATATCAGTAGGTCATTAGATGACGTGCTGAATATTTTACACACAGTAGAACTTGTAGTCGGCAACGACACAACACGTAAAAAGTTAGAGGAGTTTATAAATAATGAGTACAGAAGATTCTAATCGTAGAAATTGGTTGTTCCCTGTTTCGTCAGATGAAATGGATGTCGTGCTACCAGTCAACTGGCACGAAACCACATACATTGCATATGAAGGTGATGGTGATGGCATTAACTGGTTTGTCTCATGCATCAAAGACAAAATGTTTCTAGAAGTTAATGATGACCCACAGTATTTTATAGATCACGGTAAAGAACCACGAGTTATGACATGGTCTGCAGTAATTGATCACTTCAGGGCAATTAGATACAACAATGTATTGATGTATGTCTCTGGATGCAATAACTATTTAACTGACAACATCTTTGCAGCTAGGGGTAACTACATCTATCCAAATGAAACAACATTAATACATGTACTATTACACGCAGGAGACTATTCAAGACAGACACTAAATTGTAAAACACTAGATATTGATGGACAGGAATGCGTCATACTTGGCAACTCGGCATTCGATTTAATTGGAAACTTTGACTTCCAAGAGCCAGATTATATATTTGCAAAAATTCCACTTGGCGTATTAGCTGTTGACTACCATTACGGGTGGATGGATGGATGTATTTATGATCTACAACTTGCTGCTGCAACAAGCAAGTCATCATTGATTAACATGCCAGCCGATGTACGAAAAGAAGTATTTAAAAGTAAGGAGAATAAATAAATGTTCAACCCACGTGATCATTTCATTAACTTAAAAGGCAAGCAGTACTTGCCTGTAGCTGCACGTATTGCATGGTTCCGAGAGGACCATCCAGACTGGACAATCATGACGTATGCAGTACCCGATCTTTCGGGTGCTGACTACTGTACATTTGCAGCCGAGATTCACGACGCATCAGGCAGACTTATTGCTAAGGCTCATAAGACAGAACATGAGAAGCACTTTGCTGATTACCGAGAGAAGGCAGAAACGGGCGCCATTGGGCGAGCATTGGCCTTGTGTGGGTACGGCACACTGTTTGCTCAAGAACTAGAAGAGCCTGTTACACCAGCAGGTGACATTCGTATTGTAGATGCACCACAGCAAGCTAAAGTTGCTACGCTTACAGCCGGTAGACAGTTTGCCTTAGAGTGCAAGCGAATATGGGGTGCAGATATTACTCCTGCTGACATAAAGCGTGTTTTCACACGTCTTGCTGGACACACGGATACAAGTGATAAGAACCTAATCTTGGTTGTTAAGGTGCTTCAAGAGTTTGATACACCAGAACAAGCAGAGGCAGTTTTCTTGACAGAGGAGGAGAGTAACTAATGGACACAGAAAAGTTTGACATCATTGGAGATAGTTATTGGGATAAGGAGACCGGCGAATATGCCGGTCCAGTTGACGGTTGGCTTGGCGATGAACTGGTATCAGAAGACGATGTGCTTCTTGCCATGCAACGTTTGCTTAAGTACGAGACAGAACTTAAAGCAGAGCAACTTGCAATGCAGTCTGTTGTAGATAGATACAAGTCAATGGTAAAAGACAAAGAGCGTAAAGTTCAATGGCTCAAGAGTAGATATGGCGATCAAATAGCAGACTTTGCGGAAAGTCAACTGGTTGGCAAGGCTAAAACTTGGAAGTGTCCATGGGGTCAAGTTGCTTTTCGCACTGTTGCACCGTCTTTCACTGTTTTAAATGAAGAGCAAGCAGTAATGGTTGTTCCACTTGAAGCAGTCAAAACTGAGCACAGGATCCTTAAAAGCAAAATATCTAAAGAGATTCAACTCACACTTGTTGATCAGTATCCTGACTTGTTTTGTATTTCTAACGCTACAGAAAATGTTACGATTAAAGCATTGACAGCAAGCGATACTGAAGAGTAAGATTGCATTGCTCCGTACCAATATCCCACGGAGCACAACTACCAAATGAAGGACCACGGACATCAACACCGTGGTCCTTTTGTTACACAGAAGGAAAGAGAATGAGTGACGAATTAGTCTACATAGGTAGCATTCCAGACGCTGTAAGCGTTACAGATATTGGATTGCAATTTAACCACGACATTGAATACGATCAGTGGTTACGGTTAATGGCTACGCTACAACAACTAACAACAGCGTTTCAATTTGCAATTGGTGACGCATTAAACTATGGACAAAAACGATACGGTGAGAAGTATGCACAGGCTATGGATGTTACTGGTTGCGCTTATCAAAGTCTTGCTAACTGGAGCTGGGTTTCTAGCAATGTTCCTATTGATAACAGGGTTGCAGGTCTTAGCTGGACTCATCACCGGTTGGTCGCAAATATGGGGACTGAGCAGCAAAAGCAAATCTTAGAGTCAGCAAAAGCTAGGGGTGTCTCCGTTACAGAGTTTGAAAGAGAATTGAAAGGCGATAAAGAAGAAGAAAAGAAACCAATCAAAGCAATTGAAATACCCAGTGGCTGGACAGTTGAAGATGTCAACAAGGCACTGTCACTTATCAGCACAACACCAATACCTTTACAAGAAATTTATGACGCAGGACTTACAAAGCTGTCAGAGGATGATGAAGTACAGCGCGTAAGATACTGCGATCAATGCCCATATAACAACTAGGTACACAATATGATTACAGTTTTTAACGGTAAGTCATTTGGCTTATCCGGTGAAAAGTCGTCTGGCTTTGTTCAGGTTGACAGAACTCTCGTTGACCACATCGCTTCTTTTACACCATCAGGATTTGTTGTCTTTATGGTTATAGTTATGCATGTAGACAATGATGGATACTGTTGGCCTAGCATTGGACGCATAGTTGATTGCACAGGATTATCTGAAGCCACGGTCAAATCTGCATTACGGTATCTGTGCGGTATGCAGATTAACGGAAAGAGATTACTAGCAGTAAATCCAAGAACATCTCCTAGTGGGAGAACATCTAGTAATGGATACAAGTTGTTTCCAGATTCCATCATTCATGCAGATGATGTTAAAGTCACAGCAGTCAAACAGGAGAAGAAGGAAGTAGCTAAAGAAGATGATCCAGCATATGGATTATATTCAGCCTTCAAGCAAGTAAGGTGGGGCATTGCGTTTGAAAGTCCAATCACCGATAAGGAATGGAGAGATGTGCGCCTTACTATCTGGCAGATGCACAAGGCTGGAGTAACAGAGGAAGATGTTATGTGTCGAACATCTGTTCTCTTAAAGAAATGGACGAACAAAGATATGGTTACAGTCCGTTCATTGTGGAAGCACTGGGAGACATACGCTAAACCAGCGACTGTTTCAACTGACATAAATACGAAAGTAGAGAATTGGTTCAATGACAACAACTGATAAATTGCTGGCTGTGTTATCGCAGCTGCCTAGTTCAATACAGTGGAATGAAACTAGCGAGACAGTATATAGAGTTACTGTGGTTAATGTGCCTGACGCAGACATCAAGGAAGGTATGCAGCGTATCCTGATGCGTTGTAAGTTTAGACCGACACCATCTGAAGTGTTACTCAACATTGCTATTGCTAAGTATGGAGATGCGCAACCACACATGATTACGCATGACATATCTGAGGCAATACGTACTGGTGTAGATGTTACAAAGTTACATCCAACTGTTGTACTTGTACTCAAAAAGACAGGCGGGTTACGTGCTTGGCGTGTAGAGCCACCCGTAAAGGGTCAGCAGTTGGCAGACATAATTAGTGAAGTGTTATTGGTACGACTTACGGATTACATAAATGAACAATGCTAAAAGCCTTGGGTTTAATATAGAAGTTCCATCGGATGTTATGAGTGAGCAATCACTCATAGCATCTATTCTTTTAGGTGGCAACAAGTTATTTAAGTCTATGCAACGCATAGATAAGTCAATGTTCTATCGTGTGTCACACAGCCTTATATGGGAGGCGTACAAGGCTGTTGACGGTGCTGGTAAGGAGATAGATATTGTAACTATCAATGAAGAACTTACAAAGCGGAATGCGTTAGAGGCATGTGGTGGATTAGGTTATCTAATGCAATGCGCAGAGTTACTACCAACAACAAGCCACTGTAATAGTTATGCTGATCTTGTATGGGAGTATCACAAACGTAGAGAAATTATCTTTGCATCCGAACACGCAAGCAAGCGAGCTTCAGTAGGTGATGATGATACTGAAAGTATAATCGCTGATTTAAATAACTCTGTGACATTTACGCAATCCGGAAAGGCAACAGATGATTTATCTGAATTAATTTCACGTGCTTCTGAAGATGCTATACATCGTACAGAAGACAAGATTGACTTTAGTATTAGCAGTGGATTTGCAGAGGTTGATGACATTACTGGTGGGTGGAGAGATGGAGAGTTAATTATTGTTGGTGGCCGACCATCAATGGGTAAGTCGAGTCTTGGATTGCAATATGCGTGGAATGCAGCGATCTCTCTGAGGGATAGACCTAAGCGCACAGGTGTACTAGTGGTTAGTGCAGAGATGTCTAAGGCTATGGTTACAGCTAGAATGCTGAGTATACATAGTGGAGTTGATAGTCAAGCTATTCAGACTAAGAAATTATCTAGTGGAGACAAAGACAATCTAGCCACAGCTACACGCACCGCAAAGACGTTGACTGTTCAAGTTATGGCAGATCAAACAGTATCATTGCAATCAATACGAGATGCAGCAAATGGAATGAAGAAGACTGCTAACGTAGGATTGATTATTGTAGATTACCTACAGATGATTACTATGGCTAGTAACGTGAAGTCTGAAAATAGGACAAGAGACATCGGTGTGATTAGCCGTGGCTTAAAAGACTTAGCACGTGAATTTAACTGTCCTTTAATTGCACTGTCTTCATTGTCTCGTGCCGTTGAGCAACGTCAAGACAAGCGACCAATGATGTCGGACTTGCGTGAGTCTGGAGATATTGAGTCAGATGCTGACGTAATTCAATTCATATATCGATCTGCTTATTATGATCGCAAGCAAGATGGTGAAGAGGATTACGGAATAGATAAAGCTGAAATCATTACAGCCAAAAACAGAAATGGACGCACCGGAGTTTCATTGTTGGACTTTGAACCCCGGTACGCCAAGTTTACTGAGTTTGATTTACTAGGGCTTTGACAATGTAACTGTTTTGTTTACATGGTTAATTGCAATATAAGATCCCAACCAAAGAGCTAAGTCCCTGACACCGATGTGACGCTTGCCATCTCGCGTAATCAAAGGTGCAGGGATGATCTCACTACCCCACATAGCACCATCGTCTGTTGCTTTCAAATTAACAAGCACCTCATGCGGTGTAAAAAACATGCTTAAGGCATTACGCAACGGAGCGTACACACGGCTTGCATGGTTAATACATTCAACCTGACGATTCTTTACCTTTAAAACCCACTCCTCATCCTGCTGTATCATTTTTGTCCAACAAATAAACTTAAGACTATCAGCAGTTCTATTTGCATAGACATTAGGGCGCCGAGCAACTAAGTATCCATTGCGACTACCGTTGTTATTACTATTGCCTTCTATGCTTCCAATAATCCCATCAGCACCTTCAGTGTCAACAATACCAATGTGATATGCGTCATCGCCACGATGGCAGACAAACAAGTCTCCCGGAGTCGGAGACGATGTCAGTAGCTGTCGTTTTCTTGCCCAGCTATAAACCACGTCACAATCAGCAGTAACAGGGACAGGCCAGTCAATGTTATGAACATCCTGAAATTCTTTTCCTATTCCAGATACAAATGAACAACACCAAAAACTTCCAATAGGAACATTGCATTGTGTGTTCCACTTGTCAATTAAGTCACCCCTGTTACTTCCATGAGGTTCTTCTGCTGTTCCAACATACTTATCTGCAACCGCAAGAAATGCTTTAGCGATTTGGTTGCTGTTCATTGTTATTAATTTCCTTCATTTTTTCATTTCGATATGCATCAATAATAGCTCGTTCTACATTTCCTAATGGTAAACGTATGTTTTCCTTAGTGGTTGCTTTACTGGTTGACTCATCGCTAGGTATACCCAGTGCGTATGACCCAACATCTTCAACTGGATAACCAAAGAAAACATCAGCTGGGTTTTCTCGCAACGTTTGAAATAAGTTAGGATACTTATACCAGTTACGCATCATGTATGAAAGGCGCCCCAGACTAACACTTGAGTTTGGTCCCACTCTTACTGGATACTTATTGACTTCATCAAACTCACGTGGCTCATACATTACGTTGAGTCCGGCCATTCTCGGCACTGTGCCTTTCCACCATAATTCATTTGCTGCTTCCTTACTTACTACAACACGATCTGGGATAGCTCCTGCTTGCATCATTTCAGTCATAGTCATACCGCGTTTTGCGGCTTCCGAATAAAGACCTAACTTTAATAGGTCATCATAGTATTGACTTTGATGTGCAAACGTCATCGTGTCCATAGTCAAATTGCTTTGATTAGGCATGATATATCCCATCGGATGGAAATACGCTGGAGCACGAACATCGTTATCTACTGCAACCCGTAGTCCTTGCTGCCGTTCATACGCAGCCCTGCGATCAAATGTAGATCCAGTAGCATGACTGATAACCCATTGCCCTCCATTGTGGATTTTATTTTTAATGTATGTTTGAACCATGGTTTGCATAAAAGCTTGCGCTTTTTCTTTTGGCCCATAGTTACTTTTATCAGCCAATGCAGATAACGGTTTCGCCATCTGCCCAAACTTACTCAATACTGGCACAGCAAAAATCCAGTTATCGTTTAATCTGTTGTAGCCAAATCGTTTTGCTAAGAGGTTCCACCATTCAGTAGCATCCATTTCTTCATCTGGACGATTCTTCATGTGGTCATACCAGTTAAGCAAACCATTAGCAATAATAACTGCAGACCATGCACCTACCTGTGTCCATTTATCCCTAGCCATTCTGTCTCTTGCCCAAGTAGTGTTGTACTTTAAAAATCTTTCATCACTTTCAATGTCATACACTTCACCAGCAAGCCACTTTGGTCCGCCAGCTGTGGCAACGCGAGCTATCTCATTAACCTTTCGCTTAAACCCTAGGAAAGGCATGAAGCCCCAGTACTGAGCAAAGCTGCGGTTATACCCCGGAGCAGTCTGCGGATACTGTGCAATCTTAGCAAGAACACTCCACACTGGTGCTTGATCTTTACTGTTAGCATGACTACCTACTCCAAATTCTTTAGCGTAATTCATCATTGACGCTTTAATGTCTTTGTTGATATCTACCTCATCTTTTTTAGTTTTAGAATGTTTTTGTGCACGAGCGTCTTTGACTGCCGACAATGCATTCTGAACCATCATTAAGTCAATCAGTAACTGTCTTGACATATCAAATCGTCGAGCCAATGGATACACAATGGTAGGTAACTCATTAGCAAAAGAGTTTTCTCTTTCACTAGTAAATGGAGTATCAATAAGTTGACGATACTTACTTGGATCTCGTACTACATTTGCTTTATGTGCTCTGTGCCAGTCAGCATATGCTCCTTGCATGTAGTACTTTTCAATGAGATCTGTCATAGTAATCGGCTTTGATAACCGATTTGTTACATTAAATCTATCAACGACAGAGTTCATAATGAAGTCGTAATACTTCACATCTAAATTCCACGCTTGATTCCAAAATTTGCTACCACGATTTGCGTATCGGTTAGACTGGCGATATGCATGAAGGTAATGACCAGCTATCATTCCTAGATCTGCTGTACCAAAAGCAAATACTTCAGGAATCGTTAGAGCCATGCCTTTTAATAAGCGTACTGGATTGCGAATTTGTCCACCTAGCTGTACTGCCAATGAGGATATGTCAAGTGCTAACGTCATAAATGTCATTAACGTACGAGCTGGTTGAAACACATTTTTATTAGCATTGTAAACAGCCTCTTTAAATTTAGGACTAGCCGAAAACAATGTCTCTAAATCGGAACCATCAATAGTTACAGCTTCACCATTAGAAACAGATGTTTCATACGGAGTACCTTTTAAGAAGTTGCCTACTGTTCTATCCCATGCATCTGCAGAGACTTGCATTACAGGATGTTCAATAGGTCCAGACCTCATAAGACCTTCGCTAGTCTTACCATCTTTAACAAACGTCATTGCATCTGGGTCTGTCTTATT
>Ga0102920_1000085_pt1 | contig 22466 bp, 19 predicted proteins | sample Colrivmeta1568A3_FD_78204 | JGI IMG/M metagenome (GOLD analysis project Ga0102920, IMG submission 78204) | Estuarine microbial communities from the Columbia River estuary - metaG 1568A-3 | ecosystem: Environmental > Aquatic > Marine > Intertidal zone > Estuary | place: USA: Columbia River...
GATCACTTCCGCACCCCGCTTGACCAACTCGGCGATTATGTGTGCAAAGTTTCGGGCAGATGAGGAAAAGCCATGCAAGATCAGGATCCGGGTATGACCACCAGCATTCCATCTCCAACCATTACACCGATTGCCCGAATCGATCAATTCCAGTTTTTCAGCCTGCTCGAAGATCGAGGGGAGTGGTTTGGTGACTTTTATTCGTGGGGTAATGAACAGGTTGAAGGCCTGCCGAGCTGCCATCCGAGGCCAGCAATGGGCGCCCAACCAGAACCAGCATCGATAGAGTGTGAGCAATGGAAAGAGTTATGCGGGGTGAATGATGAAAGACAGACAAAGTTATCATCAATTCCATTCAACCATTCCCCCAATCCATTGTTTTCGTAATTTCGCGACCCAACAGCAAGCGCTACGATTTTATGTACAACATCACCTTTCAATTTGAACAACCCGGTTTGGAACCTCGCACGTTGAACGGAGTTGAATCCGGTCAGAGCCTGCTGGAGGTCGCCCTGAAGAACGATATTGATTTGCATCACAATTGCGGCGGTGTCTGTGCTTGTAGCACCTGTCACTTATACGTTCAACAAGGGGAGAAGCACCTTGAGGAACTCAGCGACAAGGAAGAAGATTTCATCGACCGAGCAGTCAATCCCCGCTTGAACTCCCGGTTGGGTTGTCAGTGCCTGCTTCAGGAGGGTTCCGGTGACATCGTCGTCACTCTGCCCGATCAGACCCAATTCCTGGGCGAATAATACTATACCATGTCAACACATTTTGAACCACCGATCCATTGGGCCGATCACGAAGACATCGCCCTGAAACTCTATGAACGATTCGGGGATGAATTCGGGGAAAGCCGAATCTATCGGATCCGTTTCACCGACCTCTTGGAATGGGTACTGGAAATACAAGGCTTTGAAGGCACCCGGGAGCAATCGACCGAGGGGCACTTGGAAATGATCCAAAGTGCCTGGGTATACGAATGGCGGGATAACCAACGCTGATCTCAATTCCCTGATTTATCTTTATAGGCAGTAAGCCATGTCAAACGCCAACCTGCCCGCCCGCTTCCAATCCATCCGACATTTTGTGTTTGATATCGATGGGGTGCTGACCGATGGAACCATCTTCGTCATGCCCGATGGAGAACAAGTGCGTCGCATGAGCATCAAAGACGGATTGGCTCTTCAGCTGGCCCTTCGTGCTGACTACAACATCCTCATCATCTCTGGCAGTGCCCGTTCCGCTGTCGAAAGTCGGTTGCACAAACTGGGTGTTACGGATGTGCATTTTTCTGTATCGGACAAAGCGGGTTTTTTGTTGGCCAAGATTCAGGAATTGGGCTGGGACCCCGCACACACCTTGTATATGGGAGATGATCTGCCGGATCTGCCTGCCATGTCGTTGGTGGGACTGCCCACCTGCCCCCACGATGCTGCCCCCGAGCTTCAATCTATGGCCTCGTACATCTCACCCATCCAAGGGGGAATGGGTTGTGTTCGCGATGTGATCGAGCAAGTTCTTCGTCTGAACGATCATTGGAAATTACAATCCGGCATCACCTCCCGATAAGCCATGCAAAAATTCGCTGCCTTTCTTCGATTGATCCGCTGGCCGAACCTGGTTTTTATTGCACTCACACAAGGATTGGTATTTCTTTGTTTGATTCGCCCATTGTTTCCGTTTAGTGGACCTTATTCCGACTGGATGCTACTCTTGTGTTGGATCGGCGCCTCGGTATTGATCGCAGCAGCCGGGTATGTCATCAACGATTATTTCGACATCAACATCGACCAGGTCAATCGACCCGAAACCCAGGTCGTTGACCGAATCATTTCCCGACGCTGGGCCATGCTTTGGCATTTTATTTTAAATGTAGGGGGATTGGTCCTAACCGCACTCGCAGTCGACTGGTCTACGCATGCCTATCTCTGGTTTGCCAACGTTGGATGCGTGGCCTTGCTCTGGGTCTATTCAACAAGATTCAAGAAAACCTTGCTCGTGGGTAATGTATTGATTGCTGTGTTGACCAGTTGGACGATCCTCGTGATCTTCCTGTCGCAATTTACCTGGTCGGAACTGATCGGTCAATATTCCGAAGCACAGCAGAAACTCAGCCGCATCGTGATGTTGTATGCCGGGTTTGCGTTTGTAATCACCTTGATCCGAGAAGCCGTGAAGGACATGGAAGATCGCATCGGCGATGCCAAGGCCGGCTGCAAAACCTTGCCCATTGTCTGGGGATTTCTGGCGGCAAAAATGTATACCGCGGTGTGGACTGTTGTGCTGATCGTTGTGCTGCTCATCGTTCACGCGTACGTACTTCCCTTCGGTTGGTGGTGGGCATCGATCTATGCATTGTCTGCCTTAATCGCTCCCCTGGTAATTTTTCTAACCCGACTTATACCGGCTCAACAGCCCGATGATTTCAAACAACTCAGTCGCATTTTGAAATGGGTGATGTTGGCGGGTATTTTATCCATGAGTTTTTTTTATTTCTGGCTATGAATCCAATCTTACTTGCTTCCGGTTCTCCCCGAAGAAAACAACTGCTCGAATGGGCGGAGATCCCTTTTCGCATCGAAGTATCCAATACGCAAGAAGATTTCCCTCCAGATCTACCGATCGCTGAAATACCCATCTACATCGCTCGAAACAAAGCGATCGCCGTTCAGTCGGCCCATGCAACCGATGAGGTTATACTTGCCGCCGACACGATTGTGGTATTGGGCGATCATATTCTAGGTAAACCGGTACATCGGGAGGAAGCCATTAGCATGCTGTTAGCCTTGCAAGGAAGTCGGCATGAAGTGATCACGGGTGTTGTGATCCGTCAAGGCGATCGGGAGCTGGCTTTTTCCGACCGTACCCGGGTCGATTTCCATGAATTGACCGAATCCGAAATCGAGCATTATGTGGATGCCTATAAGCCATACGATAAGGCCGGCGCCTATGCCATTCAGGAATGGATCGGTGTAGTTGGTATCAAATCGGTGGAGGGCGATTTTTACAATGTGATGGGGTTGCCCGTGAGTCGGGTCGTACGCGCACTGCAGGATTTTTCTCGTCCATAACGGGTGTTTTTCACCGGGTAGATTTTTCACTTCACACTAGGTTCGCCATTTTGATCCGATGCGCGAACGATGGTTGCAAACTCTTTGGGCAAAGCAAGATTGGCGAGGTGTCCGGTTGCAGACGCATACAGGCCAGTTGGTCCATGTGCTTCATCCTGGATTTTGGAATGCCGATCAAGGCCCTGATTTCTTACAGGCTCAACTCTTTTTGGATCAAGTATTGTGGGTGGGTGCCGTTGAGGTGCATGTACGCACCTCGGATTGGTTTTTGCACCAACACACCCAAGATCCGAATTACCAATCTGTTGTCCTCCATGTGGTGTGGCAAATAGACCCTAGACATCCTGCCTTACCCACCTTGGAATTGTCGCGCTACTACTCCATTCCCCAATTGCGTGAATCGATCTTGCGGATGGGCGACGTGGCGATGTTGCCCTGTCATCGAATCATGCGCCCGGTACCAGATTGGTTGTGGGCCGATTGGCGGGATGATTTAATAAATCAACGGCTCGAGCGAAAACGTTCTACGAACCGGGCATTCGATCGGATTGGTTTGCGCCGGTCATTAGCCCGTCAATTGGGAGCTTGGATCAACCGCGACGTATTTGAATCGATCAATGCTTCTATTCCTGATTCATTGTTGTTGACGCTGCGGCTAGATCATTTGGCCATTACCGCGTTGTATCTGGGACAAGCGGGCCTATTGGCAGGCGGATTTCAAGATGATTATCCAACAGAACTTGCCCGCGTGTATGACCATATCCGAAATCAATATGTGTTGAACCCGCCTTATCGGCAATTACTCTGGATGAGACAACGTCCCGCTTCCGATCCGGGTTATCGGCTTGCCCAACTCGCCATGTTGATCCATTTGGGATGGGATGATCCATCCTATTGGCAAACGGATGATTTTCTAGACTTGGCGCGAAATCTTGCGCGCATCGATGTGCATGCCTTTTGGAAGGAACGACGAAATCTGGATGGAGTGCCCATTAATCGAAAGGAGTATTTCAGCAATAGGGTGGTTGAGGGATTGCTCATCAATATCTGGGCATGGATGCATCCGACCAATCCGGGAATCCAGGAACGTTGGACTCGTTTTTGTTATGAAGACAACCGCATAACACGTTTGTATGCGTATTTGGAGATCCAGAATCCAACGGCTGCGGATTCACAGGCACTACTGGAGTTGAATCATCAGTTTTGTTTGCATCGTCGATGTGGTTCCTGCGCATTGGCGAGCTACTGGATTCAGGACCAGGCACCCCAGTCGATCTGAACTTCGATCTCGGGATGTAAGCTCAACCGCACGGGACAGGTGTCTCCGATCTTTTTCAGGATATCGATGGTTCGAGGGTCGAGCTCTTGAAGGGGGCTGGGAATTTCAAACACGAGGTCGATGCGGGCGATACGTCTTGGGGCACCAGCCATCGTTTTGGTTACGTTTACGTGGATTCCGTTTAGGTCAAAGTCGAGGGAACGGGCTTTGATGCCCATGACGGTCACCATACAGGTCGCTAAGCTGGTAGCGGTCAGGTCGGTAGGGGAGAATCGCTGTCCCAATCCGTGGTTATCCGTAGGGGCGTCGGTCTCAATGGGTGAACCACTGGCCAAATGCGTGCAGATCGTCCGGAGTTGTCCGGTATATTCAACGGTCGATGTCATGAGCTGGTTTTGCTGTAAATTTACACCACACATTTCGTCATGCGCATTCAAGTCTTTGTTTTATCTATTTGCTGTCTGTTGATTCAGGGAGCCTATGCTCAACGGTCAGCGCCCAAGCCGGCCACTAAAAAAGAACTGAAAAAACAACACATCAATCAACTGATCCGCCAAGCCGAGGAGGGTACGTTGGTCTATCGAAACCACCACATTTTTGGGGTTGAGGGCAAAAGCTTGGGGTATGGTATTTTCTATGAGTACGGTCAAATGAAAAGTCAGCGCAAAACCAATCTGTTTCGGCTGGACCTGACCGAGATCAAAGACCGGAAGGAAGACAAAGTACAGAATACGGCGAACGGATTCATCTTCTTCGGCAATCCGTATATCTATGGGAAGGTCAATAATTTTTATCAGGCCAGTTTGGGATTTGGTCAGCAAGTGGTACTCGGACAAAAAGGAAATAAGAACGGCGTATCGGTGACGGGTATTTACTCGGGTGGTTTGGCGTTGGGCTTGCTCAGGCCTTATTATTTGCAAGTACTGGATCCGGTAACGAACCAAGAAAAATTCATTAAATATTCAACGGCCGACAGTGCTTTGTTTTTAGGCAATACGATTCTGGGGGGTGGTGGTATTGGTAAAGGATGGGGGGAAATGAAAATGAAACCTGGTCTATTTGCCCGCACCGCACTTCGGTTCGACTATGGTCGGTTTAACGAAGCGGTTTCGGGCGTGGAAATTGGACTCACCGCTGAGTATTTTACCCAAAAGATCCCCATTCTAGCGGGCCCGTACGACCGCAATTTCTTTTTCCAGGGTTATGTGTCGCTCTTGTTTGGCAGACGCAAATAAGCGGGTTAATTTCGCTGCATGATCGAATTGCCGGTTGTTCCTGCTGAAAATGCCCGTCCCAAAAAACCGGATTGGCTTCGCGTCAAACTTCCCATTGGCGAAAATTATAAGCACGTACGTGGGTTGGTCGACACCCACAAACTCCACACGATTTGTGAAAGTGGCAATTGCCCGAATATGGGCGAATGCTGGGGGGCCGGTACGGCAACCTTCATGATTCTCGGTAACATTTGCACACGCAGCTGCGGATTTTGTTCCGTTGCAACTGGCCGACCGTTGCCGGTGGATTGGGATGAGCCACAACGCGTAGCGGAGGCCATTCATCTGATGAAAGTGAAACATGCCGTGATTACATCGGTTGACCGAGATGAATTGCCCGATGGTGGTTCCATCATTTGGTACAACACGATTCATGCAGTCAAGCAATTAAATCCTGACACCACACTGGAAACCTTGATCCCTGACTTCAAAGGGCATAAAGATGAGATTCAGCGCGTGATCGATGCCGCGCCGGAAGTGGTATCGCATAACATCGAGACCGTCGAGCGTTTGACCCGACAAGTGCGGATCCAAGCCAAATACTGGCGCAGCATGGAAGTAATCCGTACGCTGAAAGAAGGTGGAATGCGTACCAAGAGCGGAATCATGCTCGGTTTGGGGGAAGAAAAAAAAGAAGTGATGCAAACACTCCGTGACCTCAAAGCAAACGGGTGCGATGTGGTCACGATCGGTCAGTATTTGCAGCCTACCAAAAAGCACTTGCCGGTTCATCGGTTTGTGCATCCCGATGAGTTTGCTGAATTCCGGGAATATGGATACGAAATCGGATTGGATTATGTGGAAAGTGGTCCTTTGGTCCGCTCTTCTTATCACAGCGAAAAACACGTGATTCCGAACTATGGGCGGGATCAATGGTTGGCTCAAAAACAAGCTTAAGTTGCGTACCACCCTGCTTTTATTCGTTTTGATTCCCAATGCAGTTTTTGCTCAGTGGAATTGGCAACAAATGGACACGGCCTATGGCGAATTGCCCCCATCCATGCACGTATACCGAACTCAAGATCCGGTATCCGGTAAGCCCAACGTTGCGTTTTATGTGGTGGCGGACCTGCAGGATTCCCAATTGGATTTTCGTTCCGATACCAGTTACAAACGCCGGCTGACCCCATTTCAATTTCAAGAAAAACTACAAGCTCCCTACTTGGTCGTCAACACCAGTTTTTTTTCTTTCACGACTCATCAGAACCTAAATATGATGATGGATCGGGGAGTAATGACTGCTTATAACGTGCACAGCATTCCGGCCAAGGGAAAAGACAGTTTGAAATTCCGTCATCCATTGGTGGCAACATTGGGTATTACTTCGAATCGGAAAGCGGATGTTGCCTGGACCTTTACCGATTCATCGGCCTCCCTGCCTTGGGCCAGTCAATCGCCGAAGCCCTTTTTGATGAACGAATCAACTCGTTTTTCAAAATCGGATGTAGCGGTGCCGCTTAAAAAATGGAAAATGCAAACAGCCGTATCGGGCGGACCGGTACTGGTTCAGGAAGGGAAAGAGCAAATAACTAATAACGAAGAATGGAAATTTGCCGGCAAAGCCATCGATGATCGTCATCCACGAACGGCCATGGGCTATACCGCTGACGGTAAACTGATCATCTTAGTTATTGAGGGTAGATTTCCCGGCAAGGCTGAAGGGACTACGCTGGCACAAACCGCCGAGATGCTGATCTCGTTAGGATGTGTGGAAGGACTGAACCTCGATGGGGGAGGGAGCAGTTGTATGTTGGTTAACGGCAAACAAACCATTCGCCCGTCAGACAAAGAAGGACAACGCGCCATACCCGGCATTTTCTACATCGGGAAGAAAAACTGATCAAGATTCCCAGATCAAGGCACTGGCGCCCAGGATCGCGGCATCGGCCTCTTTCAGTTCACTAAACATAAGCTTGACCTTATTCTTGAATACCTGCACCAGATTGGCTTCCATTGCCTGGCGGGTCGGATTTAGCAGCATATCGCCTGCTTTGGTTACGCCGCCAAACAAGACGATGGCCTCCGGGGAGGAGAACATGATGAAATTGGCCAGGGCTTCTCCAAGTAATTGTCCAGTGAATTCGAAAATCTCCTGCGCAATTTTATCTCCTTTAACCGCCGCATCATAAACGACTTGGCTGGTAATGTCTTCGGATTTATATGTTCGCATCAGGCTCGGGGTTTCCGGATGCTGAGTCAACATTTCCAAGGCGGTTTCGCGCATTCCTGTAGCGGAGGCATAGGCCTCCAATGACCCATGAATGCCGGTTCCTTTGTGCACCCGACCACCCGGACGGATGATGGTATGCCCCAATTCACCCGCAAATCCATCATGGCCCAGTACAATTTTGCCATCGATTACGATCCCGCTTCCAACGCCAGTGCCCAGCGTGATGGTGATGAAATGTTTCATCCCTCGGGCGGCTCCGTACATCATTTCACCCATCGCAGCGGCATTGGCATCGTTGGTGAGCTTCACCCGCATCCCAAAACGGGTTGCCATCATACTGGCAAAAGGAATGATGCCTTGCCATTTGAGGTTGGCTGCGTACTCGATGTTGCCGGTATAATAATTCCCGTTGGGCGCGCCAACACCGATGCCAGCAAATTTATCGATCCCGCCTGCGCGGTCGATCATGGGACGTATTTTCTCGTAGAGGTCTTCGATGTACTCCTGCACACTTTCATGCGCATTGGTCAATGTACGATCCTGCTCCAAGATGTGGCCATTGCGGTCTACCACTCCGAATTTGGTGTTGGTACCGCCGATGTCAATGCCGATTGCGTAGTCTTCCATGATGTTGATCCCTGATGAAATGATAGTTGTATTTAATTAATGACCGCCACCGGTTGAGGCCGATTCATAATTGATGCCTTGTTTGCTCAAAATGCCTTTAACCAAGTAGGCGAACAGGGCCAGATAGGCAAAACAAAGGATGGCGATGAAGAAAGAATGGTGAATGCCTACCACGTCGGCCAGTTTTCCTTGTACCGGGGGAATGATGGCACCACCCAGGATCATCATGATCAAGAAGGCGGAGCCTTGGGTGGTATACTTACCCAAACCGGCAACGGAGAGCGAAAAGATCGAAGGCCACATAATGGAGCAAGCGAGTCCACCACTGAGGAACGCATAGATCGCGATCTTTCCGGTGGTAAGGATACCAATGGTCATGGCGACCACTCCAAAAAGACTGAATAACAATAAGGTTCTGGCAGGATTGTTTCGGCTAAGGAAGAAAGTTCCAATCTGTAGCAGTACACATACAATGTACCAATACAGGATTTCGATGTTGTGTCCGGCTAATTTGGTCAGCAGCAGTACAACACCAAAGGCCACTAACGGAGTTATGAAGGTGAAAAGACGCTTGCGGCTTTCGCTTAGATTGAAAGCTCCTACAGCGCCAGCCCAACGACCGATCATCAAACTGCCCCAGTACATCGCCACAAAGGGGGCGATCTCAGATGATTTATATCCTCCGAATTCAGCTTGTTTGAGCAATTCACCCAGGTTACTGCCAATGGCAACTTCCACACCCACATAAACGAAGATGCCCAGCATGCCCAGCACCAATTGAGGGTACTGCATGGCGCCCCATCCTTCTTTTTGTTTGGAAGCGATTTTGTTGCAGAGCGGAAGACCAATTACGATAACGGCCAAGGCCAGCAACAGCCACATCAGGCGTTGGCGTTCCATGGGGCCTTTGATCGCACCGATCTCGTCCGACTTAGCCTGAAAGGTTTTTTTAATGTCTTCGATTTGAGCATAGGTGGCCGTGCGTACCTCGCCGGTCTGTTTGAGTGCATCACACTCCAATTGGCTGATCTTGCCCTTCTCAACAGCGATAGTCGATTCGATTTGTTCGATCTTTTTTACGCCTTCTGAGCGGTAGGAGGAGAACACCGGGATGAAGGTGATGATCAATAAACCAGTGATCACCAGCATGGCACTGAATGCTCGTCCAGCTTTCTCCGGTTTTTCCGAGTTGATGCCCGCCGGGACTTTTTTACTGGTGCCAAATAAAGTAGCAGCAGCAATAAATAAGATTCCAACAAAAATATACAGTCCAATTACTTTACTCAACGGCAGGTTTTGGATCTCGTAATCGCACACAGAACTAGCACTTCCAAATAAAGCGAGGGCAACCACGAGTGGCCCGATGGTCGTTCCCAAGGAGTTCACGCCGCCACCCAGATTTACTCGGGTGTCACCGGTTGAGGGATCACCTAGCGAAATGGCGAATGGTTGAGCACTGGTTTGTTGCAACGAAAACCCAAGGGCTACGATGAACAAGCCGATCAGCATGCCAGTGAAGGTGTTGCCGTTCACGGCCATGATCATAGCGGCTGCACCCAGTGAAGAAAACAACAAGCCATAGATGATGCTTTTCTTATACCCCCATTTGCCGACCAGGTCTTGTCCGCCGAAAATGCCATAGGCAAACAAGAACAACGCCCCGATGTAATAGGCCAGATAAAAGGCAAAGTCAATCAATTGACTTTGGAACTGATCGAGGTGGAAGTAGTTCTTACAGAAAGGGATGAATACGGAGTTTCCGGCGGCAATAAATCCCCAGAAAAAAAATACAGTGACTAGGGTGCTGAGTGCGCCGTAGTTGGTTGGTTGTTTTGGTTGACTCATGAAGCGGTCGTTTAGTTTGTGCCCGAACAAAATAGGAAAAAAACATAAAGGAACTATAGACCTCCTCATATTCCTCTCATTTATCTATATTTATCCACATCAGATGAAAATCCTACACGTATCCGCGGAGTGTTATCCGATGGCCAAGGCCGGCGGCCTAGGCGATGTAGTGGGTGCCTTACCGAAATATCAGCAACGAGCCGGGCATGTGGCGCAGGTGGTTGTGCCCATGTATCGAACGCCCTATCTGTATAAAAAAGAATGGGAGTTGGTGCATCAAGGGCGTCAACAGCTGGGAACCTACCAATTTTCTTATAGTGTTATACGGGAGAAATCCCGCGAACTCGGGTTTGATCTTTATTTGGTTGACATCAATGGATTGCTGGATCGCCCAAAAGTTTACGGTTACGAAGACGATCCGCAACGTTTCATTGCGTTTCAATTATCGGTCATGGATTGGGTCTGTCATTGGACGCATAGACCCGATGTGATCCATGTGCACGATCATCACACCGGCCTGATCCCTTTTTTCATGCGGTATGCGTATCCGTTTCGGGATAAATTGCAAGGCGTTCCTTCCGTCTTTACCATTCACAACGCACAATATCAAGGTTGGATTGATTGGCAACACCGGGATTGGTTGCCCCCATACGACGAATGGAAATCCGGTTTGATTGAATGGGCCGGGCAGATCAATCCACTAGCCGCCGCTGTTAAATCGGCTTGGAAGGTGACCACAGTCAGTTACAGTTATCTGGAAGAACTCAGACATTCAGCCAACGGCATGGAGAAACTGTTTGAATATGAGCGCGGTAAATGCAGTGGAATTCTCAATGGGATCGATGCAGCGGTATGGGATCCAAGCACCGATCCACTCCTGGTCAAATCCTACGGGATCGATCAGCTAGCACCAGGCAAACAAGCCAATAAAGAGAGTTTGTGTCAGCAATTCGGATTGGATCCTCAAAAACCCCTTTTCACATTCATCGGACGGTTGGTGCATGAAAAGGCAGCCGATCTGCTGCCGGAGGTCATTCATCAGTGCATGCATCATTTTGTCGATCGAATGAGCTTGATTTTGCTAGGTTCCGGTGATTCTACATTGGAGTCAAACTTGCATCAATTGGCTCAGCAGTACACCGGCCGATTTGGTGCTTACATTGGTTATTACGAGGAGTTGAGTCATCGTCTTTATGCAGGTGCTGATTTTTTACTGATGCCAAGTCGGGTGGAACCCTGCGGACTCAACCAGCTTTATGCCATGCGCTATGGAACGGTTCCCTTGGTACGCAATACGGGAGGCTTGCGGGATACGGTCGTCGATATGGGCGAGTGGCAGGGATTCGGTATTCGTTTTGATCAAGCCTCCGTGGAGGATATCGTATATTCGGTAGGACGGGCTTTGGACTTGTATGAGCAGAATCCCTCAAAGTTGCAAGGGATGCAACGGCACATCATGGGATTCGATCATTCCTGGGATCGCTCCGCTGCTCAATATTTGGAACTTTATCAATCTATCCGATAAAACATGGCTATTCGTACCATTACCCATCCTACCGAGATCCTCTGCGTCATTTTGGGCGGTGGGGCTGGTTCTCGTTTATATCCATTGACCTCCAGCCGTTCAAAACCGGCTGTGCCCATCGCCGGTAAATATCGATTGGTAGATATTCCGATCTCTAACTGTTTAAATAATGGGATTGGTCGGATGTTTGTCCTTACTCAATTCAATTCGGCTTCCCTCAACCGTCATATCAAAAACACCTATCACTTTAGTGCGTTCAGTCGTGCATTCGTGGATATTTTGGCGGCTGAGCAAACGCCGGACAATCCCACCTGGTATCAGGGAACGGCCGATGCCGTGCGTCAAGGACTTCGTCACATTGAATCTTTTGAGAGTGAGTATGTGTTGATCTTATCCGGCGACCAGCTCTATCAAATGGATTTCGTGGAGATGCTGGAAAACCACAAAAAATTAGGGGCTGAAATATCGGTTGCCACTATTCCAGTTGGAGATCGAGAAGCACCGGAGTTCGGTATCCTGAAAAGTCAGAAAGGGTTGATCACGGCCTTCGTTGAAAAACCTAAAAAAGAATTGTTGCCGGATTGGCTCAGCGACACTGGACAGGAAATGAAGGCAGCCGGACGGAACTACCTGGCTTCGATGGGTATTTACATCTTCAACCGAAAATTACTGTTTGAATTGTTGCAACACGAGTTCTTACAGGCTACCGACTTCGGGAAAGAGATCATTCCGCAATCCATTCATCAATACAAGGTGGCCAGCTATCAATACTCTGGCTACTGGACTGACATTGGTAACATCCATTCATTCTTCGAGGCGAATCTGGAACTGACCAAGGATCTCCCCGCCTTTGATCTTTTTGATAGTAACCGGACCATTTATACCCGTCCCCGTATGTTGCCGCCGGCCAAGATCAGTGGTACAACATTGGAAAAAGCGTTGGTGGCGGAAGGCTCCATCATTCATGCATCCCGGTTGGAGCATTCAGTCATCGGCATCCGGAGTCGGATTGGTCATGGAACCACCATCGTTAGCTCCTATCTGATGGGCAGCGATTATTACGAAACCCTGGAGGAGATCGAATCCGCCGCAAAAGATGGAACTCCGCCGCTGGGGGTAGGAGAGCGGTGTTATATCCATAATGCGATTCTGGATAAGAATGTCCGAATTGGGAACGATGTACGCATAGATGGCGGATCGCACCTGGAAAATGCCGATCACGAACTGTATACCGTGAAGGACGGGATCGTAGTGGTAAAAAAAGGGGCCATACTGCCTAGCGGATTTGTTATTTAGTCGTTTTGTTCATCGTGTAGCGAATACATATTCTTACTATCTTGGGGCAAATCGATTGCTATGTCAACCGCCTATACCGGCCCCAAACCCCGATTAAGTTTCTGGCAGATCTGGAACATGTGTTTCGGTTTCTTTGGTATTCAATTTGGATGGAGTTTACAGATGGGAAACATGAGCGCCATCTATGAATTCCTGGGTGCATCAGCGGATGAGATTCCGGGACTGTGGTTGGCCGCACCCATGACTGGCTTGTTGGTTCAGCCAATCGTTGGTTATTTAAGCGATCGTACCTGGCATCCAACATTGGGACGTCGCCGTCCTTTCTTTTTGGTGGGAGCGATCTTAAGTTCACTCGCGCTTTTTATCATGCCCAACTCTTCCGAGGTCTGGATGGCAGCCGGCACTTTGTGGATTCTGGACTCCTGCATCAACATCACCATGGAGCCATTCCGGGCTTTTGTGGCCGATAACTTGGATGAGGAACAACAATCGTATGGGTATGCCATGCAGAGCATGTTCATTGGTGCCGCCTCCTTCATAGCTGGATTTCTGCCCGGATTGTTAGTGACCTGGTTGGGCGTTTCGCGTGAAAAAGGCGCTGGCGGAATTCCACAAAACATCATGTGGTCTTTTTACATTGGCTCAGCCGTTTTCTTGGTTTCTGTTTTGTATACCGTTTTTCGCAGCCAAGAGTATCCTCCTTCAGATCCGGACTGGAAACAAAAGCGCAATGCCGGCCAGGCATCCTTGGCTACTGGATTCAAAGAGATCTTAATTGCGATCCGAGAAATGCCTGTTGCCATGAAGCAATTGGCGCTGGTGCAGTTTCTGACCTGGCCGGGACTTTTCCTAATGTGGTTTTATTACAGTACCGGTGTGGCTGCTGATATTTTTGGTGGAGACGCACAGACCAATGCCATTCGGTATACTGAAGGGTTGGAATACGCCAATGCAACCTCTGCCATACTGAACCTAGTCACCTTTGCTTTTTCCTTCACCATTCCTTTCTGGGTTCGGCGATTGGGCAAGAAATGGACGCATACCGTCTGCTTGCTGTTGGGCGGTTTGGGTTTGATATCCGTAAACTTCATTGAAACACCGTGGATGTTGTATGTTTCCATGAGCTTGGTTGGCATCGCTTGGGCTTCGATCTTGTCTATGCCTTATTCGCTGCTGGCTGGTTCTATTCCGAAAGAAAAGACCGGGATTTACATGGGAATTTTCAACTTCTTTATTGTACTTCCGGAGATCATTGCTGCACTGAGCTTTGGAAAGATCATGGAAAATTATTTAGGCAATGACAGGCTGCTCGCAGTATTGATCGGCGGACTCTTGCTCTGCGCGGCTGCATTGGTTTGCGCCCTCTTCGTCCGTAATACCCCCAAACGCTAAACTCTAAACCCTGAACTGAAACCCATGCGTACTTTCTTTTTAATAACCCTGATTCTTCTGTCATTCACGATCGGCCGGTCGCAAGACTTCTATCCCTCGCATTGGTTTACCGGATTCAAGAATCCGGAATTAAACTTGCTAATCCGCGGTGTGGGGCTTGGAAAATACACATCGGCTGCGATTGAATATCCCGGCGTGAAGCTGGTGAAATTGCGTAAATCTGAAAGTGCCAATTATCTATATCTGGATCTGCGCATCGATCCGACTGCGAAGCCCGGAACCATGAAGATCGTTTTGAAAGGTGGAGCGGATTTCGACGCTCGAACCCTTACCTATCAGTTAAAGTCGCGCTCCAGCGAAAATGGAAAATCTCGTGTCCTTGGCGTTCGAGCGGAGGATTTCCTCTACCTGATCATGACCGATCGATTTGCGAACGGAGATCCCAACAATGATGTCATTCCGGGTTATCTCGATCAAAAATGTGACCGAAGCGATAAATTCTCCCGCCACGGGGGTGATTTCAAAGGCATTGAGGATCGAATGGACTATCTAAGTCAATTGGGGGTGACCACACTTTGGTTAACACCCGTGAATGAAAATGACATGCCACGCATGACCGAATGGGGGAACAGTGTGGCTGGATACCATGGATACTGGTTCACCGATCATTATCAGGTCGATAAACGTTATGGGGGCAATGAAGGCTATCGAAATTTGTCCGATAAGGTACACGCTCGCGGCATGAAAGTGATCCAGGATGCTGTCTACAATCACATCGGCAATCACCATTGGATTGCCTTGGATCCGCCATCTTCGGATTGGCTGAATAGTTCACAGGGCAAAAATCCGCCTCACCATCGGGAGGAAGTTTTCTTTGATCCGTATGCATCGGAGCAAGATAAACGCCAGATGCTGGACGGCTGGTTCGTGCCCCACTTGCCCGATTTGAATCAACGCAATGCCGACGTTGCCCGATACCTCATCCAGTACCATGTATGGGCAACGGAAGAGTTTGGAGTGGATGGTTGGCGTGTAGATACCTATAAATACAATGAGGAAAAATTCCTCAATGACATGAATAATGCTTTGACACGAGAATTTCCCAAGTTGAGCGTTTTTGGAGAGAGTTGGGTCACGTCTCCGGTAGCCAATGCCTATTTCACGCGCAATAACCTCAAGACACCTTTCGCACACAATGCGGAAGGCATGTTGGATTTTCAGACCTGTTTTGCCATGATCGCATCAGCCAAGGAAGAGAATGGATGGAGCAATGGCCTGATCAAATTGTATTTCTCATTGGCCCAAGATGCCTTGTACCAGGACCCGATGAAGAATTGCATCTTTTTGGATAACCACGACATGGATCGCATCTTCTCCGTTTTGGGAGAGGATGAGTCCAAATTTCGAATGTGTATCAATTGGCTCTTTACCCTCCGGGGCATGCCTCAGTTATATTATGGCACGGAGGTGCTCATGAAGAATTTCAAAGTAAATACCGACGCAACCGTTCGTGAAGATTTTCCCGGCGGATGGGCCACCGACGATCCCACCAAGAATCGCTTCCTGGTCAGCGGACGTACCCCCGAGCAAGCACGCACGTTCGATTACATCAGCAAACTGGCTCAGTTCCGGAAAAATTCACCGGCCATTCGCTCCGGTAAGCTGATGCAATACATCCCCCGAGATGGCCACTACTTGTATTTTCGGTATACCGATCAGCAAACTGTACTCGTTATTGCCAATACTTCCGATAAATCCATTCGGCCCGATTGGAAATTATACCGGGAACGGGTTAACGGTTTCACGAAAGCTCGAGATGTTGTTTCGGGAGAACTAATTGTGCTTTCCGAAATGGAGATTGGAGCAAAGAACAGCCGGGTGTTGGAGCTGCTCAAATAAATAATATGGACAAGTCGAGTCAAAAATCAAACACAACCGGAGCGGTGTCGACTCGGCCGATCTCTTTTGAACAACAAACTTTCATCGATACAAAAGCCAACGTCTGGAATTGTTCGCTGCTATCGGAGGATGACGTACGCAATTTTCAACACGGTACCCATTATGCCTTGTACGAGATCATGGGAAGCCGTTCCATAGAGGTAATGGGCGTATGGGGACTTTATTTCTGCGTGTGGGCCCCGAATGCAACGGAACTCTCTGTTAAAGGCCATTTCAATGAATGGCGGAATCACGAATACAACTTGTATCCGCGTTGGGATAAAAGCGGAATCTGGGAAGGGTTTATTCCACATCTGGGCTGGGGAGAAACCTATAAATATCACATTACCGGGTTTGCCGGCAGAAAATTGGATAAAGGAGATCCGTTTGCAAACTACTGGGAACGTCGCCCGCATACGGCCTCCATTACCTGGAACTTGAATTACGAATGGCAGGACCAGGCTTGGATGCAAAAACGGAAGGAACACAATGCACTGGATGCCCCTTGGAGTATCTACGAATTGCATTTAGCCAGTTGGCAGCGACCCGTGCCCAGTGATGAAGAAAGCTACAATAGCTACGATCAAATTGCCCGGCAATTGATTCCTTATCTGCTCGACCTCTCCTTCACGCACGTTGAATTCATGCCCGTCATGGAACATCCTTTCGACGGAAGCTGGGGTTATCAATGCACCGGATTCTTTGCTCCAACGTCTCGCTTTGGCGATCCGCAGGGATTCATGCGACTAATCGATGAACTACATCAGGCCGGTATAGGCGTGATTCTGGATTGGGTGCCTTCTCATTTTCCCTACGATGCGCACGGCCTATTCATGTTCGATGGCACGCATACTTATGAGTATGCCGACATGCGTAAAGGATTTCATCCCGATTGGAATAGCTATGTATTCAATTACAAAAGGGGAGAGGTCAAATCCTTTCTGATCAGCAGCGCTCGATTCTGGTTCGATAAGTTTCACATCGATGGAATCCGAGTAGACGCGGTCTCCTCCATGCTCAAATTGAATTATTCACGCACCGAGGGGCAATGGGAGCCCAACGAGTTCGGGGGAGATGGGAATCTGGAAGCGATTGCCTTTTTGAAAGACCTGAATGAGACCATCTATCGCGATTTCCCGGACGTACAAACCATTGCTGAAGAGGCCACCGACTGGCCGGGTATTTCCCAGCCAACTTTTCAAGGCGGACTGGGCTTTGGCATGAAATGGATGATGGGGTGGATGCACGACAGTTTGGATTATTTCAAGATCGATCCCCTGTTCCGTAAAAATCATCAGGATAAGTTCTCCTTCAGTATGATGTACTACTACGATGAGAACTTTTGTTTGCCTTTCAGCCACGATGAAGTAGTGCATGGCAAGAGTCCGATGATCTACAAGATGCCGGGCGATGAGTGGCAGAAGTTTGCCAATCTTCGATTGCTCTATACCTATATGTGGACCCATCCCGGGGCTAAGCTGCTGTTTATGGGTGGAGAATTCGGACAAAGCAATGAGTGGAATTACCGATCCGAACTGTCTTGGGGGTTACTGCAGCATGACTGTCACCGCAATCTTTGGCATTGCGTTTCTAAGCTCAATCAACTTCTCCGCGGGGAGCCGGCCTTGTATGTGAATCAATTCAATGAATATGGCTTTGAATGGGTAAACTTGGAACACCGGGCCGAATCAATCATGGTTTACAAACGAAAAGGCAAGCGCCCACACGACGACCTCTTGATCATCTTGAATATGACACCGGTGGTGCGAAACGACTGGGCCATTGAATACACTGGTAAGGAGTACAAAGCGGAGATCTTTAACAGCGATGCACTCGAATTTTGGGGAACGGGTCAGATCTACAACCCGGAGATTCGCCACGAATGGCTAGACCGGAAAACCAAACGATCCCGGATCATCGTAAATCTACCAGCCTTAGCAGGGATTGTACTAAAATGAACCCTGTTTTTTCACTTGGCTTCTACTCTTTATGGTTGTAGGAGTTGTTTTTGGGGTTTACTCTAGATTAGTTTTACTGCATAATCCATCCAATCCATGAAAAACAAATTCTTTATCGCCGGTTTGATCTACTTGACGATCATCCTGCTCCTCATCGGAACGAACCTGATCCATGCACAGGTGACACCCAACAACGACAGTGCGGCTCATTACCTCAAGTTGGCACAGATCGATAAGCAGAACGGTCGACGGCTTGATTTGCTTAAAAAACTGGATAAGGCGATTGCCTTTCAATCTCAAGACGCTGCCGTATTGCGCGACTTAGGTGCCTTATTGGCCGACCAGCGTAAATATGGTCCGGCTTTGGAGCATTTCAAAAAAGCCATTCAGCTCAATGGAAGCGATACCGCTTTGCTTCGTCAATCTCTCCAACTGGCCTACCAATTGCGTCAGCATGAAGATGTGATTCTGTTTGCAGAGCGTCTGAAAAAAGCCGACCCGAAACAGTCCGTAGCGATCTATCTAGGGAAAGTCTATTATGAAACAGCGGATTATGGCAAGGCCATTCAGTACCTCACACAGGCTGCCAAAGAGAATCCGACGTTGGCCGATGCCCCTTATCTACTGGCTAAGAGCTATGCCGACATGATGAATTTCAAAGGGGCCATTCCATTTTTTCTGAAGGCCCTCGAATTGGATCCAAAACAACCGAACTGGACCTATGAATTGGGTTTGAGTTACTATGCCATCCACGACGATGTCAATTCCCTCAAGTACATTCAACTTGCAGCAGAATTAGGGTATAAAAAAGACAATGACTACCTCGAGAATCTGGCCATTGCTTATTTGAACGTCGGACAATTCGACCAAGGCGTTGGCCTATTGAAAGAGGCGTTGGGTCGTCGCCCCAGCGATTTTAACTTGTTGAATATGCTGGCGGAAGCACATTACGGGAAAGCGAAGTTTACGGAAGCGATTGAATATTGGGATCGTGTCTTGGAATACGACAAAGGCAATGCATCTGCACTCTACATGATCGGCATGAGCTATCAAAAATTGGGAGGCAAACAAAATGCAGACAGAGGAGTTGCCCTTTGTGACAAAGCGATCGAGATGGATCCAACGCTGGCCAGTTTGAAGCAGAAAAAGATGATGGCCGGCTTATAAAAACGCACTGGTTTTTTTAAGGATGGATAATTGGGAAGCGGTCTACGGACCGCTTTTTTTACATCCGTTCCGGAACGCGAATTCCCAATACAGCCATGGCTTCCCCTAAAATGCGGGCAGTTTGTTCACAGATGCGGATTCGAAGCGATCTTTTTTCCGGAGATTCTGCTTGCATCACTGAATGTGCTGCATAGAAGCTATTGAATAACTTCGCTAGTTGGTACACGTAGATGGCAATCAAAGAGGGATTTTGTTCGGAGCCTGCCTGATGCATCTGGTCGGAAAACTGTCCCAAGGCAATCAGCAATTCTTTTTCTAAGGGCAACAAAGCACTGTTGAGGGATATGATTTCGGCTTCGCCGGTTTTGCGCAAGATGGATTTGATCCGAGCGTGCGTATACTGTACAAAAGGGCCGGTGAATCCCTGAAAATCAATCGATTCTTCTGGGTTGAAGACCATTTTCTTTTTTGGATCGACCCGAAGTAAATAGAACTTCAGGGCACCCAACGCCAGTGTTTTATACAGTTCCTGCAATTCGTCGGGCGAGAAGTCTTTGACTTTGCCCAGTTCTTCGGTCTTCTTGCGGGCCACCTCGATCATTTCATCCACCAGATCATCGGCATCTACCACTGTGCCCTCTCGACTTTTCATTCGTCCGGATGGTAATTCGACCATGCCATAGCTCAGGTGATGAATGCCTTGCGCATAGGGCTTTTGCAATCGCTGCAAGATCAATTTCAGCACTTTCATGTGATAGTTTTGCTCATCCGCAATCACATAGATGCTCTGATCGTATTTGAATTCGTCGTACTTCTGCTGGGCCAATCCCAGATCTTGCGTAATGTAGACCGAGGTTCCGTCCTTTCGCAAAACCAACTTCTCATCCAGTCCATCAGCCGTAAGGTCGATCCAGGTACCACCATCGGGTTTTTGAAAAAATACCCCGGAACGCAGTCCTTCTTCGACAAACTGTTTACCCAGTAAATACGTTTCACTTTCGTAATAGGTCTTTTTAAAATCGGCCCCAATGCGTTGATAGGTCTGCTCGAATCCGGCATAGACCCAGCCATTCATGGTGCGCCAGAGCTCGATCGTAGCGGGGTTTCCATTTTCCCAATCCAGCAACATCTGTTGCGTGGCTTTGAGGATAGGGGCCTCTTGTTCGGCTTTTTCTTTGGTCAGCCCGGTTGAGATCAAGTTGTCTACTTCTGCCTTGTATGCTTCATTGAACCGAACATAATAATGACCGACGAAATGATCGCCTTTCAAGCCTGTAGAGTCGGGGGTCTCGCCATTCCCGAAACGTTGCCAGGCGATCATGCTTTTACAGATGTGAATGCCCCGGTCGTTTACGACACAGCTTTTAACCACTTCGTGTCCGAGTTTCTCTAGGATCGCGGACACGCTCCATCCCAAAAAAATATTCCGCAAGTGACCCAAGTGCAACGGCTTGTTGGTGTTGGGCGAAGAATATTCCACCATGATGCGTTGAGCCGGCTGAGATGGATCAACGATCGATGCCATCCGATGCTGTTGCTCAAATGCAAAAATCCATTGTTGATCTTGTAGGGAAAGATTCAAAAACCCTTTGACCAGCTGGTATCCACTGAACAATTGTGGAAACTGCGTGGTCAGTGTTGAGCCCAAGGATTCACCAATTTTATCCGGGGCCTGTCCGAGTGTTTTGGCCAATCCGAACAACACCAAGGTCAGGTCACCTTCGAATTCAGGCTTGGTCTGGTTGATGACCAGGCTGTTCGCGTCGCCGGACCATCCGTGTTCAGATGAAAGTACCCTTTGGATGGCTTCCCGAACGGTTGCTTGAATCGTGGCTGCTTGCATGGGCGCGAATTTACGAACCGATTTGGCATTTGTAGGCTCAATCAATTACTTTGCTGCTGTGCGTAAACGATTGCATCATATCCGGGATTTGATCTTGCCGATTATTGACTTCTTTTATCCGCCCTTTCGGCGGGTATTCAGTCGTCAAACCTTTCGCTATGCCGCCAGCGGAGGTGGAAATGTATTGATCGGATTTCTGGTCTATTCGCTGAGTTTTGAGCATCTATTCAATGGGCAGGTTTACGACCTCGGCTTTTATGCGGTAAAGGCCCATTCGGCTGCCCTTTTCTTGTCTTTTTGCGTTACGTTTCCCATTGGATTTTTCATGTCTAAATACGTAGTTTTTTCAGATTCAGACCTGCGCGGACGTGTTCAATTGTTTCGTTATTTACTGATCTGTCTAACCAATCTTTTCTTGAATTGGGTGTTGCTGAAGATGTGGGTCGAGATCATCCACATACATCCGGTACCCGCCCAATTGCTTACCATTTCAGTGGTCGTAGCGGTCAGCTACGTGGCCCAACGCTATTTTTCCTTCAGAACCGTTCCCAGCATCAAAGACTAAAGCGGGATAGGTCGGCCGTACAACTCATTTTTCCTTGCAAATCAACTAAGACCCGTATCCCATGTCGGTTCACTTCAGATCCGACCCAACGAAACTGTTCCAGCTCTCCCCGGCAACGAATCATATCATTACCTGCTTGTTGCAAATATTGATTCAGAGATTTTCGTTTCGAGTCGAGCAGAGTTTGTAGGTTGAATTGACATTTTTCTTCGATCCAATTTCGAATGGGGCGCTCGAACAGTTCGGCCGTAGCTCCCAAGATTCGATGACGGGTTTGAAGATCGTATTCCAGGTTCTTAAGTGATAGGATGCCGGTTGTAGAATCCCAACTGGGAAGGGCAACGAGCTGCAGCGTTCCCGCATATTTTCCGGAGAGGTGGAGTTGACATTGAATTTGTTGGGTGCTGGTTCCTTCCAGCGTCAACGAGTCGATTCGCAGTTTCTTGCGGAAGGGGCCTTGCTTGGCGGATAATTCAACAGGCAAAAAATCTGTATTCACCAATCTGCTCA
>Ga0102920_1000093_pt1 | contig 21432 bp, 4 predicted proteins | sample Colrivmeta1568A3_FD_78204 | JGI IMG/M metagenome (GOLD analysis project Ga0102920, IMG submission 78204) | Estuarine microbial communities from the Columbia River estuary - metaG 1568A-3 | ecosystem: Environmental > Aquatic > Marine > Intertidal zone > Estuary | place: USA: Columbia River Estuary...
GGTCATACTTAATAAAATCAATCTCGTGTTCAGCAAGATCTTGTCTAGTAAGTTCCTTCTTTACAAAGTCTATAAGCTTCTCGGTAAGCTTGAACTGACCTGTAGTAGGATCAAATGTAATATCAGCTTCTTTGATGAGCTCCTTTACTTTAAAGTCTGTAAGATTTCTTACCAGTTTTTCATAGTTAATGAGCTTAGCATAGTATGTATTCTTAAGCTTTTCATCTTCTGGCAAAGCATCCCATTCTTCTTTACTACCCTTATAGTCAACAGGCTTACCATTCTCCATCAAACCTTCTTCAACAAGCTTACGGAGCTGAGTTGAGAAGATAACACTACCCTTGTATTTATCTGCTATCTCTAACTGGTCTTTAAAGTAATCCAGGAAGATTTCATTTGGAGTAAACTCATAGTCAGGTGATGCAAACTCTACATTGTTATCATACTCACCTGCTGCATTCTTCAGTGTGTTGTTTGTATAGAACTTATCTACTTTGCCGTTCTTAGTAATAGAATTAATCTTAGAACCGGACTGGAATGTAGCGTAGTCTATACCCTGGCTTACCATTTTATTATGCAGAATCTCAAGATTACTATTCTTGATAACTGTAGGAATAAGTGGCATCAAAGAAAACTTGTGGAAACCTACTAAAGGAAGTCCATCAGACTTAAGTGGTCCCCAGTACTGCATCTTTTTAATAGGGAAAAACTGAGCAATCTCTTCTACTGATACATCTTTACCAGCTACTATGTCTCTGTACATTTTCTCTTGAGATTTGCTCCACTTACCAAGTGAAACAAGCAATGCTCTGTATGAGTCAAAAGTTATCCAGCCCTGTGCATCACCAATCTTCATCTCACCATACTCACCAAAAGCTTTTTCAATTCTTTTGTTTTCATCTGATGTAAGATCTCTACCCAATCTAGCCGCTTCAGCTTTTTTAGCAGCCGCGATATACTGATCCATGTATACAGACTGTACAGCTGTATCCTCTAGGATAGCACTGTTAAATGTTTTACCCCACTTTTTATTTCTAGCTCTGCTATTCATTTCAAAGCCAGATGCTCTGAAAGAATCACTAGAGGCATACATAGGAGTAAAATGTTGTTGCAACAAACTGAGCATTGATGTGTCAGTTCTAGGGAATGTACCTGTTGCACCAACACCAGCATTTCTCTTATGGAACTCTTCTTTCAGGTGGTTGTAAAGAGCAACATCACCGTAGAATAAAGATGTAGTTTCAAACTTATGAATCCAGTCATTAACTACAAATGCTTTTATAACTGCCTCATCTACAAAGTCTTGACCGATAGATGTATTAGGAACAAGCTTTCTTACAGCACCCATCAGTTTGGCGTTACCAAGAGCTCCGGCATCTGCAAGTTGATTTTTAAACTTAGTTGTTTGTCTGTCTATATAGTTTAAAATATCCTCAGTAATATCAGATCTTAGTTTAGCATCATCTGCTATAGCACTCAAGAAATCATCAGAGATGTACTTGTCCATAATTTTATTTATGGTTTCATTTCTGAGTATATCCTCAAACGCCAATATCTTAGAGCCTACTTCTTTGTAAGTAGAATCTCCTACAGTGGCTGTACCTGACGGGTCATTGTTCTTCAGTTTATAAATACGAGCTACCTCACCAGATAGATATTTCATAAACTGGTTTACTGCTTTTCTAGAACCTTCTGTTCTTCTGCTCTCTTCTACAGCAACACCGGTTATATTTTTATAGTCAGCAAAGTCAGAGATATCAATATAGTGTTTCTTATTTCCACCAAACAGTACTTTATATAAGTAAGTTGTAGACTTATCTGAGTGACGTGTTCCTTCTGCAACACCATACTGCAACATCAGGTAGAAGTTCTGCAGAATTTGAGTTGTCTTATCAGCCTCATTACTAGCTATGCCAAGAACATGGAATTCACCATCTTCAATCAGTGCTACACCAGATGAGTTCTGTAATTCTATTCTAACATCCTTAGACCCTGTAGTAAGTGTAGTTGCTTTTTGTTTTTTACCAGCACCCTTATCCCAGAAGTTCTCACCAAACATTGCTCTCATAATGTAGAGATCCTTTACAAAAGGATTTCTGTTTACATCTAGGTGAGACATTTCTGGCATTGCAATAAGCTCCTGATAAGAAGTAGCCTTGTTAAGGCTATCAATCATGTTGCTTACTGAGCTACGGAGACTAAGTTCAAACTGAGCATCTCCCTTAGCATTAGATACCATTGAGCTACCATACTTCTCTGAGTACTTAGCTTCAAGAGTCAATAGGTTTTTATACAAACCAGTTAAACTTCCCTGAGCACCTACTTCTAATTCTATAAGCTCAGACGGTTTGTGGACATACATGTCTATAGACTCTGCATATACTACAGCATTGTATAGATAAGTAGTAAAATTAGCAAGAGGTCCTTTGCCAGCTTTTAGTGCATCCACAATCTCCTGAACCTCAGATACATCCATACCTAAAGCATTTAGGAATCTAACAGGATCAGTTCTGTGTGTAGTTGCAAAGTCCTTTCTTATTTTACCAGTAAGAAGAAATGCACCAGCTTTCTTAGCATTTCCTACAGATGTAGCTCCTGGAGTGTATCTTCTAACATATTGGTTAGCAATACTTGGGTCAGCAAATCTGTTGTCCCATGATCTCTTAATTTGATCTGTCTCTGCCTGAGCTCTACCTGAGTTAATAACTAACTCACCGGTACTACTATTCATATTAACAGTAAGCTGTGTAAGTGATATCCGTTTCATGGAGAACACATTATACAACCCTGTCCACAAATTAACCTGTGACATTACAGGCTCGGTACTAGAATCAAAATTATTAGGTTTGCCAATCTTACTAAGAAGGTGAGCCATCATTGGATCTTTCTTAGCTCTAAGAGACATTGCATTATACATCTGATCCGCATCAGTAATTCCCTCAAGCAGTTTCTGCAGTCTGTTCCAAGACACATCAAAGTCTTCTAACTGGTTGAAACCCAGATCATTCATTACTGGGTTAAGACCATCATACTTGAACAAACTTCTTAGGGTATACAATACATCATTGGAAGCAAGTTCTCTAGCAGATACCTCGTTACCACTATTCTTATTGTATTCTCCCTTACCAATTTTGGATTTATCCTCAGCATCCTCAAGCACCTCAAACTTATCTTCAAAGCTTAGGTACTTAGACTTCTGCATATGGTAAGCAATTATACCACGGCCATCTTTTTCTGCGGCTAGGATATCATCTATTGTAACACCCTTCTCAGGATCTCTCAGGTAAGAGGGTGAGAAGTTTGCAATTGCTACATCTAATGTTTCAACATTAGCATATAGGTCAGCATACTCATCTGAAGCCGGATCTAGCTGTTCTAATCTTTCAGCTAGCTCATTGTATTTTTCAATAAATGCAGCAATAACTTTATTGTAAAGGTCAGCTCTTATCTTAGCTGAGCTTGCTATCTGACTAGTAGACTTAGCTCCACTTGTTTCCAGGAAGTCAATCTCATCGGCAAACTTTGACCACAATGAGTCAATACTATTTACAATAAGCATTTGCTTATTGTATGGAAGAGCATCAAGTCTAGCTTGTGACTCTGGGTCTAGCGCAGCAATCTTATCCAGTTTATCAAACTGTCTGTTCTCATAGCCATAGGGAACAGGATTGATATTACCCACTCTAAGATTTTCAAATACTTCATTAAGAGCTGAAGAACCTTCGTAGTTAGATAGAGTATCTTCTACATTGAAGTTGAACATAGCTCTTAGGATATCCAGAAGTTTCTGGAACCAGGACTTAGCAGAAGGAACATTAGCTGCTCCCTTCTTACCATCAGACAGCATATACTTTCTGAATTCTTCTGCCAAGTATTCCTCTACTTGTAAGTCATCAGCATCTTCAAACTTTACACTCTTACCCGCATAGTCTGTGAAGGTACCTTTTTGTTTTCTAACATCATCATATATCTTCTGTCTCTCTTTTGCAGATAAGAACATCTGGCTGAATGCGTGGAATGCCTCGTGGTAGAGGTCAGTCATGTTAGAACCTTTGTACAATGTAATACCAGCTTCTGTCCATGTTGCCATAGATCTAGGATTGCTAGTATTAATAGCATTGAACATTACAGTAAATGGAACATACTTACTTAGAGGGTGATTCTTGTACCAGTCCTCAGCTTTCTTAATTTGTTCCTCTGTAATCTTTTCTCCGGTAGCTCTCTGAGTATCAAGTTTGTTGAGCTTCTTTCTAATCTCTTCAATAGACTTAGTCTCAGGCGCCTGAAACTTCTTAGGAGTAAACCCTGTTTTTTCTTTTGTTGGTGTCTTATCTTCTTCTTTACCTTCTTCTTTGGTTTCTGCAGTTGGTGCTTCAGCTTTTTGCTTAAGTTTTTCAAACTCGAGTGCAGATACAGAATAAGCAAAGTATGGGTTTACATCTTTGAATACTCCATTCTCATCAGGCTGGAAGTAAGTAAAGGATCTCTCTAGAATAAAGTTTACATACTGAGCAGGAGTCATACCATCCTTACTAAGAAGAATCTTATCTCCTTTTCTAGTGTATGACGGAACACCCTTGGCATAATCCTGATAAAGGTTAAAGCTGTTTCTTGCTTTATTGCCATCCTTCTTTGTGTAAAAAAGAAGCGCCTGTTTAATAGTTTCTCTATCTGTAACAGGAGCATTGTTGAGCATTAGTATGCCATCCTTAACCTTTAGTCTAAAGTTGTTACCAAAGAAAACTTTTCTGAACTGTTCTCTCCAGTCTTTAAGACTATCATTCTGTTCCCCGTCCATGTCCACTACATTCTCACCAAGTAGAATGTCAATGGCATCTTCAATAAATTGGGAATCAGATTCTACGGCTAGTGCTTGAATAGTTATTGGCTGGCTGTATGGTCCTCTTGTGACTACTGTTTTTTGCGGTTGATTTGGGACTGCTATTACAGATATATCTACTGCACCTAATTGAGCAACATATGGTTTTAGTCTAACAATATTACTTTGACCAAATTCTTCTGGTATAAAACCATTGCTTGCCTGGTAAATAGTTTGAATAATCTTTCTACCAGAGCCGCTCATTATATATTTTTTCTGCAGGTCAGTTTGTTCTTTCTGAGCCTTAAACTTTTCTCTTGCATCTTTCTCACTAATCCCAAGTGTCTTAGCTCTCTCTTCTACTGTCTGTAGTGTCTCCTCATTCTCTCTAACATTAAAGAATACAGGTCTTCCGTTTCCAGCATTTGTTGGATTGTAGCTATCATCAAAGTAGAGTATGTTACCATCAGCATCTGTAATAACATGTGCTACACCGCTTCTAAGTTCATTTCTGCTAACATCCTCTAGACGGATAGCCTCATCAGCTCTCATCATAGTCAGGAAGTAACCTGTCTCCTCAGAGTTAACTTTTTTACCTTCTGTCAAATGTCTAATGAATCCATAGCTGAATGCCATGTCCGGATCCTTCTCATTACCTGTAGTAGTATGAAGGTTGTTAGGCTTAGCAGAAAAAGTTTTAACAATAGGGGACACGGGGTTTAGTTCCTCATGTGCTATCTCAGCTTCATTCTGAGCTGTACCACTAGTGTCTGTAACAATAACAGGAGCCTGTTTAACTAGACCCAGGTACTCACCTACTTTATCAAAGTCTTCAAAGTCAGCCTCTAGTTGAGCAATCTCACCTACCTGAGCAGGCTTTATAAGATCTTTTACTCCCTTGCTAACTGCTCTAGCCAATGCCACTTTAGATGGAACAAGTGCTGCATATGTTTGTGCAAGTGCTTGATTACCAGTCTTTTCATTGACTCTATTGTAAAGATCCTGTGCATACTTCTTCATGTTGAAGGGTTCTCCCTTCTCAGAAATAGTAAGCAAATCTTTTACAATCTTTTGAAATAACTTATCTAATTGTTCCTGGGTAAGTGTACAAACCATCTTTATATTTATTTACAGCCTAGGCTATCATCAAATTCATCATCTACTTGCTCGTTAGTCTTCTTAGCAGCATCATCGGCAATCTTTGCTGCAGTAGAAGCAGAGATATCAGAAGCATTACCAGCATCGGTAATTGCATCCTGTGCAGAAGACTTATCTTCCTGACTTACAGTAGGTTGAGTAGGAGTAACTTCTTTGGCCATCATGTTATCTATTTCTTGGCTAAAGGTATCAAATTCTTCCTTATCCATAAGTCTCTTTGCTCTCTTTTTTGCTAGCTCTACAACCTCTTCTGGTGTAAGAACTCTCTCTACACCATTAGCATCTTTTACTGTATATGATCCTCTGATTTCTGGGTTATACATATATGCAGTAATGCTATCTATAAGATACTGAGAATTACCCGCATTTGTTATACTTCTTAGTGGAGTACTTCTAACTTGTTCTCTTTCAAATAGTTGTTGAACTGTAGCCTGTGTATTTCTCTCAATAAGAGTTTTGCCAGACATCTGTTGACTTACCCAATCAGCTTCCTGAGTATCTCTATAGTCATCAGCTCGCATTGGATTGTCTTTAATATACTCATTAAAGGCTTGTACACTCTCTTCTGGTGTCATACCTCTTCCCATAAATACTGCTTCTTTATCAGCAGGTGAACTAGTAATATCTACTACATCGGTCCCTTTTATGTAATAATTAGAACTGATGATTGTTTTACCTTGATTTTTAAGATTACGGAGTTCTTCTTTAACCTGATTCTGAACATCAGCTCTTAAGTCAGCAGGTAAGTTTTGTATCGTTTGATGTATAGTTTTACCTTCTGCAGCTGTAATACCTCTTTGCTGAGCAATTGTTTCTACAACATCATCAGCATTTACTACATCATACTTCTCAAAGATCTCAGGATTAACTGTGCCTATTTGTGCCCAAATAACTTTACCGGCAAATCTTGATGGTACTTTAATCTTAGCTGGCTTGAATGATTGCTTCTTAACAAGCGCTTTGTCAATTAACTCTGGAGTAGATGCATTAGCAGCATAGATTTGATCCATGATCTTATCTACTTCCTGTGCTGATGTAGCTCTATCTATTACAGCATTCCAGTCTACTTCTGATGTAGCTGGCTTAGCTCCTTCTAAAGCGGCTAGTTCTGCATCAGAATTGGTGTTAATCTCATCAATCAAATAGCTCATTTTGCTTCCTTTAGCAAAATCAACAAGGGTTTTTCCTGTAAGACTGGCAGCAGCTAACATATTATATTGATAAAGATCTCTTCTAATATTTTTATCTTTAAGATCATTAAAAGTTAGTGCTTGTTTTTCTAACCATTCTACTCTTTCTGTACTTTGAGCATCAATAGCAGAAGAAGGAAATACTGGATAAAATTTTCCTTTTCTTTGTTTATCATCATATCGGTATTCATAAGACTTACCATCAACAAGAATATGAGTAAATGATTTATCTACAAGTTGACTGCCTTTTACAGTAGGGACTCCATTTTTCCAAGCTTCAGTAAAATCTTCGTAAGATATAGGAGTACTAAAAGCATCTATAATAGCTTCTTGTCTTCTTCTTTCTATATCAGTAACAGCTTTAAATAACTCTGGGTATCTAGATCTAGCATCTCCCATAACACCTGGTTCACCAGGATTCTCTAAAAAGAACTTAGCAAGTCTTACTACTTCTTTAAATTCAGAAGGAGTTATCTTTTGTTTCTCAGCTTCTATATTAGAAGCAGGAGCTGTTACTCCGCTTTCAACAATTAGATTATCATTCTCAACTTTACTAGTAATATTCTTTTCAGGATATTTCTTTTTAAGTTCTTCTATATCAGAATCTATTTTCTGTCTTTGCTCAGGAGTAGCTTTAGATATTCCGGATATAGTATGTTTACCAGTTTTAAGCATATCAGCCTCCATGATTCCTAAACTTAGGTTGCCAACATTCCTAAAAAATGAAGCAATATCACCACCTTCTTCGGGTGTTTCTGGTTTATACCCCTTAAGTTCTGCTACTGGTACTCTAGGCAATTCATTAAGAACAACCTGTTCACCTTTTACATTTTTATGCTTATCGAGCTTTACAGCCTGAAGTGTCTTATTATCAGAAGTTGTAGTAGTAATTAAGTTAAGAATGCGAATACCAAAAATAGGTTTGCCGGTTAGTTGTTCAAACAACTCAGCATATGCATTCTGCTGAATCTGGTCATTCTTATCATAAAGCTGTTCGTTAAGTCTTCTAGCTTTTCTAGAAGTCTTAAGGTCAACAATAAGGTACTTACCATCTTTCTCAAGAAGTAAGTCAATAGTACCACCATAGTTTTTACCTACTAACTTACCTACCATTGTAGGTAAAGATGTATGCCAGGTATAATTTTGGAATCTAAGTGCTAGGTCATACAGAACATCAGCCATGTCTGACACAAAACCTTCATCAACTGTATATCCATACTTTTCTGCAAGACCATTTTTAAATAAAAGATTTAAGAATGTTTTTATCTGTTCCTTAGATGCTGCAGCAGGAATATTATTTCTATGGTTATTGATAAGTATATCCTTTATAGATAACTTATCAGGACCAGCTACAGGGCTAGCAAACTCTCTTAGAATTATATCCAATATGTTACCTCTGCCGGTTGCTGCCTTCATGGCTTCAGTAACCTCAGGTTTGCCTTCTTTTAAGTCAGATACTCTGAAAGCATCTTGACCATCTGTACTAACGTATCTGGTTTGGTCTTCACTTAGTTTCCAACCAGCTCTTGCTAGTATGTCATAGATAGGCTGAAGGTCTGGTGTTGGGCCAGCCATTGATTTAGGATTCTCTGCTGAAATAAGAGTGCCTTGGGCTGCAGTAGGAGTTGGTTTTTTAGTCTCTCCTTTCTTAACTGGTGCTACTCCTGTTACAATAGCAGCCGCCTCTGGACTTTCTAGCATCCACTCCTGGATATCAGAAGTAGCTCCCGACAACATTGCTTCTGCATGTGCCTCTCTAAGTTTAGTCTGCATATCTGCAGGTAGCTCAGATATAGGAGTAGTTACATCGTAAGTTGTTTCTATAGTTTCCTCAATCTCTTCTTCAGGAGGTGGTGGTTGAGTAGATGTAACAGGTGCAGTTGGTGCAGCTGGAGCTGGTGGTGTTGGCGGAGCTACTGGTTTATTAGAGAATGTCTTACCTCTAAGTGTTTCTTCGGCAGCAATAAGATCTACAATCTCTTGATACTTAGGATTGGTTTTGTCTATAACTGAACCATCTGTAGCACTCAGGAATATATCTGGTAGCTTACCATCTTTTCTAAATGCTTTGATAGAATCAGGATCAAAGTATACTCCAATGCCAAACAGTTTTTCAAGTAGGTCATTTACATCCTGGATATTCTCTTTATAATCTGTAAGAGCTTCAAGGTGTAATTCCTTACTTCTAGCATTTACTGTTTCCAGTGCATTTTTAATACGAACAGTCATATTAAAAATAGACATGGGGTCAGCAATAATGTTAGCATACTCAGACATGTGTTTAGCCTGAGCGTCAAGTTTTACAAAGTCAATTAAATCTCCAAATGAGTTTTCTATACCATCTAGTATAGGGAACACATTATTAAGCTCTGCTATATTTTTTGCATACTTTGCATACTCCTCATACAGCTTTTCTTTATAGAACTCATTTATGATTACATCATCTGCAATTTCTTCAGCCTCATAATCACTGTCAAAGTCAAGAGAAACTTGTCCAGTTACTGGATCAACAATATCATTTGTTTTGATGATATTCATTTCCTTAGCAAAAGACCTTGCCATGTCTTTTACCAACTTCTGAACTTCAGCCTGTGCATCAGTACCTGTAAGCTTAGCCTTTTCTATTAGAAGCAATGCTGTCTTAAACTCTTTCTGAATATCTCTTAAAGCCTGAAGATTCTTAAGCTGTGTGCTTTTCTTTTTAGCTAAGGTTTTGTCTTGAGCTGAGCCCATTGACAAAGCCTCAATTTCAGAATTCATCATTTGAACATGAGTACTGAATGCCAACTCACTAGTATACAATGCGGCAAAGTCAGATGCTGCTACATTACCTAAAGGCCCATTTGCAGCAGCATTATTTACAAGGCTGTTTATTCTGCTAAGGGTTCTATCAAAGGTATACTCATTAAATGCTATGCTTTTCTTAGCAGTCTCAAATGCTCTGTACCCTAGTCTCTCTGCATTATATGCTTCTTTGTCTCTCTCTTTATCAAATAAGTCTGGATTGTATGGATTTTTAAATTTCTCATTTATTCTATCAAACCTATCCTGAACATCTTTTGCTTTCTTAATAGCTGTCTCAAGTTTTTGTCTTGGTGACTTTTTATTTTGTTCAGACTTGCTATCATACTTACCAAATGCTTCCTCTAGTTCAGTATCAGATAAGTCTCTAAGGTCTTCTAGCTGTCCAACAAATCCATCAAACTTACCTGTTTGAAGAAGAGTATGGACATGGTTAAATAATGAGTCATCCTTAGTATTCTCCGCTTCTTCTCTATTACCTGTTTCTTCTGCAAGCTGGTATCTCTCTGCAAGGTCTCTTTGAATTGCTACGTTTTCATCTAGCCAGTGTGCATACAAAGCTGGATTCTCTGTGTAGCTATTAACTGCATCTGCATAAGCCTGAAGTCTTTTTCTCTCAGACTCTATATACTCCTCATACTTATTGGTACCTTTTGCAAAGTCCTCAATCTTCATTATACCTCTTTGCGCACCAGGCATAATAACATTCTGGGCTCCACCAATTACACCACCCATCAAGAAACCTTGGGCAAATACATCAAGACCCTGCATACTAAACTGCTCACCAAGACCTTTCATTATAGATGCACCCATGCTATTCTTAGCAGCTAGGTATGGATCTTTGTATAGATCGGAAAAGTAATCAGTCAAGTAGTAATCAGTCATACCAGCCTGAATTGCTTCCTGATATGATTCCTGAAGACCTTCTGCAAGGTTAGCACTAAAGTATCTCATTCCACCACCAAGGGCAGTTCTGGCACCCTTAGCACTGAATGTACCTTTTAGTCTTGACGGTATTGCCTTTAGATAGTCTTTGCTAAAGGTTCTTTTAGCACTGTTGATTAATCCTTTCTGGACTACTTCCATTGGTTTTTTACCAGCAGCTTTCCATCCATAATTACTAACGGTTTTGAATATATTACTGCTAAGAGCTTCTTTATTCATCAGTCTCCTTATAGGAGAAAACCCTTTCAGCGCAGTACCAAGTACCAGCTTATTAGAAAGATAGATAGCCGGTGCATTAAACAACATTGTTGCCTTACCTGCTGCAAATGCTTTATCAGAAATAACTCTAGCCTCATCAGTGTTAGGCATTCTGTTATTCTCTTTTATAAATGCAGCCAGTGCATCATTGGCAACTTTGTTCTGAACAAATCCACCTTCTAATCTTGACTCAGCTGTAACAGCATTTATCTCACGCATGTCTCTATAAAAGGCACCAAATGTCTTGGTTGCCTTAGCCATGCCACTTAATCTGTTATAAGCACTATTAGCATCAAGTGCTTGTGCTCCTATATTTAATGTTTCTGTGGGTAATAGTTTTGCTCCCGCACTTTGGGCAGCCTTCCAAAATAATCTGGATTTATCTGCTTTACCTAAAGTCTCAGCCATCACCTTCATTGACTTGCCTAACCGAGCCATATTTTGACCAGTTCTCAGTGCGGCTAGCGGAGATGTAGCCCCACCAGTTAATGCGGTAGCTCCCCAAAGCACAGCTTCCTCTGCTGCAATCTCCCCTATGATACCTACAGTGTATGCACTATTAGCAAGGAAGTTTGTAGTCCAGGCACCTGCACCACCCTTGCTTGACATTGCTACTGACAGGTCATGTTCCATTTGTGCTGCATCTTCTGCTTCACCAAATGCACCAAACTGACCCCAGTTTTTAAACATACCAGATCCACCTTGCCATGCTAATCCCAACCACTTACTGCCCATTCTTCTAAAGTCATCTGACCAGGTAGACTTAGCATTATATAATGCTTCATTATCTCTGTAGATACTAAAGCCTAACTCTTTAAACTTTGGGTGAGAATAAAATCTATCATAGTTTAATCCATACTTAGATGCATTAAAAGATGTAGGTCTGGCAAAGAAATATGGATCAGCTTTAGTAGCTACGTCTAGTTTAGACTTTGCCATCAAAGCATTTACATAATCTATTGTAGGTAAGTCAAGAGCCTTAAGACCTGGATTAGGTCCAGTCATAGCATCCCCAGAAATTAAATTCTGTACTTTAGGAACATCTGAAGTTCCTGGATTCATATAAGTTTTATACTTACTAATAAGCTCTGCTTGATCAGCTTGACCCTGAGCAATTCCTGATAACACGGCTGGTCTGTTTGTATTCAGATAGCCGTTGATAGCATTCATTCTACTCCTTATATCTTCTGCAGTAAATTTTTGATTTGGTTGAGGAGTAGGTTGTCTCTCATTTGCAAAAGGCAGTTGTGGGATATTCTCAGCCATATCTTATTGTTGAACTAGTTGTGCAGGATCTTTAATCAAGTTAGGGTTTGACTGACGGATTAAATCATTAAGCTGCATGTTTTGTGCATATAGTTTTTGAAGATCAGCAGCCAAACCTTGAGCAATCTCATCAACAGATGCCATTGGACTAGACGCTTGACTATAAATCATATCCTTGAATGTTCCTGATTCTGGATCATAGAACTTCATTGTACCATTTACAAGATAACCTTGACCACTAGGATTAGGTGAAATATTCATTTGACCACCATACTTAGAGAACTGGTCAAGGTTTACCTGTCCATATGCTTCCATAAGTGTAGTATAACTACCCTTATTTAATCTTTGGTAAGCATCAGCTGTAACATCATTCTTATCCATTACAATAGTAATAGCATCTGCACCTGATGTTGGGCCTTCTTTTTTACCTGAACCTGCATTTTCAGTAGCAAACTCTGAATCAAGTTTAATTGTAAAGCCTACCTTGTTTGCATCATTACCAATGATAGGATGTACTGTCATATCAAACCTAGCTCTTTTGCCATCAGTTTTCTTTTTGCCACCCTGCAAGTGACTGTAAATAAGATCAAGGGCCGCACTTGTTTGAGTTCCATCATTATCACTTAAATACTCTTTATTAATTGCTGAACCATCTACATTATAGATTCTAACATCCTTGTTGCCTTTAAGAGCTCTTTGCATGTTTCTGTAGATATCTGTAAAGTCACGGGCACCTAGGTCACCACGGAATGCAGAGTCTACGCCACGAACTGTAATGGGAGATGCTTCAACACCTGCTCCGGCTGAATTTTTTCTATAGCCAGCTGTAAGTGGTTTAAAATCAGTAAATTGTGCTGGCGCAGTCTCAGCTTGATTGTACACTTTATTGTACATCTCTGAGTACTTATCATATAAAGCCGCTGCTTCATCCTCATTACTGCCATAGTCATCAGTAAATAAAAAACCAAATGGAAGCATTTCTGTTGCTATGCTGGCTGCTGTATTCTTTTTAGGCGCACCAGCAACATAGTCTTTTACAAACTGCTCTTTACTTTTAACCGCACCATTTACAACAAACCTATCTAGTTGCTGAGTCACATACTGAGGGTTATCAAACTCTTGTGCTATTTTTCCTCTATTTGTGCTAAGTGCGCTTTGAACACCATTTGCATTGTAGCGCATCTTATCAAGATTTGCAAAGTAAATCTTTTGTGCATCTGATGATGCAGCTCTTGTGCTCACTAATGTAGGATCCTGACCAAATAGAGCTTTAGCTGTTGGGTCATTATCCATAAAAGCGTCTAGTCTTTGACTAACATTATACCAGTTGTTTTTATTATTTGTATCTGAGAAAGATGCACTTTGTCTTGGGTCAATAAGATTACCATTAGCATCAAGAAATCCACCTATATTCTTTTGTTCTTGTTCTGTTTTTACAGTTTTTGATCCAAAATCTGGTGAAAAATAATTAGCTGCAGACCCTAAAAGAGGCCCTACGCCAGGAAGTGCTCCTAATACACTACTAGCAACTGTACCTAAATATGCTAATGGATTGTTTGATTTTTCCGTTGTAACATTTGTAGTCTGAATTGTCTGCTGACCAAACAGTTCTCTCTGCTTATTCTTTGCCCAGTTAATCATGTCCTGGGTAATCTGAACTGTCCCGTAATACTGACCGGGTTGTGCTCTAGCAATCTGATTAAGTTTAGTATTAGACTCTCTCATATATGCTACTAAGTCAGATGACATTGCATCTGAAGTAGTATTGAAAGCAGCCTGATCTGTACCTCTGAGATCAGCTTCTAGTGCTGAACCACCTCGACCGGTTGGGTCAGTCTCATATGAATTAGCATCTGAGTTAGAAGATATTCCTAATGCATTACCTGTACCGTCATCATCAAAACTCTTTTTAAGGAGCTCATTTGTAGTTTTAAGATTCTCAAGCTCAACATCATAACCAAACTGCTTTGCCATTTTATCAAGTGCAAGAGCATGCTCATATCCGGCAACAGCAAATGGGTCAGCCTTAACTTCCTGCTCAGCAGTAAGCTCAGCATAAGTTTTAGCAGCACCCATAAGGTCACCCTGGAATAAGCTATTTGCTACAGCAGAATCTATTCTTCTTCTTTTAGCATCAAGACCAACTATGTTTATAGTTTCAGGATTTACAACATCTGCTGTCTGCTGATAATGATCTGCGGCAGTAGCTGCAATCATCTCATCTACAAGGCTTTGGTTATATGATACAGCCAGCTTTTGGTCATCTGGATCATTAGGATCTACTCCTCTACCTTTTATTACCTGACCCGCTACACTTTGATTTGTTTTAGCTAGTTCTATATCTTTTTCTGATTCTCTTTTAAGATCTTCATTACTTGTATATAGATCATTAGCCATCTGGTCTAGATAGTAATTCTCAGCTGCTTCTTCTGAACCATACTGGTCTAAGCTTGAAGCAATAAAATCTTTTCTAGATAAATATGACTGGGTATTGTAATAATCCACCGCAGCCTGGTCATTCTGGAATGTGGCTATAAATGCATTAGTTAAAGAAGGAATCATTTGTGTTCCATTCTTTGTTGTTACCTGATATCTACCATCTTTGGTCCAGGTAACACTCTGCATATTAAAACCCATATCCTTAGCAAACTTCATAGCCTTCTCAGCTACATTGACTGCCGGGGTATATCTAGGGGCACTAAATCCTAATGACTCTTCAGCAGTAGCTTTAGAAAAGTCTTTCATCTGGTACTGGATAGCTCTTACACCACCCTCCCAGTATTTACCACCACACTCCTTTTCATTAGTGCAGTTTCTAAAATTATCAGCCTGTTTTAATTGATTGTATGCCTGCTTAGTGTAGGCCATATCTTTTACAATATAGTCATTGTCAACTAATGGTTGGAATACTTTATAAGCGGCCTCAACATTTTGAGTTTTAGAAAGGTCTAATGAAGATATTTTTTGAATCTGAGCGGATATGTCATTAAAGAATGTATTTCTTAGTTCTACATTCTCTTCTCTAAGCATAGGAGAATTGAGAAGTGTCCCGTATAAAGCACTCAGTTTATTATAACCAGCTTTGTATTGAGCATCTTTAGTTTGTAAAACATTCTGAAAAAGATTAAAGTCCGGCTGAAACGGCTGAATCATCGGAATATAATCAACAACACCTTGTATATACTGGCTCATAATTAATATAAATATACAATAAAAATCTAGTAAGTTTAGAAAACTTTTAAAGTTTAAGCACCTTGCTGCATGTTAAACGGATACATAAGCTGCGAGTAATCAGGCAGATACGGATTCCTAGTACTCTTTGTAGCATACTTACTAGCTAGTGCAGATTTAAGAATATCTTTCTTTTCTTCATTGCTGTAACCAAGATCTGTAAGCTGCTTATCAAGTATTGCAAGATCACCCATATCTGCATTTTGATTAGCTTCAATCTCATCAACTCCTTTAAAGAATTTAACATGCCCGCCACGAGTAGGATCTATATGGAAGTACTCAGAGTATGCGTCACTAAGAGTTTCTGCGGTAGCCTTATTAGTAATAGCCGTGTTAATCATTTTAGCAAGATCTGCTCTCTTTTTATTCTGAGCTTGGATTCTATTTGCTTCATACAATGCATTAGCATCAAAGTCTGCTTGAGCTAACTGATTATTGTACATAGCGTTTTGATTTGCTATCTGGGCATTAATCTGCTGTGCATTATTGTAGGTACCAGCATTAGCATTAGCAACTGCCAAGTTATGCTCAGCAGAAGGTCTTGCCGCTCTTCCTTGGATAAGAGCAAGAGAAGCATCAGCACCTTGACGGGAACCATATGCATTAACACCCTGAGTGCTAATATTTGCGGCCTCCATGATAGGGCTATAGTCTGGCACTATATAAGCAGCATCAACACCTTTAAATTGTAGAGGAGCGTACCATGTTTCTGGCACAGGTATTCTTTGAGCAGCTACTGCACCAATGTTTATAAGATCCTGTGGGAAGTAACCGCTTCTACGCGCAACATCATCAGGTACATCTAAGTTATATGGTGTAATTGGTTTCTGTTTAGTTTCTTCTTTAGCTTCTGGTGTAGGCTGTTCTACAGGATCTGCCTCATTAAAACCAGGAGCATTAAAGGTATGCTCACCATATAGACCGTCAAATGTGGTACCTCCAATAGTTCTACCGGAAGCATCTTTAACAGTACCGCTAGTAAAATAACAACCCTTCATTCCAAACTGAGCAGCTCTTTCACAGTATTTCTTTTGGAAGTCTTCTACATCTGCTTTGTTTTCTGGATCAAAATCAGGATTTTCTTTAATGTACCAAGCTTGTCTTTTCTTAAAGTCCTGAAGAAGTTCTCCCTTATGAATATCTCTATCACCATAAGTGTTTTTAGTACCTGGTCTTAGACCTTGAGTACTTTGTCTTTGTCTTACTTTAGGATCTGTAAAGCCTATTGCAAGTTCAGGTTTAATCTTCTTTTGTGTAGCTAAACCTGTATAGTCTTGCCAGAAGTCTGGGTTACCTTCCATTACATCTACATCAAAATCTGAAGATGCTGGAGCAGCAGATTTAGTTTTAGCAGGTGCAGGTGTTTGTTGTTGTGGCGCAGCAACTACAGGAGTTGACTGTGGTAACATTACTCTATCTGCAGGTGCCGGTGTGTTTGATTTTACGTGTCCTGCCCAATTGTTAGCAGCTATGTTTGCTGTCAAAGGATCTCTAGGTAAATCCTGCTGAATTACAACAGGAGGAGTAAAGAAACCTCCAGTTTGTCCAGGTGTATTATAGCTCTGATAGCTGGGTAAAGATTTAATTCTAACTTTCATGGATCCTCCAAATTTTGCCATAGGTTGTTCCATCATCTCTTCTTCTGGCATTGGTCGTTGCATAGCACGTTCAGCAACACCCTCAGAAGGAGTTGGTAAAATCATTTCAGGACTAATTGCATTTACCTCTGTAAATGGTGCTGCAATCATAGGTATTCCTTGTGGGAATCCTTTAGTAGACTCTTGAGCCAATGCTAACATACCCAACTTAAGGTTGTAGTTAGCAATCATTTTCTCAGCTGTATCTACCTGAATTTTATCAGAATTCTCATCAGCTAATGTCTTTCTGAATTTATTTATATCATACTTCTTAGCAATATCTGAGAAGCTGGTAGGCTTACTAACATCAAAGTATGGGAATAGTCTTTTGTCTTTTAGTTTTAATGCCTTACTAAAAACAAAACTATCCTCTGGAACATTCAGAGGTGTGCCTCCTTTGCTGTGGGGTTGACCACCAATTTTGTAATGAGCAGGAAGACCATCTTTATTTAGGAAGTAAATAGTTTCATCTTTTTCTGCTTCAATGTTTGCCAGCTCTCTTGGTATTGGTTGTAGTGTATTTGATACCGCTATTCTAGGTTCAGATGTATGATCAGGAAGTGCGTTAGGTGCAACTTGGTTAAACACTCTACCACCATATGCCATATGTTGACCACCATAATACGCCATAGGCATATTAGGTGCTGCAGCAAAATCCCCTGTAGAAGGTATTGTATTTAGCATTCCAGGAGTAAAATTATTCATACTATTGGGATCAAAGGTTCCTTGAGTAGCTGCTGCAATAGGTTGACTTGCATGAAAACCTTTGACAGCTCTTGCTGCAAGATCTTTTTTACCTTTATAATTCTTTATATTAGTAACAAAATCTTTAAGGGCATTAAACTGCTCATACCCTTTCATTCCACCCTTACCTATACCTCTTACAAACTTACCAAACTTTGACTGACCTTTTTCTGTTTGAGTGCCCTGTAAACCTCTATTAATATCATTAGCGGGTGTCTGCTCATTTGTAAGATTATCATTTACATTAGCAGTATTCACCATCTGATTATTTGCATCAGGCATTAGACCTGGTTGTAAAACAGTACCTACGCCAGCAGCATCAGGTTGTAAACCTATTGGGGCATTTACAGAATTCTGCTGACCATCAAACGAATTAGGTATGTAAAAAGGATCTTCAACTTGACCGGGTGTCATTAAAGCTTGATACTTTTTAACCTTAGGAGCTTTTGTAATTCTAACTTTCATTGTAATTAGTCTAAGAATTCTACTTGACCACCCATTTCTATAAACTTCTGCAACTCTTCAGGAGTCATGTCTACAACATCACCTACAGTATGACTACCCCCGTACTTTTTATTTTTCATGCTGGGTAAAAGTTCATCATAACTATCATCAGTTGCCCCACTCAGTATAGCTCTCATCATAGCTGCACGATGGTCAGTATTAGTACTATCAAAGTCTACAGAGTCTGGTGTAACATACTCAATACCATCAAACATATCAGCACCTGGAGCATAGAAAGATGGCTTACTGTTACTTGAACTTGGTGGTACCACTAAAGGTATTATGGTAGTTGCTCCAACAGGCTGATTACCAACTTGTTGACGGTCTACAACACCTTGCATAGGTGTCCATTGAATATTAGGATCATTACTATCTATGATCTGTTGCTTCAAAGCATCTGACATTTGGTTACGCTTCAAATACTCATCAACAGTCATTGTACCTTTGAATGTAGTTTTTTCACCACGTTTGTGATCATTTAAAGGCACCTCGCGTCCACTAGGTGTTTTTACTGTACCCTGTGTATCCTTAGCTTGGTATTCTTGCTGACCACCAAACTTTTCAGAAGACAAGTTAGGATCAACAAAACCCTTATAATCATTCATCTTATCTTCTAGTCTACCTCTTCTTGCATCAATCCTCCTGTACTGCCTTCCTCTCGAACCAGACAATCCTATGTTTTCATTTCCTAACTGGTCTTGTTGCCATGCTTGAAATGCTTCTAGGTCATCAAGTTTTTTACCTGTTCTTTTTAATCTATTTTGCATTCTCTGATTTCTGGAATCAGTAAACTCAGGATTCCACATTTGATAATTTCTTTCACTAATTCTTTCCTTGCCCTCAACTTGTTGATCAGGAACAACATTAGTTGTACTGCCCGGTTTCGGTACTATATTACCTTCTCTATTAAACAGTCTATCAAAAAATCCAGGACCCTTATCGCGATCTTTTGGAGAAGCACCAGGCGCATCAGGAGTAGCTCCAGGTGTTTGTTGTCCTGGTGTTTGTGCCGCAGGTGTATTTACAGGCATACCTTGTTGGTCTACAGTGCCTGGGATATATCCCATACCTTGCCCCTGTTGGCCAAAGTAATACTTTTTGGTAGGGCGTTTAAATAAACCACCTTTAGTTTCTTCTAATCCTGTAAGACCTAGTTGTCTAAGGGCATCCATACCATACTCATCTTTTAACCAACCAGTAGATCTATAGTTACCAGCTATACCGCGACCCTTAATATTAAAATCACTTAGAGGTCTTCTTCTTCCATACAAGTAATCTATATCATTGTAAAATTCAGGAGGTAGCTGCATTCCAGTACCTTGTGGCCCGTAGTAGTAGTTATTTGTAGCAGGTGTACTAGCTGTTCCCTTATCTGAATTAGCATCTATCTGCGGAAGATCTAATGGTTTAAATATTGGTGAATCACCACGTGTACCTCTTGCAATACGATCTAAAATTGGATCCGTTTGAGCAGAATTAATCTTGCTTTGATAGCGTCTAATATTGCCACCATATTCAGATATACCTTGCTCAAACAGATATTGTTCTCTGTTTTTAGTCTTACCGTGTTTTATAAGATTGTCGTTAACTTTATTAGTAGCAGTGTTTTTAACTGCTACAAGAAAATTTGTTAGTTCACCATCAACACCCATCTTTGGCAACTGCTCTTCATCAGCAATGTATCCACCATCTGCCATCATAAAGTGTGTACTTTTACCAGTGTCTCCATCAGGAAAAGACATTGCTTGACCATATGTTGATTCAGAACTTCCACCCATAGCTTTATTGTATGGGTTGGGTACATTTCCATAGAAAGGTGAGAAGAATTGATTCTCAGCTTGTGCCATAGGGAATGCACCGCCATGAGCATAGTAGGTAGGAGGAACAGGTACCCCGTAACTAAAGAAGTTATCCATAGTAGATGTTTGTGGATATGCCTCACCGCCTGCTGCCATGAGTTTACTTATAGCACCACCATGCTTCATAAGAAACGCTTCTTCAGTAGGGTACATTTCGTAAAACTCTTTTTCAGTTTTAGCTCCCCCTATTTTCATAAATTCTTTCTTCATATTAGAATCGTTAGTAAGTCAAAAATAATGTTTTACGAAGATACACCCCTATAACCACCAATATACTGAAAATATCCCAAACTTGGGTAGGGTTCTCCACCTTTTTTCTTTTTCCAGTACATGTTACCTTCAGGCATAGATACTCCATCGGGTAGCATATTGTTATCTGATAAATACATCAATAGAGATTCTTTGGCTGCAGTAGGTACAAATGGAATCATTCCCACACCAGTGCCTACAGCATTATTAAATAAATCTTCAGCTGTAGACATTAGACCATGATACCATCCATCACTTTGAATTGTTTTTGGCAACACATACATTTCATGAGCTGCACCAAGAGCATTAGCAACCATACCAGCACCTAAAGAAGAACCTAATGCTTCTGTAGTATACATTGCTGCAGCAGGATGCCTTAGATTATCTACCTGATCCTCAAGTGGACCTAGATCTACTGTAGCTAGTTTTCTGGCTTTTGCTTGAGGATTACCTAAGAAATCATCTACCTTTCTTTCAAAACTTTTGGGTTCTGTTTTTATAGGTCCGACATCTCTAAACTGACCTTGATTGTCAATCCAAACAAAATTAGCTGGAGGAGTAACATCAACTGGCATTAAAACAGTTTGGCTACCTCTAGTCTTACCTTGATACTTATCAAGCCATCCACCCAGTTTCTTTTTTGATGATGGATTGCTTCTAGTACTAGCCGGATCAGATGGATCATAAAAGGTTTTAATAGGTCTATCATAATCTAGCTTATGATGTTTTTTATTATACCATCTCCAAAACGCTGGATCATCGGACCACCA
>Ga0102920_1000096_pt1 | contig 20518 bp, 12 predicted proteins | sample Colrivmeta1568A3_FD_78204 | JGI IMG/M metagenome (GOLD analysis project Ga0102920, IMG submission 78204) | Estuarine microbial communities from the Columbia River estuary - metaG 1568A-3 | ecosystem: Environmental > Aquatic > Marine > Intertidal zone > Estuary | place: USA: Columbia River...
ACCCATTCTTTTTCGCCGTTAGCAAACCACTCGTATTCAGTACGTTGAATAGGGGGCGTTCCAAACCATTGACCAGCACCAAAAAACGTTTGATAAACCGAATCAATTTCAGCTATATCGTGTCGTAGGCGCAGCGCTTGGAATGTACCTTTTGGGGTTATAATCGTTCCCCATCCATCCACATTAGTAGTTCGTTGACGATATTGTTTGATTTTAAAGTCAATTACCGGATTTAAATCGATGAATGTATATCCTCTGGAATAGTGATAATCATTGTAGTGCAAGGGTAATTTATACCGTGTTTCTATTGTGTCTGATTTAAATGGAACCCCTTGTCCGTTAACGCTTATAGAGTATCCAAGTGATGTTATGGAGTCGGTCATTCGTTTAGTATACTGATTCAGATCACTTAACGTAACAGGTAAGAACTGAGACAATTGATCCAGTGGTAAATCATTGGTTGGATTGAAATAACTCGCTCTGTAATTTGTTGGAGCAACAGGGCCATAGGTTCCGAAAACCAATAATGAAGCAAAACCAATCGGATTATACTCTTTTAGGTATTGACTGGTTGCAGATAAGGCGCTAAAATCCCACGTATAATTCGCACCGGTTGAAGAAAAATCTAAGCCCGTGCCGTCTGCTTGAGAAATGCGGACGGTATCACCAGCATTCGCAAAATCCGCTACACTGAGTGTGATTTGCGACCAAATCCCCGCGAAAAAACTAAAAAAAACACCTGTTAGTAAAGCCTTCATTATTTGTAGATTAAAGGATAAAGGTACATGAAATTGACTAACAAAATAAATTGCCTTACTTTTATTGCGTGAATGATAAATCCATCATTTTATCGGAATTAAATCAATTTGAATTGGATCTCTCTGGGTTTAATTCCTCTGATTTATTGGTGAATATCCAAGCGAAACAGGTTCTACCTTTTAATAAAGAAACGGAAGAACTTAGGCCTGAAGCATCAAAACTCATAAAAGCTGCGCATCAAAAAGAACGAGAAGAGGGAATATTCCCCTTGTGTTTATCTGAAGGAATTCTATTCTTGAAACAAACTGATCACGTTAAACAAATTCCGATTTTTCTTCATCTATTGAACCCGAAAATCAACCCCGTATTAAATCAGGTTTCGTGGAATATCACAACGGATGAATGGATCATCAACCCGTATTTATTGCACCTTCTTTCCTTTGAAGAAACAGAATTCAACCTGCTCGAGAAAAAGGAAATTTGTGACCAACTGATATCCAAAGGATATGAATTAGATTCAGGTATTCAATACATTGGCAATTTTCATCCGTATCGACACAGTCTATTAAAGGAAGTTACCGAGTTAAAAAAGGAAACCGATTTAAGTCATTTTGATTTTCTATATCAAGGGGCTCAACACGTGGAAGAACCCGTTGATCGAACCTTGTATCCATTGCTTTTCGAAGTAGATTACACGCAGTTCGAAGCAATTAAACGTGCAGAGAAGCAACACCTCGTAATACAAGGGCCCCCAGGGACGGGGAAATCTCAAGTAATTGGAAATTTAATCGGTCGATTTTTAGAAGATAAAAAGTACGTGCTACTTTGTTCTCAAAAACGACACGCATTAGAGGTGATTGCCTCTAAATTAACAGCCTGTGGACTTGGAGAATTAATGCTAATGAGGAACTCGCAGGATGGAATAAAATCAATTATTCAATCCTTAGCGAAGAGTTGGGAAGCAATAGAAAAACCGCTAGATTCCTTGGAGCAAGACTTTTCAAGTACGATTCGCTTGAATTGGCTTCAAGGTCAACTGGACCTCTACCATAAGAACGGTTTAATTGGAACGATGAGTCCAAAAGACTTCATTACTGCGACACACGTTGTGGACAAAAAGAACGCGGTTTTTCATTCGGGTATGCCTAGTTACTCGGAATGGTTAACCTATAAGCCTATAATTTCGACTATTCCTGATTCGGTATTGAAAAAGCTGGCTATGCTCAAAGGAAATTTGAACTTAGAAAACACCTTTGAAATACGGCTAAAAACACTTAGGCATATACAAGCAGAGTTAACCCATTTACATTGGCAGGATTTCACCTATGCTAAAATTATGGAGGAGGCACAAGTGGCACAGACCGTTCACTTGTTTTCAAATGATACTGCTCAGCGCTGTTTGCCGTGGATGAAGCACCAAAACAAAATCAATCGATTGATTAGAAAATTGGAGCTTATAGAGACACAACTTCAACAGAAGGAACATGTACTCACTTCTTGGAAAAAATTACCTTCCCTCCCTAATTTAAGTGGAATTCGTAACGAATTATCAAAGGGCGGCATATTTAGAAAATTCAATATAAATCGTATAAAAAGGAATTGGTTAGCGGATACTACCACGGATATTGAATTATTAATTGACCACACGCTAGGATACCATAGCTTATTCGAAGAACAGTTAACCATTCAAACCGAACTCATATCGCTTGGATTATTAGACTTCAGGACGGATATCACAGCCTACAAAACATTTCATGCGCTGTATGATGGCAACTTGTATGAACAATACCAAGCGCTTTCGAAACATGAACGAAGTTTCTATGATACAAATCATTCAATGATACAAGGAATTGCGCTAGCAATTAAACAACAATTCACACGGAATGCTGAAGCACCTGTTTACGAGAACATTGATCATCTTTTATCTAATTTCCATACCTGTATTCCACATTTAAAAGCTTGGGATCAAGTACCCAGTTCCATAACTGGTCTCTTTAATGAATTCGATACGTTAACAGCCTATGAAGACGCTATAATTGCTACCGATTGGAATCGATTTATTGCTCAATTTCCAGGAATGCACGAATTCCTGAAGGTATCCATCAACGATGAGATTTCACGCATTAAGGCGAATAGAAAAAATATACAAGAACGGATTGTTCATCAGATTTTGGTAGATCGTAAAAACACTTTTGATGCATATCATCGATTGATCGCAACGCCTAGCGGTAAATTAACGGCGCAGGAAAAGAAATTGAAAAATGAACTAATCCATGGAAAGCGAATCCTTTCAAAGCTTTTTAGTCGAAAAAGAAATTTCCCTTCCTTACGTACCCTATTGGCAAGTGAAGCTTCACATTGGATCTCCTTATTAAAGCCGGTTTGGCTAAGTAGTCCGGTGCAAATCGCCATGGATTTACCCTTAATTAAAAACCGTTTTGACGTTGCAATTATTGACGAAGCGAGTCAGTTGTTATTAGCTCATTCTTTGGGGACTATTTATCGTTCAAAGCAACTTATTGTGGCTGGAGATTCTATGCAGATGGCGCCTTCGTCCTTTTTTCAGCGGGGAAATTCCAATGCACTTACCCTTCTTGATCAGGCGTCGTTCAATTTACCTCAAAGTCCATTGAAATTTCATTACAGAAGCCAGCACAAGGGGTTAATTCAATTTTCTAACCAACATTTCTATAATAATGAACTCATTGTATTGCCCAGCTATCCGAACTATCAATCCATAGAATCCAGCTATCTCCCTGGAAATCATTATTTAGATGGAACCAACTTAGTTGAAGCACATGCCGCAAAAAACCTACTAATTAAAAAATTAGATCTAAAAAACACACGAATAGGACTTGTTACTTTTTCAGAAAAGCAACTTAAGGCCATAATTTCTTTATTCACCGCAGCAGAGCGTTTAGCGATTGAGGTAGCCCTTGAGGCGGATATGTTATTCCTAAAAACTGTGGAGCAAATTCAAGGAGATGAATGCGATGAAATCATCATTTCATTTGGCTATGGGTACAATGAAGAAGGGCGATTTGATCTGCGTTTTGGACCATTAACTCAGGAAGGGGGCGATAAACGACTGAACGTTTTGTTTAGTAGAGCAAAGCGTAAAATCCACGTTATACATTCGGTACGTGCCGAAGATTTTCCAATCAGTGAGAACCCAACAATCCATGTGTTAAAACAATGGTTTGCCTATATTGAAAAGGTTAAAACCATACCAAATTCGCTTCAAACGCTTGAAGTATTAGACAAGCAAATTCATGGGAACGAAATTCGAATTCAGCGTTGGATTGATTTATCTCCCAATCTATTGGATATTTTAACCTATGAATCCATCTTAACCAACCGGGGGTGGGTTATTCAAGAGGAGCGTTCTTCTTTGGCACCGGATCAAACCCGTGTCCTCCCCTTGGGTGACAGCGTGCAATCCGCTTAGTTCCCAACCAAATACCTTTAACAGGTCCCCAAATTTGAATTGCTTCAATCATGTAGGAAGAACATGTAGGTGTATAGCGACAACTTGGGGGTAGCATGGGCGAAATAATCCACTGATAAATTCGAACCAAAAAAATAAAGGGAAAACCCAGGATTTTCTTTAACATTTCCACAGTCAAATATAGGGATTAAAAAAAGGATGTTTGTAACTGAGGTCACTTAACGCGTTAGCAAACGAGTTATTCCTTAATTTCACCTCCATGAATTTACTCCGATTTCTGCTAATTATTTCATTAAATCTTTCCTATTTCGTTGTGGCGCAAACATGGACACACGAGCAGTTAGAAGTTAAAACTAAGAATACCTTGAACCGCGTGATGCGTTCTGATGACTTATTTGAAGACCGATGGGTTGAATTGCCTCAAGCTAAGTTCTGGAGACGTATAATGACTTTATCTCCTGATTCTTGTCTCATCAATGTTGCCAAAAACCGTACAATTCTTGAAACGATGGCTTTCAAGCAATGGCGATCAAAAACTGAAATTGAAAAAACGCAATACAAGGCCACCTTGCGAAAAACTTTTGGGTTAGATTCTACAGAGGAGCTCTATGTTACGACTGGAAAAAATGATTTCTATAGATTTCATGAGGTATTTCCAACCCTGGGTAAAGGAATAGCCGTATTTGAAACGAACCAGGTCGACCCTTGGTACGCGCAAGCCATCCTCTTAATTGAAAGTCCAGCTCAATTAAAAAAATCAATAAGCGGTGCGTATGGACCATTTCAACTTATGCCTTCTGTTGCTCAGCGTTACGGTCTCATTGTAAATGGGAACACAGACGAACGTGCCGATTTCTCAAGAAGTGCTTACGCTTCATCACAACTCATTAAAACCTCATGCATTCCATCCGCTCGACGCATATTAAATGCACATGGACTAAGTTATTCAGAAAGTGATTTATGGTTTAGGTTACTTGTAATGCATGTATATCATGCAGGGGCTGGAAATGTAGCCGCGGTAATAAATAAAATTAATCCTTCGAACGGCAGCATGGACCTCATCCAACAAATGTGGGTTACCTCAGCGGGAGGATTTGGAAACAATTCACAAAATTACAGTCAATTGGCGATTGCAGCACAATGGTTATTACACGATTATGTCTATTCCCAATGCGATGAACTTCATCCGTGTTCAGGTAAATGATGAGTTAAAAATCCGTGATTCAAGGATAAACCGCAGTTGAAATTCGTGGTAAACAAACCACCTGTTCCAAGCCCTTGCGGAAGCGTAAAATCATATTCACCAGCAAATTGTGCGATAGCGGTTAATCCGACATTCGATTCAAGTGCGGAGGTCATCCACCACCCAATACCGCGTTCATTAGCGAGATCAATCCATGTTTTTGTTCCGGATATTCCTCCGTGTAAGCTTGGTTTTAAAATGATATATTGGGGGCAAACGCGATCGAGCAACTCCACTTTTTCAGCCAATGTGTAGCAGGGAATGAGCGACTCATCCAAGGCTATGGGCACAATCGCTTCTTGGCATAAGGCTGCTAATAAATCTATCTCTTTCACTGCAACTGGTTGTTCAATCGAATGAACACTTAAGTCTTTTAGTTGATTCAGTATTTGACGCACATTAGATTCCGTAAATCCTCCGTTTGCGTCTACGCGAATGGTTAGTATTTCAGGTCCGAAATGTTCACGCACCTGCTGAATTATTTCATATTCTTCCTTCCAATCAATTGCGCCAATTTTAAATTTCAACACGGAATAGCCTTCCTTTATTTTTTTCGCTACTTGATCTTGCATCCAATCCGGAGAGCCCATCCAAATTAATCCATTGATTGGTATTGCGCGCTCTCCCTTAGCAAAGGAATTATTGAATAAAAGACCTGGGACAGGAGATAAGTAAGCACGGAGTGCGCATTCTAAACCGAACCGTATGGAGGGAAAAAAGGTTAATTCTGGTAAGAATTCATCTAAGGTAAAGAGCAACTGATCCAGTGGTATCGAACATTGATTCAAGCGAAGGATAAAATCGGATAACTGCTTCTCATATTGAGCATCATTTATATAATCCGGAGAAAGGCCTTCTATGATGCTGCATTCTCCAATTCCTTGTTTCCCGTCAACACATACGGTAACAAGCCAAAGTTTCTTTGTCGTAAGCACACCCCTGCTCGTTCCTGCTGGAAAATTAAACGATAATTCATGTTTTTGGACTGTGAAAATCGGGCTTACATCCATTGTTTGTACCATGATTGAAAACTAAAATAATACCAAATAAACAAGCTGTTTGTATCGTTTCCATTTAGAAAAGACCATACTTCACGCGGTAGTTCGTGTACATTAAAAATACCTTGCTCCTTAAGAAATCTTGGTTCAATGAAATCCAACAGTTCAGATTTTAAATATTCCCTCATCCATGCGGAAATTGGGATGGCGAATCCTCTTTTAGGTCCTTGCATCAAGGCAGGAGGTAGCATATCGTGTGCAATATGTTTCAAAAGAATTTTAGTTTCTTTCCCATCGCATTTATAGTGATCTGGCACTTGAGCTAAGAATTCAAATAATTCATGGTCTAAAAATGGTTCTCTACCTTCCAACCCAACGGCCATGGTAGCACGATCCACCTTGTGTAGAATATCATTCGGAAGATAGTTGATGCTGTCATTAAGTAACATCATTGCTAAGGGTGATCCGGCGTTGTAAAAGGGCAGCTTATCTGGTATGTTTCGTTGGTTAATACGTTTATTTAATTGGTCATTTGACATGGAGGTGGTCATTGCATGCATGTATGATTCTACAGAAAAATCGCTCAGTAACCTGGCGAATTTTTGCACGCGTTGCGCTTTTAATCCAGACAACCCAACGGCTCCAATGGAATTAGCAATGCTTGCACCTACCCAACTCGGCAGATGACGAACCGCATTCGGAATACGGGAATAATAGAGGTGTCTGTTATACCCAGCAAATAATTCATCCCCTCCATCGGCACTTAAGGCTACCTTTACCGAACTAGCCGCATGTTTTGCAACAAGGTATGTTGGGATGGCACTGCTGTCTGCAAAGGGTTCATCATAGATGGTAGGAAGCAGCGGAATTACCTGCAATGCCTCATGTAAATCACAGGTAATTTCTGTATGAGAAGTTCCTAGGAATTCTGCAATTTGTTTTGCTTTTGGGCCCTCGTTTAAACCAGCTTCTGGTACCCCCACCGTAAAGGTTTTAAGGTCTTTGTGTGTTTGTGTTAAGCATGCAGCTGTGGTTGCCGAATCATAGCCTCCAGAAAGAAACAATCCGACCGGTACATCAGACACCATGCGTAAATTAATGGAATCAAAAAGCAATGCTTGCGTATGCCTTTTTGCTTCCTCAAAAGAAATTGACAAAAGGGGTTTCTGAAACGCTTGCTCAGCACTCCAAAACGTATTTTTATCTACGTGCAGTGTGTTGCAGTCAATTGTTACACATGTTCCTGGTTCTACTTTATATGTTTGATTAAAAATTGAATGCGGCGAAGGGATGTTACCGTATTGGAAAAAATACCAAATACTCTCTGCATTAAGTTCTTTCTTGTACCTTGGATGAACGTGCAATGGTTTTAACTCGCTTCCAAACAATAGCAAGTCATGATCTAGAAAGTAATAAAGGGGTTTAACTCCAAATCGATCACGAATTAAATACAACGTTTGCGTTGAACGATCGAAAATAGACAATGAAAACATTCCTTTGAAATAGGCTAGCGCCTTTACATTCCAGGCATGAAATGCGAGAAGAACAACTTCACTGTCTGAATTCGTCTTAAATGAATACCCCGCGGAGGAAAGTTCTTCTTTAATTTCTCTATAATTATAAATCTCGCCATTAAACACCATGGAAAGGTGCTGAAAATGCAAGGGTTGATTGGCTGATGCACTCGTATCAATAATAGATAACCGACGGTGTGCTAGTCCCACAGAGAAGGAATCCGAATTCAAGAAATACTCAGCTCCTGCATCCGGACCTCTATGGGTCAATGAATCCCTCATACCTATAAGTACATCAGTTGATGTCTGTTTGGTTAAATCAATAAATCCGGCGATTCCACACATCAGGGAGTACGGGTTGGTTTAGGTTTACGAAAGGTTAATAATAGCAAGAAAAAGGGTAATGCGATGGCTCTAATCCGAACTAATACACCAAATAGAATGGAAGTATATCCTGCCATAAACGCTATCAGTAGCATAAATGTCAATGCATAAATAGCGAACTCATTTTTAAATAAATAACGAACATTATTGAAGAGGTTTTTATTTATTAAAAAGAAAAGTGATAAAATTATCAACCCTGCACTTTCTAGTCCGTTCAGGATAAAATTCACCCCAATATTTTCAGTGATAAAGGGCCGATATAAGGCAATGAAAACAGACAAAGGCATCGATCGTAATAAGCCTAATGGTGTTCCGTCTATATACGGCATTTCATACCTAGCGCCGGTGTATATTGGATTCTGACTAAAGTCAGATTGTGTAATTTGGGCTTCATGAATTAACGCTTGAGTTTGTTCGGCTTGAGAAACAACAATAAAACCGATAATCATAATGCTATAAGTAATAGCACGAAATAAATATAAAATAACCGGACGGTTATTCCATCGATTCCCGAACCTAACCACTAAGGCTAAAAAGAACGGTATTATAACTGCTAACGCAATAAAGTGGCGTAGATTAAAGAGCAATATGAAAATCAATACCATTGAAATAAGGCGAGTTATTGAAAAATTATCCGACCACTTGAGCCTCATAAACAGCTGATAGATCAATAATAAGGTTAAGAGATATACTATACTATCTTTACTAAAACCAGAACACCAAAAGGTTACCGATGGGAAAAATAAAAAGGCAATAAGTACAGCTTTTACCTTAAACATTTCATGTGTTGAAATTCTATATACTAGGAGCCAGGAAACAAAGAAAACCAAGGACGCAATTAAAACAGTACTTGCCCAAAAGCTATTGAATGTAATAATGGAAAAAATCGATAATACCTTTGCTGCATTCCATGCCTCCGTTTCTCGCCATATCCATCCAGGGGGGTATCCTGTCTGCGAATTAAAATGATGAGTGATTCCCAATTCCCTGTTTGTTGTCCATAACTCACTGAGATAATCAAGGGGATTTTCAAGAAACAAGGTATTTAACGCTGTAGCACTATCCCAATAAGCGTTTACATCGCCTCCACCCAGTACAAATAAATAAACCAAGGTAAAAACTAGTGCAAAGAAGATTTTAAATCCCCAACCCAGATAAAAATACCTACTGATCTCCTCGTTATTAAATCTAAATTTTAACATACGGGCGAATCCGATAAGAATCATTAGCCAAAGCAATATGCTAAGGAGATCGATAATGGAGAATATTTGTTCTTGATTCATTGCGGTTAAGTTAATGAATCCCTTAGGAGTGATGATATTTTTCGCCTTTGTTAATGGTACACGCTCTATAGAGTTGTTCTAAAAAAATAGTTCGCACCATTTGATGTGAAAAGGTCATTTTTGATAAGGCTATTTTCCCATTAGAGCGGGCATATAACTCGCTAGAAAACCCAAAGGCTCCACCGATGCAAAAGGTTATTTTCTTTGAGCTATGCAATTCATGATTCGCAAGAAATTGTGCAAATCCTTCGGAGGTATAGGAAGTTCCTTGCTCATCTAATAAGATAACATGTTGATCATCTGAAATTTTAGCCAGAAACAACTGGCCTTCTTTCTCTTTAAGTTGCGCAGGGGTAAATGAGGACGCTTGTTTTACATCAGGTAATTCAATACGCTCATAGCTCACATAGTGTATGAGCCGTTTTTCATAGGTTTGCTCTAAGTCTTTGAGGGCATTGGATACCGTTTTCCCAATGAACAGCAATCGAACCTTCATGTTAACGACCTGTTCTTACTTCCTTGACTGTATTAAAGAAAATAATACCGTAACCGATTGCTAGCATCAAATGGAATGGGACCATCCCGAAATCACCAAAGGCTAAGCGATTGATGGCTGTGAAACCAAAAATCAACATAAATATCCCTTCCGCAATATTCAAAATGGATAAGCTCTTTTTATCGTACTTATTGCCTGTAAATTCATCCTTTTGTGCTACATTAAATTTTGGGGTTCTTACAAACGAACTTTTGATCCGAAGGTACCCTTCAATCACGGCAACCGCATTACTCATAGACAAGGCCATTGATACGGTTAAGAACTGAACAAACCGCTTGATGAATTTAAATACATCATTCCAAAATCTACCCGTTTTATCTCGATAAGAATTCCAATAGTAAAAGGCAAGGAATACGGTACTTGAAATGAAAAATGCACCAAATTGAACGAAATAATTCAAATCAGAAAAAGAATCCTTGATGTGTAGAATGAATAAACTTAGAATGGATAAGATTAAGATAAAAACAAACACTGAGGAGTTAAACAAGTGAGCCATTCCATGTACTCGGTCCGAAAATCTTACGCCAGGATGCGTTAATAATTTACCTCGCATTTTAATAAAGCATTCTGCTCCACCTTTCATCCATCGGTGTTGTTGACTTTTTAATGCCGACATCGTAATCGGTAATTCTGCAGGTGATTCCACGTCCTCTAAATAGGTGAATTTCCACCCCCTCATTTGCGCACGGTAGCTCAAATCTAAATCCTCCGTTATGGTATCATGCTCCCATCCACCGGCATCTTCAATGCACTTTTTTCTCCAAATTCCGGCAGTACCATTAAAATTAATAAAGTGTCCTGTAGCATTGCGGCCTTGTTGCTCTATGGCAAAGTGACCATTCAGTCCAAAGGCTTGCAGCTCTGTCAGTAATGAATATGTTTTATTTAAGTGCCCCCAGCGTGTTTGCACTACACCAACATTTTCATTGTTGAAATAAGGAACGGTGCGCAATAAGAAATTCTCATCTGGAACAAAGTCAGCATCAAAAATTGCAATGAAGTCACCTGTCACACGGTCCATTGCAGCATCCAGTGCACCTGCCTTATACCCTGTTCTATCTACACGGTGAATGTGTTGAATATTTACACCCGTGGCTGCGATTTCCGCCACTTTTTTAGCGATTATGTCTTTGGTCTCATCCGTGGAATCATCCAACACTTGAATTTGCAATTTGTCTTTTGGATACGCAAAACGAGCCGCCGTTTCAATAATTCGTTCAGCCACATACATTTCATTAAACATAGGAAGCTGAATCGTAACTTTCGGCGCATTTTCCAAGTCAAATGAAGGCATCGGTAATTTTGGTCTTTTCTTTGATTTTCTATACGCAAGTGCTAAGGAAAGTTGAATCACACTGTAGTAGAAAATCATGACTAAACAGAGGCCATAAATCACAAGAATAACCCTCGCCAACATGTGTGACCAGTAATGTTCTTGTATCACTTTTTTACCATTAACCACCGTCGTTCTATCTCCCCAATTGAATAACCAAGTCACTTTCAATCGAGCGGAAAAAGGCTGCGTTTTACTAAAGGTGTAATGCTCCAAATGTTCTTTAGAATTGGTTCTAAACACCTTAAGGGTATCCTTTCTATAATCGTTGTCTGTTAGGATAAGAATATTCTCACCAATCGGCACATTTTTAAATGTAAAAACCCCACTGCGTGTTTCCGCTTTAAACCGTTCACCGGTCTCTTTGGAAACCAACAACAAGGAAACCTCATCGACATTCCTGCGTGTTTTAAAATCAACCAAATACCCTTTGATTAATTTAGATCTGTACCTCATGGTAGAAGCAAGGGCATCCTGATTAAACGCAACTATCAGTAGGCTGAATAAAAGTAATTTTTTCATATTAAACTTATGGAGCAGGTTGATTTCAAGGAGCAAAGATAAATTAATCTTTGATTAAAGTCATTTCATTGACTAAATGCGTTGCTCCGGAGTAAACATCCATCACCCAAAGTACGTAGCGAATATCCACTACAATATTCCGACAACGGTTCGGGTCGAACAAATAATCGCTCATGGTACTTTCCCATGATCGATCGAAGTTTAAGCCCATCAAATTCCCTTTTTCATCTAACACCGGCGAGCCTGAGTTACCTCCCGTGGTGTGATTTGAACCGGTAAAACAAACCCATAATTCACCGTCTTGGGCATAGGGTCCGTAGGTTTTATTAGAAGCCAATTCGAACATTCTTGGCAATAATTCAAAATCCGGATTTCCAGTACTGTTTTTAGCAATCATTCCATCTAAGGTGGTATGTTCCGTGTAGGCCATGCCATCTACAGGGGAAGATCCTTCCAATTGTCCATACGTAATTCGAAGGGTTGAATTGGCATCAGGCCAATGTTTTTCATTGGGAAACATCACATATTTTCCTTCAATATATCGTTGCATCAAGGGAGTGATATTAGCCTGGTATTGTTTGAAGGATTTATCTACCTCTTGTGTAAATATCGGGTAATAGGTAGTATAAAAAATGTAGGCGGGATCCTTTGTTAGCTTCTTGGTAGATTTATTAGAAAAAGATTTTACAAATTGAATAAAGCGTGTAGAGTCCGTAAAAATTGACTTATCATAAATATCACCGGAGAGTTCTGCAACATTTACCATGCTCCAATTCTTGTTTATTGCCATTTCAGACCCTTGATACTTCACAGTTAATGCATTAAAGATTGATTGATCTACGTCCCTGTTATAATTCTTAAAAAAGGTTCGTGCACTGGCAATTAATTTATTCCTTTCCGCAGAAAACACCTCTTCAGATACGCCCGTATTCCATCCGTTGAATAAGGCACTCGAAGCTTTGATCATTTTAAAAAATTCAGGACCATAGAAAAAATACTCAACCCCCATGGCGTAACGGAACTCTTTTTCCGAATTGTTCTTTACATACTGATTCAATGAATCTAAGGCGTTGGCATATTTTTTCCATTCCGGGTTAGATTCGGTCATTTTTCTATATGTAGCTTCCTCGCGTTGTTTGACTGCAACACCGTCTAAATTTTTCAAGCCTTCTACCTGACCAATCCATTTTTTCCAAGCATTGGCTATGGATGCTTGCTTAGCAGAATATTGAATACGAATCAAGTCAGATGATTGCATACCGGCATCAATAGCCGCAAGGCTTTCGTCCCGCATTTCAATGCGTGCAGGGCGTTCTTTTTCAATAATAAATTTCAAATATTCAGAAACTACATGCTGTTCAGTAACACCAGGAAATCCATACACCATCGTGAAATCACCTTCTTTTCGGTCTTTAAAAGAGATATTCAAATACTGAATTGGCGTGTAAGGAACATTGTCTGCGGCGTACGCGGCGGGTTTATTATCTGGCCCGGCATAAATTCTAAATACCGAGAAATCTCCGGTGTGTCTTGGCCAAACCCAGTTATCAGTGTCCCCACCAAATTTTCCAATAGAATTAGGAGGAGTACCCACAAAACGAATGTCTTTAAACACTTCTTTTACCATCAAGTAATAGGCATTCCCATAATCAAACGCTTTCACCTCAGCTTCATAATGTGTTCCATCAATGGCTTTTTTAATAATTGAAGCGATGTTCGTAGAAATGACCGATTGATCCTGTTTTCCTTGCGCATTCTGTAATACCAAGGCGGTAACATCTTCGATTCGAACGATGCGCGTTGCGGTTAACCCTGGATTCGTTAATTCATCTTTTTTTTCTTTTGCCCAAAAGCCATTTTTTAAGTAGTCATGCGCTAAACTGGAATGTGACTGGATTTGAGAATATCCGCAGTGATGGTTGGTTAATAAAAGCCCTTGACTTGAAACTAATTCAGCAGTGCAGCCTCCACCAAACTGAAAAATTGCATCTTTTAAACTGGCATGATTTACACTATAAATTTGGTCAGCGGTCAATTTCATCCCACGCGCTTGCATGTCCGATTCAAAGGCTTTAATGAGCAAGGGAATAAGCATGCCTTCATCAGCCCACAAGGAATTGATTGCAACACCACATACAAGAACTATGGAAAAAAGTTTACTTTTCATGAATTAGATTTCTTCAAAAGTACTTCAAAAGTTTAAAATCGACGTTTATTTGGATTGCTTACCTTTGCGCTTTACATGATGAAGGTACTTACAAGTTTATCAGCGCTCCCAATCTTACGAAACCCCATAGTGACACTTGGTACATATGATGGGGTGCACATCGGACATAAGACTATTCTGACACAGCTTATCAATAAAGCAAAAGAAACGGGTAAAGACAGCATGCTGATTACGTTTGATCCGCATCCAAGACAAGCGTTGGGATTAGGCGAAATTTCCTTACTCAGCACCTTAGAAGAAAAGATTAACCTGCTTTCTGAGACGGGGTTAGATTACTTATTAATCTTACCTTTCACGAAAGAATTCTCTACGCAAGGCGCGACCGAGTTTATTACCAATGTATTAATTGATCAACTAAACATTTCTGAAATTATGTTGGGTTACGATCATAAATTTGGTCATAATCGCGAGGGAGATGTTCACTTGTTGGCAGATGTACTCACTAAAACAGGCCGCTTTGTTACCGAAATTCCTGCGCAAGATGTAGATGAAATTATTGTGAGTTCCACTAAAATAAGAACCGCACTAATTAAAGGAGAAATTCAAACAGCTAATCGCCTATTGGGTTATAATTATCAAGTAAGCGGTAAGGTAGTCTTGGGAAATCAACTGGGAAGGACAATCGGGTTTCCTACCGCAAACATTGAATTGACAAACACGTCAAAATTGATCCCAAGTGACGGGGTGTACGCAGTAAAATTAACGGTTGAAGGAATCACACATCACGGGATGATGAATATTGGAATTCGACCTACTGTAAGTAATTCACAAAACAGGGTAATCGAAGTTCACCTGTTTGATTTTAATTCAGATATTTATGGTGAATCCGTAACCATTACCGTGTGCAACCATTTACGTAGGGAGCAAGTTTTTTCCGGAATTGAAGCGTTAACAGAGCAATTAAAAAAAGATGAAGTCAATTCTCGTAGGTATTTCGCTAGTCTGTAGTGTCTTTTTATTTGGCCAACAGGCAATGCATAATTTTACGCTTGCCGAGTTGAATCAAGCAAACCCAGACAGTGTTTTTTCCATTGATTTAAGCCGTGAAAAACTGACCTCAATTCCCCCTATTGTATATCGATTTACACAAATCAAAACGCTTAATCTAAGCAAGAACAAAATTGAGTTTTTAGGAGATTCCATCTTGGTATTTAACCAGTTAGAGACCTTAAACTTAACCAAGAATAAACTTCAATCCATCCCTTTTTCTGTATTTCAACTTAGCAGCTTGACCCATTTAATTCTTGCAGAAAACGATATTGAAAAAATCCCAAACGAAATCGGTCAACTCATGCAGTTAGAACTATTGGACTTATATGATAATGCAGTCACTGATATTTCACCGAATCTAAAATCGTTACCTCATCTGAAACGACTGGATATACAAGGGGTCATGTATAGTCATGCATTTCACATGCAATTAGTCAATGATTTTAGGCATTGTAAATTATTACTCGACCCTCCCTGCTCATGCATGGATTGATTTATTAACAATCCGATATAGAAATTTATCCCTTTACGTTCCAAGGCTAGAACAAGAATCGTATTAACTTTAACCTGTGAAGCCTTTTTTGCTGCTTGTTGGTATTTTCTTATCCTTGAATATTTGGGGACAAAACTACCTATACAATGGTCATTTTGAATTTGGGGGGCCGGGGGTTGGTTTTAATGTAAACGGGCAAGGCTATTCCCTTATTTCACCTCCGTATGGTGGGAGCACCGGGCCTGGCGACATCGCAGTAACCAATAATCCATTGCCTTTAAATATCAACTTTTTTTTACCCTTTGGTGACCACAGTTCTGGGCAGGGAAATATGTTGGTGGTTGATGGTGTAAATATCGGTGGAGGACAAGCATTTTGGCAAGCAGGAAGCAACGGAGGGGGTGTTTGTGGATTAACGACAGGTGACACCTATGTGCTTAGCTATTGGTTACATTCGGCATCAAGTTTAGTGCAGAATGTTGTTACTAGAGCGGATGTGAAGGCTACATTTAACAATGCTGTAAATATTCAAGTACTTACCCCGACCATAGCGCCACTTCCCGCCGCTGGATGGCAAGCCTATGCGGTGGAATTTGAAGCAGCGAATTCTTGCGTAAATATTAGTCTTTATGATGATAACATTAACATAACAGGTAATGATTTTGCCATAGACGACATAACGGTAATGCCCCTTGGAGACCCACTGTTGTTAACGGCTTCCACAACGCGTCCTACCTGCAGTGATTCATTAAGTGGCGTATTTATTGGGTATGCGAAAGGAGGGTATCCCCCATATAATTTTACCCTAACTGGAAGTACGGGTGTATGGACAAGTACTACAGGAATTTTCACAGGGCTTGCCGCGGGGCCATATGACATCTCGGTTACGGATGCAAATAACCAATCGATAAATCTAACGAATCAAGTGATTTTCCCGAATGATCTGCTAACCGTGAATCCAACTGATACCATAGTTTGTTCAAATACATCGGTATTATTAACTGTTAGCGGTGGGACCAACACCAATTATCTTTGGATGGCTACCCCACCGGATCCGAACTTGTTAAACCCAATCAATGATAGCATTAACGTTAGCCCGAATCAATCCACGAGCTACATGGTATCTACCAATAATCTAAATGAGAATTTAGTAACGAACGGGAACTTTGAAGCGTTGAATACTGGATTTTATACGGATTTAGCCTTTCTAACACCAACCAATCCGAGTGGCTTGCAAAGCAGCTATGGAATCTCTCCCAATGCAAGTTTTTGGGAGAGCACCTTTTCATCCTGTGTTGACCACACCTTTGGAAATGGTGTTGGAAATATGATGGTGATTGATGGTTCGATTTCAGGAAATCAAACCGTTTGGAAACAGGTGATATCCGTAGAAAAAAATACAAATTACACCTTTACGTATTATGTTCAATCGGTTGAAAGCAACAACCCGGCTATCTTGAAGCCTAGTATTAACGGAGTGTCTCTTGGTATTGATACCTTATCCAATAGTACATGTCAATGGCAACAGGTAACATCCACATGGAATTCTGGGAATGATAGTTTAGCTACGTTAATGATTGAAAATCTAAATCAAAGTGGTTTAGGTAACGACTTCGCTATAGATGATATTTCGTTCAGTACCTTACGGTCATGTTCGAACCAAGTTGATATCCAAATCATACAAGGAAATCCATCCCTTGGCCTTAGTTACGCAACCGATCTTTGTGTAAATTCAGGAATTAGTACTCCATCACTTTCGGCTGGTATTCCAAGTAATGGAACATACAGTTCATTCCCCGGTGGACTGAATTTAGACCCCTTAACCGGTTCGGTTAACACAACGGGCAGTAGCCCTGGGATTTATCAAGTTGTTTACAGCGTTTCTTTTTGTAATACCCAGGCCAAAGACACGGTTGAACTCACCGTTCATGCACTTCCTAATTTATTAAGCTTAACCGGTGGAGCATACAATTGTCAATTGCAGGCATTCGATTCGGTACTTCTCTATTTAAATGCATCCTATCCTGTAACGGTTGATTGGAGTTTAAACGGCACAGCGCAAGTAACGGTTGGAGCATCCGACCCCATGTTCCTTGGGACACAATCTGGCCTGTATGCACTGGTTTCCATCACCGACCAATACTGCACAAGAACGGTAAATGGAACCATTTTACTAGACTCCTTAAACGTTCCACAAACACCTATCGTTTCGGGAGATTCTACCATATGTAGTAATGACCCGCCTCCTTCGTATGAACTTATTAATGCGAATCCAAACGGCACCATTTCTTGGTTCGGTGATGCGAACTTGTCGGTATATTTAGGCAGTGGAAATTCGTTTTACCCAGAGAATGACAGTTCGGCAACATATTATGTACTGCAAACGGTAAATGGATGTGCAGGACAGCCAACCTCTTTTGAGGTATCTGTTATTCCATGTAATTTAATCATCCCTACCGCCTTTACGCCAGACGGAGATGGAGATAACGACACCTGGGAAATCGTTGGTTTAGATGCTAAATTTCCTTTAAATCAAGTGAAAGTATATAACCGTTGGGGAGATTTAATCTATACCTCCATAGAAGGCAATTATTCAATATCTCCATGGGACGGTACCTACAATGATAAAAATCTACCGGTAGGAAGTTATTATTACATTTTAGAAAAATCAACAGACGGAAGCATTGAACCAATCAATGGAACCATATCAATTCTAAGAGAACCATGAGTAAAGTATCCGTTGGAATTTTCATCATGTTTTTTCATTTAGTGACTTTTAGTCAACAGCTACCTCAGTTTCGTCAAATTACGAGTGGATCGGTGTTATACAACCCTGCAGCAATGACGATGAATAAACAAAGTAATGTTTCCATGTTAGCTCGTTGGCAAATGCTAGGATTTGGTAATGAACCAAGAACAATTTCTGCCTTCGGTCATGTTATGATCAAGAAAAAAGTTAAAATCACCTTTAATCCAGGAAGTAGGATTCAACGTGAATACACCCCTTTACAGAAAAAAAGACAAATCATTTTACAACATTTCGTTGGAGGCCAAGTGATTTCAGATAAATATGGTGCGTTCAATTATTTGGATGCGAGTGGAAATTATGCCGTAAACATACCCCTCGGTACGTATTGGAAATTAGGCCTGGGTGCTCGTATTGGGCTGCGGAATCACGTGTTTTCTCCGAGCCAAGCAAGTGTTTTGAATTTAACTGATGCGCAGCTACCTTATGCCGGAGGAGATAACACCTACGATCAATATCTTCAATATGGAACCCAATCCTTAACCGCAAGTGGTTCCTTTGGAACGGTATTACATTCAAAATATGCGTTTGTTTCCTTGGCAGTTCAGCACGGTAATATTTCCAATTTAGTGCTGAATAAATCCAATTTCTTTAATCAACAACTCCACTGGAATGCCATGGCAGGATATACCTTTGACATAGCAAATGGGCTCGACCTAAAGACCATCGTTCACGTCAAGCGAATGATGCAAGGACCTATTTCTGTAGAGGCCTCCGCAATCGCGCTCATTAATTTTATCTTTTGGGGTGGGATTAATTATCAATATAATTCATCCGCAGGTATTATTGCGGGCATGGATGTTTCAGATAATTTAAAAATCGGATATTCCTTTGATTTTTCAACCAATCGAATCAATCGTTTTAGTAATGGTGGACATGAAATCTATTTGAGTTATGGGTTTTAAAAAGTACATCTATATCGTATGTTGTACGCTGTCTCTGCCACTTGTTGGACAGATTTATGAATTCACGCCACCGGTACGATTTGGTGGATCAATCAATTCATCAGCGGACGAAAGTAATCCAGTTTTATCCCATGACAGAAGTACTCTCTATTTCGTTCGGACATTCGAACAAAAAAACATGGGGGGAATTTATGATCAAGATATTTGGTATAGCCGTCAAAAAAACAATGAATGGACAGCTCCTCTAGCCCTTCAACCGCTAAACAACAAATTAAATAATGCGATCATCGGTCACTTCAACGATCGGTCAGATAGCACCAAAGAACTTCTATATCTTGTAAGCTCGTACGGTACCGAACGTGACTTCGAAAAAGGCATTAGTATAGCAACACGGAAACTTAACGACACCGCATGGGTAGTCAAGGGAAAATTGCCAATCCCAGGTCTTGATATTGATGGGAAATACGTTGGTTATTGCATGTCACAAGATCAACAAATTGTAATTATTTCGTATGAAGGGTCTGATTCAGAAGGAGAGGAAGATTTGTATTATTCAATTAAGGAAGAAGAAGGTTGGTCCGAACCTGAAAATTTAGGCTCGACAATAAACTCTGAAGGATTTGAAATTTCTCCGTTCCTTTCGAAAAACAACGATACCCTTTACTTCAGTTCGGACGGATTTAAAGGTCAAGGAGATGCCGATATCTTTTACAGCGTCCGGAAAGGGAAATGGACTTCATGGTCTAAACCCGTGAATTTGGGAAAAACGATAAATACACCCTACTTTGACGGTTATTTTTCTCTAATTGATAATCGTGCAATTTGGTCGAGTAATCGCGAAGGACATGACTTAGACATATGGAGTGCGTGGGCTATTGAGCCTCCTGAATTAATAATGACCTTGAAAGAAATTAAACACGTGAGTGAATTCCAAGGAACCGATGGAATGATCGATATTGAAATGGTGTCTGGTGTAAAACCTTATAGATTTCAATGGTCAAATGGCATGACTACCGGGGATATAAGTTCCCTGAGAAAAGGTGAATATAAAGTGCAA
>Ga0102920_1000108_pt1 | contig 19599 bp, 20 predicted proteins | sample Colrivmeta1568A3_FD_78204 | JGI IMG/M metagenome (GOLD analysis project Ga0102920, IMG submission 78204) | Estuarine microbial communities from the Columbia River estuary - metaG 1568A-3 | ecosystem: Environmental > Aquatic > Marine > Intertidal zone > Estuary | place: USA: Columbia River...
CCGTCCATTTGCAGCCCCCTTTACTAGACAGATCTCAGTCACTTTTCTAACTACTTTGGCAATGCCGTCCATTTCCTCTATTCCACGATGGACGTACACGACAACTTTTACAGACTTAGCAATGTATTGCCTTACTAGATCAGATGAAATTGATGCGTTGGCTGGCAGACTCATTTGAAAAAGCATTTCTAGTGCCCCCAACGCAAGCTCTGCTGAATCTGAGTGAATCGTAGAAATTGAACCTGGGTGTCCACTGTTGAATGCACGAATCAAATCATATGTTTCGTCGCCACGCGTCTCACCTAAAATGAGTCGATCAGGCCTAGAACGCATCGCAAGTTTTACCAAATCACGGGCAGTTATCCCTTCTTCTGAATTACATAGAAGCGGTACCAAATTAGGTACATCAATCTGCAATTCACGCGCATCTTCAATTGTTACAATCCGCTCATACTCAGGAATCTTGCTTAATAGCGCGTTTGTCAATGTTGTTTTTCCTGAGCCAGTTCCACCTGCGATGATGCAATTCAATCGATTATGGATTACCAATTCCACCAACTTATCAGCCTGTTCTTGGGTAAGCGCTTTTTTGAGATATACCAAGTCGTTCAACGTTGGACGATCTGCTTTATCTTGATGTTTTCGAATTGTTAAAAATGAGCCATTCTGACTGACAGGTGCAAGCGCGCCAGAAATTCGTAGATCCTCGATAGATGCATTAACAAGCGAATTTGCTTTACCTGAAATGGCGTCTTTTCCAACAATTTTGCTCACAGCCTTAATGGTCATGACCACATTGTTTTCTTTTAAAAGCTGCCCTTTATAACTAAGAACGCCCGCTGCTTCGACAAAAACGTGCCCACCTGGATTCACCATAATTTCAGTGACCGAGCTATCTTCCAACCACAGATTAATTGGCTGAAGATTACTCTTGATAATGTCAATAATAATTTTTGGGTTGAGCATTTTTTGCTTGGTTATTTGCACGACATTTGATATGTCAATTGTCCTTCACTGATTGATGAAGTCAGGCTCAAAATGGACGCAAATATTGACGTGATTCGGAATTTTCTAAAGACGTGGTAACTCGCTGCAACAGCAGAAAATTTCTATGTGACTGTTTTTATTAATTATTTTTTGAAATTTCATTCGCCGTATGGGGATACGACATTGGATTTTTGCAATCCAGCTTCTTGAATGAAAATACTTGGCTGCTTTTCTGCACTGGCTGATATCCACAATGCTTCTCGCGCCCTTGTCATGGCAACAAACATCAAGCGACGCTCCTCTTCGAGCGAGCTTTTTTCTGAGGGGAAAGCACCATTTTGTAACCCAACAATCCATACTCTATCGAATTCCAATCCCTTAGATCCATGCGCAGTCATCAACCACGCAACTTTTTGCGAATCATCTTTTTCTTTTTCGCTTTGCTGCATTTTCTGTTCAGCAAGTTTGAGGTTCGCAAGATGCGTTTTTAGGGATTTTCCCTTCGGGTCAAACAATGAAGCGGCCATCGCCAGAAAGTGATCGCTATTAGGTGCCTGTAAATTGTCAAGTAGCCACTCATGAACAGCAAAGTTAATCATTGCGAATGATTCTTTGCGATAAAGACTCATCCATTCGCTATGTAATTTGGCAAATCCCTGCCAAATTTTTCGACCAACCTCAGTCACTTCGCTATTTTTAAAATCACTTAAACTTCCTGCAAGGATGGAATTTCCAAATAATTTATGGATTGCAGCAATATCACTCTCAACCATGCCAGCCCATGCCAAAATTTGATCAACGTCGTTAATCTCTGGCTTTATGATTGCGCGCAACATTGCGGCAAAGACTTGGACCTCTGGGCAGTCAAAAATACTTTTACCATCTGCTTTCTTGAACGGTATATTTCTAAGCAGCATAGATTTTTGGAGCTCAATAAGCTCACGATTGGTACGCGCAATTGCCGCAAATGTAGCGCCCTCTTCGAGCGCGACAGAGGCTTCTTCTGCAACTGCAGAAGCCTCAATCATGCTGGATTGAAAGGATTCCCATACGACCGTGCCACCCTCTCCTTTAATTGAAAAAAGTCTTTTGTCGATCCTTTGAGTATTTCTGCTTATTAATTTTTCTGAAGCGCCCAATATCTCCGATCTACACCTATAGTTCGTACCGAGAAGAATGCGCTCAGCACCGAATTCACGACCGAAGCGCTCCATTCCTTCATACCCAAGTGCTCGGCGAAAGGCATAAATTGATTGATCATCGTCTCCAACACAGGTTATGGAGACACCAGCCTTACCATGCATCGCTACCCATTCGTACTGGTGACTATCAACATCCTGAAATTCATCGACGAGCAAGTGATCTACATTTAAAGTGGATAAAGTTTTATTACGAATGGCTTCATTTGTTTTAAGAATAATGTCTTGGAAATCTATTTTTCCTGATCTAGTCAATAATTCGTTATAGGCATCAACCATCTCAACATGCTGATCATCCAAGGCAGCAAGAACTAGGCGAGAATCTTTCGCTTCCTCTATTATTTTCAAAGCGTCTTTCGCATGGATTTTTAAACCAGCGGAACGGATTGCGCGTTGGACGTAACCATATTGGATTCCTGGACTCACTATGTCCCACTCTTGAACGAATGGAGTCACCATATTTTGTAGAATTGCTCTACCAAAGTTACTTTTTAATCTGCGTGGAAACGCCATTAAAAGATCGACGCTATGGAAAGTACCGACGATCAAATTTTGATTATTACCAGGTTCTGCAATGCTAACGATACGCTTTCGCAGCTCAAGTGCTGACTCTTTTGTAAAAGTTACGGCAGCCACGCTTAAACCTTCGTTGAGTAGCATGGCTGCTTTCGATGCCAAAGTACTGGTTTTTCCAGAACCAGGACATGCAACGGCAAGGCAATGCCCTCGTGATAACGCGACCTGCCGTTGTTCCCTATTTAATTTTTCAATTATCTTCTCTGTGTTTACCCCCTCATCTCTTTGATGAGGGGAGTCCGAATGCATATCTATTTTTGCGCATGCGCTACCACCCATTGCATTGCTCACTCAATTAAGCTGCACTAGAAGAATATTCCCGCTCACTGATTGTTTCATCTTTAGGTTCTACTTTGCTTCTCATCCCACGCAATGTACGTGCGATAAATTTTGCCAACTCCTTCACAGATTTTTTGATTCGCACTTCCTGCGCATCAATCTGCACCTCCTCTACCTCACCGTTCCATGCGAGCGTTTGCAATCCACATAAAACTTCGTCTTGCAAAATGAGCGCATCTAGGACTCGTTTACCTAGGCGAGAACGGACCTGTACTTGATGTTCTGAAGCTGGGCTAATGTAGGTTGGTTGAATGAAATTTGTTCTCTGTGCCATTTCTAGCTGCGTCCTCACTCCAGCCAAATCCGCGGCAACACTGTTCTCCATTTCACTAATTTTTTCTAAAATAGTTTGATTGATTTTTTCAGCGGCATTGGCACCCAAAAACATTTCGCCACGTTTTGCAATCACATGAATACCATTTTCAATAATCGGAAAAAAACGTTCGAAAGACGATCCTGTTACACGCTCATTGATTTTTACTGTTAATAAAATAGATGCGACGCCATCATGACGCCTGGCCAAGCTTTTTTGACCTCGCTTTCTTTCCTTTTGAGCTCGTTGACGTAAAAAATCAACTTCAGTCTCAGTAATAGCCTTTATAGCTTTTTGGGTTAAAGCTGCCCTTTCATTGCCATTATCGACAAGGCCTGCTGTTTGTTCTGCAGCCTCACGCACTTCTTCAAGTGCTTTACGTGCATCGTCCTCTTCAAGTTGAAGTTGCGCTGTTTGATTCATTGGTCACTTCCTTTCCTTTTAGTTGTGCGGAACTGATATCGTGCCAAGGATAGGACAACAAAGAGATTCGAATACGATGCATTTTTTTGCACCAATAGTTTTTATTCGATTTGGGCGCAAAACCTTGCCATTCGGTGCGGCAAGGATGTCAAATTTTTCGCCCCTTAATACAATCTTCAATCAGATCAATTTTCGCTTCTTATTCATTCCCCATGTTAAGCGCGCTTTTACTATATTGACCCTATATCCTCTCTCTTTACAGGAGTGAAAATTGCCAAATTTTAATGACATCCCCACTCGACAATATTTACTAAAAAAGTCAGCCGACCCGCAACCTTTTGAACAAAACAGTATGACTGGAAATGTTTCAAAAAAACACGTCGATCTTATTCATTTGACAGGTAAAAAAAATCATAAATACTTTTCATTAACTTTATTTTTCATTATTGCTGTCGTTACAGTTAATTTTCTTATAGATCGTTTTCAAAATACGGCAAATGAAATCAAATTCGCAAAAACAAATCTCAAAGAGTCGCAGGCTCAAATAGTAAAAAATGAAGGACGAGCAATTACAAATCCGGACAATTTTGAAATAAATCCACATATACCATTAAAACTAGAGCATTTAGTAATGGTCCCCCCCGTTAGGCAACAAGGCATTTCACAGATTAAAAAGAAAAACGATGAAAATGATGCATCAAGTCCAGACATACCTGAAAGTGGGCAATTTACTCTTTTAAATGATTCAAAAAAATCTCCGTCGTCCGATGTGAAATTGCTAGGAGAGAATTAATTGATACTTTTAAAACGCAAATCCAAACTGCGATGTATCTACGTTATTTTTAAAATTATTGCTATCGCAGGAATAATTATTTGGATGGGCGGGCCAAAGGAATTCATGGAATTAATCCAATTTTTTCAAGTAACACTACAGTCAGCAATCGTCGAAATGCAACGTGAAGCGCCAGTTGAAATGCCATCTATCATTTCACTACCCATCAACAAATAAATGGAGTCCCCATGTCCACTATGCTAAAGGAAATTGCTTTCGAACATCTCAAAGATGGCAAGGATTGTCTTGCTGACAGCAATAGCACAATTAAGCGAGTACAAAAGTCTTTTCCAGTCGTGAATGATCAAATAGAAGATGCAATTCGCTATATTGATTTTGCGAGAGACTGCTTACAACGTGCTGAAGCTGCATTAAAAGATACCCCATCACAACCACGCTCTCGAAATCAGACGGAATTGAGTTTAAATTTTGGGCTAAATTTATGCTAACCACTGCCCCATAATCATGCTCATTTGCTTTGTAGGTCGTCATGGCGCAGGAAAATCAACGATAGGTGCAAAACTTGCCAAATATGGGTATAAGCATCTCTCTGTCGGTTTGTTGCGACGCATCGGAATATCAGGCATATATCCATCTGACGTACCTGCTTCTTTGATAGCAGCGTTTCGACGAACAAAAGCAGGTGAGCCATTGTCGATTTCAATATCAGAAAAATTATTGAAATATGCACTCACTTTTGACAAGTGCATTCTTGATGGCTTCCCCGCTTCTGTTGATCATCTAAAAATGCTTCCATCCAATGCGACCATAGCTTTAGTTTGTGCGCCAAAAAGTGTACGTAATTTACGTCTCCAGCATCGATCTGAATCAACCAAACGTATTTGGACACCAGGCGGATATTCAACTCGAGAACAGGAACTTGCCGAAGTTCTTCGTATCGCTCGCGTAACGCGCAAAACCATCTTTATTTCTAATGCAGATGATGGAACCATAGCAATAGAAAAAATTCTGCATCTCCTCCAACACAAGCCCACAAATTCCATTGCTACCCCGTTCGTTTGCGCAACAAACCAAAGCTAAAACCGCGCGATCAATCGCTTTAGCAGCGGGAAAATTTAGACCTAGCGCGACAATTTCAGTGTGTTTCAATAAAATGCACACGTTGGAATTAAAAGGCTAAAACATGACATACGAATTTAACGCGGAAGATTCCGCCTCAATTGATTTTCCAAATCCCTTTAAAATTGAAAATGTATTTCTGCTGCTGTCGTCAGCAGTGTTAATTTACGGCGGCATTTCCGTATTGATGCAGGGGCGCACGTATTTCCAAAATCACCAAGACAAAATTGCAGGTGTCACTATTTTGGTTTCATTTGCATTGTTTGGTACCGCAATCAAATTTCTCATCCAAGCACTTTCTCAAATTCGTTTTTACCTCAGTAGAAAATATCCTATCGGCCTAGCAAATGAACTTCCTGTTGGCATGTATGGCGAAGGCGTTGGCGCTGATTATGTCATGGAAACTTTGCGTCAGCGGGCAATCGAGTTCCCAGAACCACAAGGGCCACTTAATGGGATTCTCTATTCACTCATTAAGCCATTAGTCACATCGCCACCACCAATTCAGGCAGCCGCTGTTCAACATTTTCATTCTGTAATAGCGATGACTGCGATTCTTATTTCAATGACAGCGACGTATTTATTCGTTAGTGGAACAGAGTATGAAGGTGTAATGTCTTGGGCCTATTTGCCAATGACGGGATTGTCTTTGGTCACGCCTTTTATGCAAGCCAAAGGTGACGATGCAAGCGCATCTATAGAAACAGGAAGCGCTAATGCAATGTTATGGAAACTGTTGTCACTGGTCGTGTTTGTGTTGATTGCGCCGGTCGTGATTGCTCGGTTCGTTCCAGCATATCCAATACCACCAATGTGGATTGCTCCGCTGTTGTTGTTGGTTGGTTCAATGGCATCGTCTATCCTCTTTTTGATTTCATTACTCCATCAAATCGATAACGTTCAACGAACTAGTGTCTCATGCGAGCAGACAACGATATCGATGAATTGCCACCCCAGCCAATTGTGGCCACAAGTGAGCCGCGACTTTCAAAATAGTTGGGTTCGCGGTATTCCAAATCGTAGTTATACTAATGTCCCGCCAGTCACAGATGATGGTGATCGCGGCGCATTTCAGGGCCATCTTTTAGAAGAGACACAACCAACATCATCCAACACTTTGGACTTTGCATCGTTGAAAGAGGCAATGAGTTTGAAATATGTGCGTTACCTAATGTTATTAAGTGCATGGGGAATGGCTCTTAGCATCGCAACAGCTAGCCTTGCAACACACTTCGCTCCATTATTTCTGTCTATGGAGAGAATGGAAATCTCGCGTGCAATTTTAATTGTGGCAGCGCTTGGTATTGTGACCGTCCTTTCTTTCAGAATCGGTCATTTGCTTTGGTCGAGAATGTATTTTAAGTCGAGGCTAATTTGGATTTACATTGACGGCACTTTCCAGTCCGGCGATGTTCGGATCGGCAACCAATTCACTGGTAATGCACAATCTCGTGCTACGCTGACTCGTGTAGAAGATGCAACCTTGCGTGTATGGGTTACAGACATTGTTTCAGTGGCATTCGGAAAAGAAGCCAAACGATTCATCATGGCCATGGCACCTGCTGATGGCTATGCAAAGTCATTAGCAGACGGGCTAAAGGAATTTGCATTGAACCAAAGCTCAATCGCAATCCCAACATCGAACAACGACTTCATTAAAGCACGAGCGATAGGACTACTCGACGCAGCTGTAACCAGCCAAAACACGCAAATGCTAGAAACGAAAACATCTAGTCGCGTTCTATTCAAAGGCGGGAAACAAGTGCAAGAGCAGATAGTTCAAGGGATTGTTAAGTATTTTGATGCGGAAAAACAGTTTGGATTTATTGCTGGTGATGATGGTGTGGATCGCTTTTTTAACGCTAAAAGCATCCAAGGTAATGCAGTAAAAACAGGTGACCGCGTAAGGTTCTTGGCGATTTCGCATATTCGTGGTCCCCGCGCTTTAAAAATAAGCGCATGCTAAAAAAACCAGTCCTCGTGAGAGGACTGGGTACTACCGATCTAATACATACAAATTATGCTGCGTTTAACAACAAGAGTTGTTGTGATTGCCGTTCGTCTTTGAGTTGAAATTCTACAGGGATGCCATGTCGCTCCAATACTGCATCTGTCGCCTCATTGACTAATTGAATTGCTCGATCAAAGACCTCTGAGTCACGTCTAGAGCCTACCATGCTAGAAAGCGGCCCATCACCATAAAAACGTCCAAATTTAGGCGACCGCTCATCTACCTCTTTTCGAAGTTCTTTGTCGAACTTTTCTGCGCTTTCATACTGAAGCCAGAATGCTTCATTCACTCGCTCTGATTCAGGCGGCAACCACTGACGATGACGGCCGACCAAACGATTCAAACGATCAACAATGGCTTTATCACGTGCGAAGAAATGAATTGTTCCAGCACCCCGGTAAAAGCGGATATCAAAATACGAACTCGATAAACGCTCGCCGTTTCGAAGAGAAGAGAAGTCGGAATTGAATAAATCGACTATCCCAATTTCTGGCACCCTCTTTCCATCAAGCATAGCAAATACTTTGTCTATATCGCCTAGTTTTTGCAAGGACTCCCAGGAAAGATTGTTACCATATTCTTGATTAAATCTAGGCAAAACTATTCGCGTCGTTTTTAATCTGACACCACATGTACGATGGCGATCATTACTTTTCCACCCACGGTAAAACACTGCATTTTCTGAATGGTAGGAAGTAAATAAATCGAACACATCACAGGCCATGTTCAATTGAATTTCACCCTGCTTTTCTATGAGGCCACACAAAAATCCATAAATATTACTGTCCGTGAAGTCTAGTTTTTTAATCACTTCAAATTCACTTACAATCCTCTTTTGCGCCGCTGAAGAGAGCCTACTAAGCACATTGCTTGATCGTAGGATATTACTCCAAGCACGATCCTTTAATTCCAAGTACCGTTTGGCCATCTCAACTTGAATGGAAGTAACTGAAGCCGTTTGCTTTGCAGATCCACCTGCATTGCGAACTGACATAGTATCCCCCAACAAATCCGCATAATAACGCGCACGCTCCGCATATTTAACTGATTCACGCATAGAGCAAACTGCTGCTTTAAACGCCAAAACGGAATTTTCAATGGCTGATTGAGGTAAGGCAATGTTGGCATCTTGTTTGTAATCAGAAGCCAACTCTTCGCCATTGGTTTCATCTTTTTGCAAATCGTTGAAAAGATTACCAATGATGTCCGACTGTTCAGCTTCCTTATTCAAGTAAATGAGAGCCACTTCAACACTGGTTTTACGACCCGCCTCTTCCACAAGAAACGCGTCTTTGACAAACTCAACATCACCATATTGCTCAATGAGTTTTACTAAATTCCGTCGTTCTTGCGAAAACGGATTGCGAATGCTTTCAGCATTGATGCAGGCAGAAATTTCCCCATTCCAAATTACGTCCCACGCTTTTAGAACGTGCTTTGCTCCATGAGCAAATGGCGGGTTGAGAATAATATGACTGTAGATAGACCCATCACATAACTCCATAAAGTCCAAGCCTACAACATTAAAATTCCGCTCTCGTAAGATTGCGTGCTTTGTTGGATCGATCTCAATACAGTCCATAGGAATGCGTTTATACTTATCAAAATTTGCAGCTAAGAGTAAATCTCCCTCACCTGCGCTACCATCGATGACGCGTGTAAAGTTTCTGTTTTTAAATTTGTCCCACATGCGTTTTGCCAATGCGGATGGTGTTGGATAGAATTGAAAATCTTGCATGGTACATCTCCAAATTATGCCGTAACACGGCGTTGAAAAACTTGGAGCGATGACAAGTGCTTTGTAGTGCTGACACATTACAAAACAGAACTAACTCTGATATTGGGTCGGATGTGCTTCGCCTATTCAAGCTCGGCGAACGCACCTAATAATTGAAGTTGGCCACTTCAATGCCGCTTAAGCGACGACTAAAGAGATTGAGCAAGGCTCATTTATGCGAGCAGCATGAATGAGATTGGAATATTTTTATAGCCTACGAAATTGAAGTGAAAGTTATATGAAACCAAAGATGATTATAAAAGCCACAAACCAAGAACTTGAAGAGTTCTCTGCGCGTGAAAAAAACGGCGAACCGAGAGCCAAGGCGCTGCTAAAAGTGGCAAAGTGGAGCCACCCAATAGGCACAAAGGTGTATTACACGAAATCTGAGCTTGAGGGTCGAGTAATACTAAAAACGGCAAGCGAGGCTTACGTGTTGGGAGATGACCATCCAGTTGTAGATCTGGAATTTATCGGTATGGTTTTGCTCGAAAAAGTAGACCTCGCTTCTTAGGCCCGAAATACAAAGGAGAATAACCACTGATTGATTACTTGATGGAATACTACTAGCTTGAAGAGCACGCAATGTGCAAATTGATGTACTGCTTGATTCCGCTAAAGCGATCTTCAAATAGTACCACAAATTATGTCCCGCATTTAAATCGCCCACCCCAAAAATGGAGTGAGCGATTTATGCTTACGCAACTTTTTTCAACTTCGGTTTTTTCATTTCCGGTGCTAGATAACCCATTCTCTCCCATGTTTCCGTATCCAAACGGATAGGAGTGCTTGTACCAGAGTCAAGATTTACAAAGCGCCCAGAATATTTCAAGCTTCCGGATCGAATTAATGTCCATAACAGATTAAAAATTTCAGCAGCCATCACCGTATTGATGACGAGACTTTGTTTTTTAAGAGCTTCCGCCATCGAACAACTTGGTTGTTCATCTTTGTCATCCAACGATGCATCCACCATTTCAGGAAATAGGTCTGCAACCGTTGGCAATCGATCATGACGTTTCATCGTGGCTTGGCTTCCTAACTCCCCAATAATCACTTGACCTGAATTCTGGCCATTGCCGCTGTCAATGTAATACGCTAACGATTTTTGTATACTCCCAATAATTGCAGCACGGGCTTTGCGGGAATCAACACACCCAATAATGATGTCTGAGTAAATTCGATCAGACTTCTTTAAGCGATTCGGAATTCCATGCCAGGAAGTTCCCCACGCCATGTTAAGTCGATTTACAAGTAACAATGCTTTATTTTGTCCAACGTCACACGGAAAAAATCCCTGACGTCCTATGTTTGACTCAGATACCGTGTCGTTATCAAATACGGTTACAGACAAACCTCCCGGATGCCCCAAAGCGAGCATAGCGAAGTGCAATTGCATTAATCGAGGAAGAAGAGCGGAACCTGTTCCGCCAGCACCCACAACTGTTATATCGATTCGTCGCGTCAGTAACTCACGATGAATCTGATGCGTGATTTTCAAAATGAACTCCTTGAATAGAAAATTGAAAGAGGCGATGTTGCCGTCGCTACTTTCAGAAAATAATTTCAAATATGCCTTTTACGCAAAGACGTAAAGACGTGGATACCTGCTCGCGATCACAATTCCCGACGACATAAGAAAATTTCACCATGTCTCTGTCATCAAAATCATCTTCAGAAGAAAAAAACGCTTTATGCGCCCCATGTGAATGACAATCGACCACCAAATGTTCGCCATCCTCGAATTGAGCTAATTGATATTTCAATCTGTCTGATGTTGCTTCCAATGATTGAGCGGGCAGTAATCGGAATGTATTACTTATCTCGTTCCACACAATGCTTGCACCAATCTCGACATTGCAATTTTTCTTTGCAAGTTGATTAAACTCTTGTAGGAGTTCCCTTGGTAGGCTTGGTAGTGTGAAGCTTGTCGATGGCTGTATTTCACCGTAGGGGACGGTCACAGCGACGTCACCGATTCTGCGAATGAACCGCCCCCATTTTCTAGTGACTTCAATGAATACGCCGTTGGACGCAACCAAAATCCTTTCGCCATATCTACTTGCTTGAACAAACTCGGAAAAAATTGGAACAGGCAAAACAGGACAAGATAATTGCAATGCGATATCGCGCTTATCCATCATTGTCTTCCGATCTGGTTCTGCAAACTTCGCATGACAGAATGCAATGTCTGATTCGAATCCACCAGAAATTTCACTGGAAATTTCTCATACTTATTGTCGAGCATTTCTTTCCAAAAGGCATATTCCCCCTTCGGGTGGGATACCTTTCGAATTTCGCCATTAACATGGGTAAATGCAGATTCGAAAAACGCATTCTCCCAAGTTGGAATAGCCGACGTTGAGAGACGATCTGGAATTTCAGCTGTCCCAGCGCATATATTTCCGTTGTCATACACATTGAAATATGGCGCATGAAATAACGGTGTATTTTTCGTTGGACGGTTATTACCTTTCATTGCGAAGATAAGCCATTCTCTGCCAACTACAACGAAGAGTAATGCTGGATGCGGCACGATAGCTGATCGCTTACCAAGTTCTTTATTATCAAAAAACACCCTTTTTTTGCATGCAGGCATCCACCAAACCAAGTGGAGTGGCGAAAAACTTAAAACAGATTCTGGAAGTAATTCTGTATTGAGAATGTACCTTTCACCTAACGATCCCATGAGAGCAAGTAGTGCCTCTTGTGTGATCGGTGTTCCAGCCATAATTTGCACATTAGGATTTGCCTTAGTTCCTGTGTTCATCACATCGTGCAAAGATGCGTAAGCGGTTTGAGATGAATAATCATCTCTCCTTGTTTCATACAACAATATGGCTTTTGTAAGCTGCGTTTGTTGCTCTCCTGATTTAATGTCGAAGTGCATTTGAATTCCTTGTTATGAAGTGTATTTAGTTGAGATCATTGAAATCAGCTTGTCCATGTGACGAACCACTGTGAAAGCCAAATCCAATTTGGAAAAATATCGACGCAGTTCATCAACACCCTTAGGCAATGATTGCAGGCCAAGAATTTCGGTAGCATCGCCAGCGTTATAAGCGTCTTCTATGACCGAATCGATGGTTTGCCATACCCTTACATCAGGCCGAAAAACGAGGTTGCATCCTCGAATAATTGAATCAGCATAAATGTCATGCATATCCGGCAGTTGAGCATTCGCTTTATCGGCTTTTGCAATAGCTCTTAGCAGCGTTATCGTTTGAAGAGCGACCTTCGCCTCGGGATCGTCAGGAAACTGTTGCACAAACTTTTTAAGTCCGGCAATCGTTTGCAATTTTCTTTTTTCCTCATTTGAAAAATAATGTATACAAAGCGAACCACCGAATATCGGAGTAATCGTCTTTGGCATATAGTTCTCAATTTCATCCGTTTCCCCAAACCGTTCGAGCAATAATTCTCTAGCATCCGACTCAGATGGATTTTCATCCCCATCCCAATGCCAGCATGCAAATTGCGCGAATACTTCATGCGGAGTACGAATATTGATGGTCCGAGATGAAGCCTTTTGAATGGCACCTAGCGCAACAGCAAATAGCCCAGGAAAGGCGATTTCCATTTCTGTCGATCGCGCTTCAAGTACGTAAGTATCTTCACTACAACCATAGATAACCAACGTATAAGGCTCATCAAATTTTCGATCTGAATCATTGAATGTTGACGCCAAATTTTGCATGCTTTGATGATCCAATAAAGCCATCTCAAAATTCAGAATTTCAAGTCCCTCAGAACGTCGATTGAACCAGGCTTGCAAACCATACCTCAGAATGTCGATAGGCGATTCCGCAGTTTCTGGTATATCGTTTGGATCAATAACTCTAGCCTTCAATAAGTTGGCGGCCAAAGAGGAATCGTCGCATTCGTGCGCCGAAATGGTTGGTGTTATTGGGATGTCTGGATGCAACTGTGGAAGTTGAAACGTCGTCATAACGGCGTTTAATTCCGCTTGAATGTTGTGCATTACTACTCCTTTAGTGTTATTCCGCATAGCGGCAAAAAAAGGAGAAACCGAAGAGGCTTTCTGGTACCTTGATAGCACGAGAAAACCCCCGAAGGGGTTGAAGCTAACGCTGTTAAAACAACGGAAGCAATTGCATTGAATTAAGTGCTAGATGCACCTGTTTGTTACGTTGATTGGAATGTGTTGATCGAAATAATTTTTTCAATTTTTGCGCACATTTTTCATTTTCTTCCGTGGAAATAAGGACATTTTTATGAGCAATTTTTCCATTCAAAATAGCCCGTACTAATTTTCGATCCATGTCATTTATCCCTTGGTTCCAACATTGCGCACAAACTTATACGAGATGCCAGTTGCAGTAACTTCACCTGCTTCAATAATTGCTGTACTGATATCAGGGTACTGCGCCGAATAAACGTCTCGCACTTCTTCAGGAGTAAAGTTTTCTCCAGGATCAGGGAGATCCACACCATTGAATGAAAACTGGCGTGCGACTTTTTGAATAGTGATAGCCATGATTGCCTCCTAAATCAAATTCAACAAGTCAGAATCGCCAATAGGCTTCTCTGGTTTTTGAACCGATGTTGTTTTTGTAGGCGCTTCTTCATCACTCTCATTTTCGTTTTCATCGTCAACTTCATCACCAACATCAAACGTAGAGGAAGGAGTTAATTTGCTAGTCTTAACCTTGCTTTTCAGCGCATTCACTGCTTTGTCCGACTGATTCTTTTTAGCTGTATCTAGAATCGCTGTTGTTGCAGCGACTTGTGATGCCAATGAGGAACGAGAAATCTCGTATTGGCAAAGCGCATCAATGAATCCATTATCAAATTCCTCTGGTGTAGCTGTGAGAACAAGCGGTTGAGTCAGTGCTATTTCTGAGCTCTTTTCAGCTGATGGAGTAACGACGACTTTCATCGTTCCATTTTCTCCTGCAAACATCTTAAGTGTTACTGGACCTGATTGAACAAGGTCATAAAATTTCTTGAACATATTTACTTCTCCGATTGAAATGTACCTGAACGGCACTTGTATTTAGTATTTGATAGATGAAGGTATGACAGCAGAAAAGTCCACGTCTTTAATTGAAAGTAATTTTTCAATCAGATCCGCTTTCTTCTCGCTGAAAAGTTTTTTGAAATCATCACCAATCGCCTTATCTAGTCCGATTTCCTTGGCGATAAATTCAATTTCGCTCTTGGTCAACAAATCCAGAAACTCTTTGTCGAGAGCCCAGTATTTTGTTAGATCAAGCTTGTGATAAGTTGCTAGCTGTCTTAGGTAACTTACGTCGATTTGCTCCATAGCTGAAGCAGCCAATAGCATTGAAAGTGTCCCCAATACTTCAGGTGTCACTTCAGAAACAAGCTTTGCATTCACGTCAAGGCTTAGCTGACTATCTTTGCCAGTCAACTTTTTAAATGCCTTGCCTAAAGCGTTACTGTCAATATGTCGCGCGCTGCCGTTGAGACAGATTGCAATTAAATATTGACTCGATAGTGCTGGTGATTGCATGATTTCTTTTTTCATCGCGTTCCGCCACACTTTCTCTCGGTACGCTTTGATGCGATCACTTTCAGCAACTGATACTACGTCCACTTTCTTTACTTCAGCTATTGGCTTGGCAGTACTGCTTTCTACCGTAGCGACGCTTTCGATGCTTTGCTTTTCAGCTGTAATACGCGCAGCTACTTTGTTCGCATTGCACCCAGGATCAAAACAGCGATTTTTATAAACTTTTCCCATTGCTTGCGGCAAAGCGGATATGGCAGCGCCGAAATTCGCACATGATCGACATGCAGTCGCTTGGGCTTCTCCAACACCACCTTCGCCATCAGCTTCCAATTTGACGAGTGTCGAATTGTCCCCTGCACGAATAATACGTATGACTGGGTATTCCTCTTTTAGACTATCGGCTAACAATGCCAACGCATTATCAGTTTTAGCCTTAAAGCAAGATGGATTGGTGCAAGAACCTTCCGTAATACATTCTGCAAACATGGAAGTTTGAACAGATGAATTGTGTTGGCATCCCGTGCAATCTTTTTTATCGAATATTGCAGCTTCTAATTTGGATGCAGCTTGTTCGATAATATTTTTTAACTCGGCGACTGACTTCTTTTCACTGATGATGATCGGCAAAATCTTATCTTGCGATGTTTGCGCTAATGCAGCCAAAAGTTCAGCGTGACCAAGTAAAATCTCTCTCTTGTTTAACGCTGTTCTAACTGTCGTTGAACAATTCATTAACGCCAGTCTTTTATCAAGTGTTGTTCGAGACCAACCTAAACAGAGTGCTGCTTCATCTCTGTCGCCGTTTAATCTCCCAACAATTTCAGATGCTGCTACAGCCTCTTCTGTAGGAGACATATTTGATCGTTGAATATTTTCAACTAAGGCTGCTTCGCTTGCTTCTGCATCTGTCATTTCTCTAATCAGAGCAGGTATTTCATAATCCTGACCGAATGCCATAAGCGCGGCACGATATCTTCGTTCACCCGCAACGAGTTCATAATCATTTCCGTGAGGACGCACCAAAATAGGCTGCAGAATTCCTTGAGCTTTTACTGAGGCCAACAAGCTTTCCATGTCGTTCTCATTAAATTCTGTACGAGGATTTTTTCCTTTGATTATTCGCGATAAAGGAATAGTTGATTGCACTTGATTCTCCATGTGATGCCGTATGACGGCGGTTAAAAATGGAGTAGCGCGTGGGCTTTCTAATACCGATCATAAGCATTAGAAAACCCCTTGTGACAGGGGTTTAGGTTAACAGCGAACGAGTTGATACACCCTAAGATGCGTTGACCAGTTGCGCAGTGATATAGGCTTTCGCCGTACCTTCCGGACTTTTGGAAAGCTCTGTGAACTCTTCTTCGATTTTGGTTAAAAGAGATTCGTTTCTTGTGAAGCCTTTTCCATATTTCATGGTTGCATAAGCCTGTAATTCGCTCGACGCAATTCCCAAAGCATTAGTGGAGATCGAAATCGAAATCATTTTTTTCGCGCATACATCGCCAAGTTTTCTCAGGTCAGTAATTTGCTTAATTCCCTCTTGAATTTTTTCAGGCATATTTTCCCATCCTGAACCTAATTTCAAATCAAAATATTTTGCGCAGGTATCATCATCAATACCTAAGTTGTCAATCAAGGCCGCAAGAGCGACGAATACATCATCATTGGTGTTCTCTTGAGATTCTTGTTTGTCATCCCCTTTGCTAGCATTCTGACTAGGTTCTCCATGTTGAATTTGAACTTCTTGCGGAGTAGGTAATGCTAGTGCCTCTGGCATTCCTTTTGGGGCCGCAAGCCATGCCACTGGCGATACGTGGTTTTGAAGTTGTGGAGACATCCCACTTGTTAAAAGTTCTCCCATGTCTATATCGGCCTGCAATTTAGGCACCCACTGCATACCGATTTTCTTCTGCCCTGATTCATCAAAGTACGTTCTCTGTTCTTGTACTTTTGTGATGTAAAACAGAAATGCTCCTGGCTTTTTTGGATTGGCGCGAGGTATACCACCGAAGGCATCCCTTATTCTTTCCAAATCTGCCCAAATATTTTCTGCTGCATACTCAGAACTAGTTTCCAACCCCATCAATCCAGTTGTTGGAATTTTTGGGATGTAAAACTGAAGCCTTCCCCTAAATTTGCATTGACCCTGCAAAAACTCGGGACATATCTCAGGCTCACATTTTCCCCGCACAACTTTTTCACGTCTTGGCGGACGTTTAATTCGTTGCGCTTTTTGTGTTGCAAGCATTTCTTGCGTCACTGCTGGAAGAAATCGACAGTAACGTTGACCATCTTCCCCATAGTGCGACTCATATCCTGGATCACCACCATATCGCCTGAATTCATTCGGATATACTTTATTCAGGTCGTCTGAATGAAAGACCACAGGAAAGCGATACAGCCTTTTTTCAGTATCGCCCTGACGAATTTCTCCGTATGTTTCTACGATTAAATTTGCAATTTCTGGCATACCAAAATCGGAAGCTGCAACGTTAAAGTATGGTGTGTTTCGTGGATACATGGGATTATTCATCCCCAATTTTTCCTTTATTTGTTTTTCAATTTCACTAAATTTCATGCGTTGTGCAACGCCTTGGTCGTATAGCGCGACTGCACGAGAATCATTTTTGGCAGCGTTAGTTAATACCTTGATCCCCGAACGAATTTTGCCGCCCAGTTTTTGAATTTGATCGCCCTGTGCAGAGCGTTGTGAAAGAATTGACATCCTCATGTGAAATATCCTCAGCCGACATTCGTCGATAGGTTGTAGTTACAGGCAACATGCCTATAAATTTTCATCTCATGCCTTATGCAAGGCGGATAAAAATGATGTGCGATGGAGAGCACTGATATGCGATGCATATCGGTGTCTATTTGAAGTTGCAATTTGGCGTGAAGTTTTCTCATACTGATGTATGAGAAAACCCCTAGAGGGTTTTCCAGCTAATGAGCTAGCTTAAATCGTTTCCAATAAATCGACAATGGATCGCTTCAGACTTGCACCTGATCCAAACCAAGCGCTATTTAAACGATTGTCATTCGATGATGCGCGAATATGAAAATCCGCATACTCGGTAACCGCATTCACTAATCCCCAGCCTGTTCCAGCAACACCCTTTATTTTCGAGCCTTTTCCTGCACCCTCGAATAATTGCATTACCGTTTTGAAGCCTTTAGATTCTTGAACAACACCACGCGTACAATTTTGAGAGAAGAGAGCAGAAATAACATCTTCTGCCTTTGAATGAGAAATGGATTTTTCAGAGAAGGACTGCATTTTCTCCATAAAATCATTGAAAACAATTTTCGCATTCAACCCTAATGATCCTTTTACTGACAAAGGATCAAACATGGTGTTGTGCCGAACTTTGATTTTCATCGCATGAGACCCAGCAGATAAACTCATCGTCAGGGTGTTATTACAAACCACTCTCACAGATGTAAATTCTGCAGTTGTGGCCAAACCACCGTCACAGCTTGTCACCAGCAAAAGGTAAGTTTTCAGCGGATCGTTATCTACAACTTCACCGTCAAATCCCGTTCTTGCCAGCGCCCAAATGCGCTTACCACCTTTCAGTGTTCCAGCAGTTTCAATTTGAAATCCATCATCTGCAACAAGGTCTTTAAAAAATTCAAGGACTGCACCCGGTTGAACAATGTGATAGCGGTTTGAAACGATGGAAAGTGGTGCGTTCGTATCATTTCGATACAACACTTCGCTTTCATTAATTGTGTGCATTTCGCCGTTCATGAACTGAACTTTAGAACGCATGATTTCCCAGTTTAAACCTGCTGCTTGTCTCCATTCTTCGATACCTGCGTTTGGATTCAAGTTTTGTCCAAGGCCATGCCAAGGTGTTGCGCCAACGTAGGCCATTTCAGCGAGACCAGATCTGTTAATTGTAAGTTCGTGTGCCATTATGATTTTTTCCTCAGAGAGAGATATTTTATTGAGTGGTGTTACATCAAATCCAAATGGACAGAAACTAGCTTGCCATTGGGAAGGATGATTGTTGGGTAATTTTCAGCGATAGCAGCTTCAAATACCATATTTGCTTTTGCCTCTGAAATGGACTCTTTTTTCCGACTTTCCATTTCTGTTATTTGCGGTTGATAAGGCCATATCTTTGTTTTTTCAAGAAGGTACTTTGTGTGATTCCCGTCAATGCGCTCACTGAGTAATCTAATTTCCGATTCCCCAGTCTTAGCGCGTGCGATTCTCACCGATACGCGCGTCACATTTCCAACTGATAACTTCTTCCCATCAGAAAGTACCTCAACGTTACGTTGAGATCGCATTTCTGGAGACGATATATCAAATGGAGGTTCTTCAGGATTGAAAAATTCTTTAGTCCCATAGTCCTCTAAACGAACCAAATTTTCCGAATACGAATACATTTAATTTCCTTTTTAGTGGTTGAGTTTTTTCATGATTGATTCCGGCGTACAGATTGCACGAATGAGTCGAACCAAAACGGTTCGTCGTTTATGCGACTGAGGAGTTTCGAGACAAAAATCGATCAAATTATGCGAACCATCAGTGATGATTAATCCAAAAATAAAAG
>Ga0102920_1000111_pt1 | contig 19417 bp, 29 predicted proteins | sample Colrivmeta1568A3_FD_78204 | JGI IMG/M metagenome (GOLD analysis project Ga0102920, IMG submission 78204) | Estuarine microbial communities from the Columbia River estuary - metaG 1568A-3 | ecosystem: Environmental > Aquatic > Marine > Intertidal zone > Estuary | place: USA: Columbia River...
AGAAACTTATGAACTACATGAACTTACACTTGACCACGTTCGCCCTAAGTGTCTTGGTGGCGAAGACCTTACTTCAAATTTGGTACCCAGCTGTAGGAAATGCAATCAGGCTAAAGGAAGTAGCAATTGGCTACAATGGATGAGGGATACGTTTGGTATCACCAATAGAGAAAATTTAATCTTATCACACATTCGCTAATTATGGACAATAACAAAATGCCCAAACCGGGTCGCAAAAAGACAAACCGTGGTTCTGTTGTTGAGCGTGTCAAAGAAGATGTAGCTCGTATGGAAGCTGCTTCAATGAGTCGCCGTCAAGGTCGTAGCAACCTTACATCCAAGGATCTTGAAGGTAAGGCTAAAGGTGGCTCGGCTACCGTCAAAGATGCTCCTAACGGCAAAGAATATATGGGACCTGCCTTTGGCGAATACAAGGCTAAAAAGAAAGAGGATCAACCTAAAGCAAAGACTAAGACTCGTCAGAATCGCGGTGCTGGTCGTGAAGACATGATGAGTCGTGAGCGGCAGCGAATGATTATGGAACGTGAGGAGCGTAAGCGTAAGAATGCTCAAGACAAGGGCGGGTCTAATGTTGTTGGGAGCTGATTATGGCTCCACAAAATAAACCGCGTAAACATGGTGATTTAGATGTTCAAGCACAGGAAGCGTTTTATCAACGATCTAGTGGTCCAGTAATAGGTCAACGTCCTGTAGATCAGTCTCCTAAAAAATTAGCTGCATTACAGCACATTGGAGCCATACCTGATCGCTATACTAGCTGGGAACAGATTAATGATGAGTTTCGCTACAACGTTGAAGTACTCGGGCTTACAGAACAACAGACTAGAGATAAACTTAATCTAAACGTTAAGAACACTAACGGTAAATACTATTTTTCTAAGTATGAACGTTATGGTGCTGGTAACTACATTAATTTTAGGGAAATCTCAACTGATCTTCAACCAGAAACTATTGCAGATTTATTGCAAATTAACAAAATGGTTGAAAGGGCTCAAGGTCCTAGATTGAAAAGCCCCGAACAAATGTTGGAAGATGCAGTATTTGCTGAAGAAGATGAGTGGGGTGATCGTCCAAAAAATAAACACAATAAAAATATTGTTAGTAGTAAGGAAAGAGCTAATGCTACTAGAGATGCTATTAGAGAAAGGTTAGGTGGTCCTCCAAAGGGTAGCCCTGATGTATATGATAGGGGCAAACAGGTTCACCGTGGTCACGGATTTGCCGCTTCTAAATTTAATGCAGGGTTAGCTGCTGATAATATATGGGATGAGGTTGGCTCTTACAATGTATATGGTCATGCTGGAAAATCTAATAATCCTAGGATTCATCCAGACATTCTATTTGAAGTTAACGCTCCTCCTACTGCAGAATTTGCTGCTTGGTATCGGGACCCGGAGTTAAGAAAGCAACGGTTATATCCCGGAGTGCCTGATCAATTAATGATGGCTGCCGATGAATATGGTTCAGAGATATACGGTAGTCGTGGATCAGGTAGAAAAAAAACCTATACTGTAGGACCTGCTACTACTAGGGGTGGTGTAATTAACACACCTCCAGAAACTGTACCGGCTAAAGCTGATAAGCTGTTTCAAATAAGTTCTCAATTGGCTGCAGAACAAGTTAATAGAGATATCGAAGCTGGTAAGGTTTCTTTTCCATATGAAAGGGGAAATGAAGCTAGTAAAAAGAAGGCAGGCGAAGCTAGGGCTAAGTATACTGAAACTGTTAGGCAGTCTATTGCTAAACCTTACTTGGATCAACAGTCAATAAACCTTGATCCTACATCATCTCCTAACACTCCTATCACTAAAAGCACTTATCAGTTTACTGAAAAAGATTTTACACCACTTCAATGGAAAGAGTTTACAGCTGGTGGTGGTAATGCTGCTATTGCTCAAGGTAAAAAGGTAACTGAGATTATAGATAAAGGAAGAATAGCTAGGAGAAATCCTAATTTAATGCCTACTACCCCTACTAGGGTCATTCCTAGTAGACTAGATAAAGGATTGAGCGGGGCTGGTCCTATTCAGACTCGCCCGTCACCAAGTCAGATAGCTGCATCTATTGCAACTCGTGAACCACTCCCTACCCCTAAACCTGCACCTCCTAAGCAGATTCGCACTGAAGCTGAGCTTGATCGTATCTTTGCAAACATTGTAGAGGCGCCTAAAATTCCACCGGTTTCTGGTAACTTTATACCTAGAGGTCCAGTTAATATCACACCTACTGATAGGGAAAGAGCTTTGGCTGCTGAGAGAGCTAATGCAGGTAAAACTAAAGCTATGTCGGCTGGTAAAACAGGGTATCCAGTTGAATATGGAGCTAATCTACCAATCCCAATACCAACAGGATCTCAACTCAAACAATTGGCTCCAGGCATCAAAGGTCAACTACCATTTGCTGCTAGTTCTGCGATTGAACCTCTACAAAGAGGTGAACCTACTAGGGCCTTAGAGGAAGTAGCTAAAGGCACAGCTATTGGTATGGCTATAGATCCAATAGTTAAACCTATTATGAGCAGGTTAATCCCTGCTGTTGGTTCTGTTGCTGCAGCTGCTCCTATGGCTACTACGGCTGCTGCTGCAGTTGCTAGTGAATTGGCAGCACCTAGAGCAGCGCAAGGTGGGCCAGAACGTGTCACAGTTAATGGGACACCTTATTGGCTGGATAAAAAAGCTAATAAAGTTTATACTAACGAAGGCCGTCCTACTAGTTTTGGTGTCGATATCAAAGGGGGTAAACCGCAGTTAGTACCACGCGGTCAAGGTACTGCTTCTAAAAAAGCTGAGGCTGATCCAATTAGACAAGCTATGCGTGGTAATTTAATGCCAGCTTTGAATATGCTGAATCCTATGTCTCAACTGCTACGTTTCTCTAATAGCGCAATGAAGACTATACATGGTGAGGTGTAATGGCAGAGTCTAAAAAGAAAAAACAAAAAGAAGAAACAAACCCACTCCTTGAACTAATTCGTAAAATTAAAATTGCTTATGCTATTGGTAAAGATCCAGTAGCTAGCGCTATGGCTAGTCGTGCATTCACACCAGCTAAAAACGCAGCATTGAATTACGGTAAGATACTGGGTTCTTCATATGACCCAAAGATGCGTATTAGGCCAAACGATCCTCAACAGAAACTGCGTGCTAGTAACATGCGAATTGGTGAAATAGAACGTCTTACTAATCTATTTGGCGGAGTCCGAACTAAGTTAGCTGATTAAACGCTCATCATTGGTGCCTAGAAGCCTCTACAAGGGGCCTCTAGGTGCTTTTACATACATTCTACCATATGACTAAATCGAACGACGTTGTAGGGGCTCTTAAAGCTGACTTTAAATTATTCCTGCAAGCGCTGTGGGGACAACTAGACTTACCATCACCAACGCGAGCACAATACGCTATTGCTGATTACCTACAACACGGTCCTAAACGACTACAGATCCAAGCCTTCCGAGGAGTCGGTAAAAGTTGGATCACAGGAGCGTTTGTGTTGTGGACACTTTTCAATGATGCTGAGAAAAAGATCATGATTATTTCAGCCTCTAAGGAGCGTGCTGATAACATGTCTATCTTCTTACAGAAGCTAATCATTGAAACACCATGGTTAGTGCACCTAAGACCAAAGAGTGATGATAGTCGTTGGAGTCGTATTAGCTTTGATGTGAACTGTTCTCCTCACCAAGCACCATCAGTAAAGAGTGTTGGTATCACAGGTCAGCTTACTGGTTCTCGTGCAGACCTGATGATTCTTGATGACATCGAAGTTCCAGGTAACTCGATGACTGAGATGATGCGAGAGAAGCTACTGCAACTCTGTACTGAAGCTGAGTCCATTCTAACTCCTAAAAAAGATAGTCGTATCATGTACCTGGGTACACCACAGACTACCTTTACCATCTACCGTAAGTTAGCTGAACGTAACTACCGTCCGTTTGTGTGGCCATCTAGGTACCCACGTAAGGACAAACTATCACAATACGAAAATCTATTAGCCCCTCAGATCCTAGAAGACATAGAGATGGGTGTAGAGGAGTGGTCTCCTACTGATTCTGATCGTTTCTCCAGTGATGACTTGTTGGAGCGTGAAGGTGCTATGGGACGTAGTAACTTTATGCTACAGTTCCAACTTGATACAACCCTAAGTGATGCTGAGAAGTTCCCACTTAAGTTCTCTGACTTAGTGGTAACAAGTGTTAACCCAACACAAGCACCTGATGCTGTAGTGTGGTGTAGTGATCCACGTAACTGCCTGAAGGATCTTCCTACAGTAGGCCTACCAGGTGATTATTTCTACTCACCAATGCAGTTACAAGGTGAGTGGGGACCATACACAGAAACTATATGCTCAGTTGACCCCAGTGGTAGGGGTACAGATGAGACAGCAGCTACATACATCTCACAAAAGAATGGCTTTCTCTACGTTCACGAAATACGAGCTTATCGCGACGGTTATAGCGACAGTACACTTCTTGACATCTTGCGTGGGTGTAAGCGGTACAATGTTACTAAACTACTCATCGAAACAAACTTCGGAGACGGTATCGTCGCAGAACTGTTTAAGAAACACCTCCAACAGACCAAACAAGCAATAGATGTTGAAGAGGTGCGAGCTAATGTACGTAAAGAAGACCGTATCATTGATGCTTTAGAACCTGTCCTCAATCAACACAGACTTATTATGGATAGGTCAGTTGTAGAGTGGGACTATAACTCTAATAAAGAAGCAGCACCTGAGGAACGGTTACTATATATGCTCTTCTACCAAATGTCTAGGATGTGTCGTGAAAAAGGTGCAGTTAAACACGACGACAGATTAGACTCACTGGCTCAAGGTGTTAAATACTTCACAGATGCTATGTCTATTAGTGCTTATGAAGCTGTTAAGATGCGTAAGCAAGAGGAGTGGAACGACATACTAGAAACATTTATTGATGATCCTATAGCTGCTACAAATCACCTTGTTATGGGTATGAATTTGGAACAAAGACGCAAGGCTAGAGGTAAGACAAAAAATGTAGTACCTACATGGATTTAGTGTGACAGTTAGGGTAACCGTCTACTGCTGTAATCTATTGCGCTGGAATCGATCTTGAGATCCCACCCGTTAAGCGGGAGCTGAAGGGTGGATCAGACCCCGTGAATGGAGGAAGACATGTCTTTATCAAGACACATCTTCCTCTTTATTAATGTCCCTGGGAAAGGACATTCTGTAAGAACTACTAAATCCCAAAGACACAAACTTCCACTAACTAATACTGAATCTTGGAGTACTGATTCTCCCAATCCTTCTGAATCCTGTCACTACCTATTCTACTGTATACACTATGAGTAGAACATATCGTAAACAACCTACCAATGTATTTAGACAAGTACGTACTTATAGTGAGTTAAAACAGAAGTACTTCGATGATGAGAATTATACTGTATCTACTCGTCATCGGTATGTCCCATCTAGTTATGATGACATACGCCCATCAGCTTACAATCAATTAGACCACCACCAATGACTCATACCGCCACCCTGGTACACATCACTCCTAATGCTGAAGAGCTTATAGCTTATATGGCAAGGGTAAGCAATCCAGCTAATCAAAACAACACTGAGACCAGTGCTAAGTTAATTAAGTATCTCGTTGACCATCACCATTGGTCACCCTTTGAGATGGTTAATATGTGTGTAGAGATTAATACAACTCGTAGTATAGCAGCACAGATCCTACGTCATAGGTCCTTTAGCTTTCAGGAGTTTAGTCAACGGTATGCAGAGGTAACAGATAAACCTGTTGTTCCAAAGCTACGGAGGCAGGATACTAAAAACAGACAGAATAGTATTGATGATCTAGATCCTACTGTTGTTAAACGACTGAATCGTAGGATTGAATTTCTATATGAGAATGCTTCGTCTCTTTATAACGATCTAATTGATGCTGGGGTAGCTAAGGAATGTGCCCGTGAAGTACTGCCCCTAGCTACACCTACTCGACTGTACATGAACGGTACTATTCGGTCCTGGATACACTACTGTCAACTGCGTTGCTCTAATGGGACACAACTGGAACATAGGATGATCGCTAACGGTGCCTATAAGCTCCTACAAGAGCATCTCCCTAGTGTCTGTACTGCCTTCACTGTTTGACTGCCAAAGGGGGCGCTCTGGGGGCATTGTAGGGGTCCCTTGAATTTTTGACATAAATTTAACAAGCCTTATATCGCCAGAGGGCCTCGCAATTCCCCCCAGTACCCCCTCCTTATATACAGGGACGCACTGTTGATATCCCGAGCACTGTTTGATTGTTTCTCATCAGGACAGGCTATTGAGAATACCAGTGGCAAGGAGTTGCGATCAAGGACGCACAGCATATGTCCATAGCCGTGTCCAGCGCATCTGCATCAGGCACAGGTACGCAGGACATTGGACAGAGTGTTGGGTACTGGCAGCACTGTTCTCATCTATAGTCACGCCTTATTGAGAATGAGTCGCAATAAGCAATGCTGTATGATACGAATTAATAGCGATACGAATTAGTATCAAGGTGTAGTTAGATATCAAGCGATCTGTCTGCGCAGCTAATAGCAGTATGACGACAGTGCTAATACGTTCTCAGCCACGCCTAGAAGCCTCTCTAAGGCCCCTCTAACAGTTGATAGGTATACTGAGCCCTGTAGTACTATTGAGGCACCTTACAGGCGATTGTTAGCAAGCGGTGCTGAGTGGTTCAAATTTCACACTCACGCAAAGTTACTCTAATCAGACAGCACTGTTCAGTTTGGCACACCCAATATCATTACGGTTCGGATCGATAAGGAACGCTGATAGGGTCAGTTAGGGGGCTACACGGATCCACTGGGTTCTGGGGCTTGACACATCGGCCTAGGGGCTGGTATGTTAGATGAGTCGGTGGGGGAGGCGAGAGGCGCCACACACCAAGCACCTAGACAAGTTAATATGTAGGTCGTCACAAGACGGAACCAGCGGTGCGAGCGATCCCGCGAGTAGTTATAGGTTGCAACCCGACCTGACTACACGACCTAGTTATCATGTATTATGCCGAGCCACAGGCTTTATTTGATCATGGCATTAACTGTTCACAACTACTGGAGTTAACTATGTCTATTACCATTGACCGTAAGGTAGCTGTTGGTCTTCTCAGTAAGGCTGCTACTGGTAATGATCTCTTGGCTGTACTTGAGATGATTACTTCTACCTTTACTGAGCCCACTGCACCTACTAGTGAGGAGATTGAGTTCTGATGCTAGCTCTAACTATTCTAATTGTCGGTACCATTTACGCTATCAAGGAGATCAATGACAACGTTTACCTTTGATGATCTACGTGCTGCTGTGCAAGACTGCACCAGCTATGATTTAGTTCAACGCATGGGTGATGACTATGAAGAGTATGTACTCATTGATGGATGTGGTGACCAAGATGGTGATCCGTTCTATGAATTGGAGGATGTAGAGTCTTTCATTCGTAACAACGATGATGTTGATGCTTACCTCTACAACATTACCAACGTATGACATACACCATCTTTCGCATGGATGATGAGGGCAATCATGTTGCTCTCGAGTCATTCAATACATATAGTGAGGCTGAGATGAACATCAATGCCTACTTCAACATGTATCCTTATGCTTATGTAGACATCCTCGTCTCACCTGAGTAACTTGTCCCTTTCATTCACAATCACGCACCAATTACCTATGTCCACTACCACCGCTCCAGTCTTTATGCTCAAGGGTGATTCACTCGTATCACACAATGCTGAGTGGATGCAATTGATCAATCGTGGGGAGAAGACTCGCACTGATATGATCATGGACGCAGGCTATGTGTACGATAATGGTAAGGCTATGTACACCGACTACTACACTGAGCTGCTCAATGCACGAGGTGTTGTACCTACCACCAACACTGATGTAGAGGATCAGGAGTATGATGACATGAGCTCTGATGAGAAGGATCTCTATGATAAGATCACTGAGATGCTCGGTGAGAAGTGGACTCATGAGGAGACTGTTGAGTTCATGGATGAGCTATGTGACATCGGTATCGAAACCGCTAGTGACTTTGAGGATGCTTATGAGTACACCCACGATAGCTACTCATCGTATGCTGAGAAAGAGTTCGCTGAGTACTGGTGTGTCGAGGTTCTTAATGCACAGATTCCAGAGTGTGTCCTCAGTGCTGTCGATTGGCAAGATGTGTGGGATCACAACCTGCGCTATGACTTCGCATCTATCGAGACTGCTAACGGTACCTTCTTCTTTCGTAACAACTGATGACTGCTATCCACGACACTGTTATCAAGGTTGATGTCTACCCTGATGAGTTCAAACCTATCATGAAGGCAGTCAAGTATGCTCTAATATGTGAGGACTCACGCAAGGTTCTTACTGGTGATGAGTGGGCTACTCTTAATGGGTGGCTTGATTACTTCTCTGATGTTGCACTTAACGAGGCTGTATGAAACTTACTGAGAAGGAGGCCATGCTATACGAATCAGTTAAGCGTGGCATGGATTCACCTGGTTCTGGTTGGTTACATGAACTGGCAATGGTTGGTTGGAGTAATCGCACGGCAGCTGGTGTGTTATCATCTCTCATCCGCAAGGGCTTGGTTACATCACACATGGAACCAGGTGAAGGCAACAACAAATGTTACTGGATTGAACTAACGACTAATGGCTAAGGCTCTTACACAAGATCAAATCAAGATGCGTCTTGAGATGATTGACTTTGTTGCTCAAGGTGTACATACTCAAGCAACTGCTGGGTACTATGATGCTGAACAGGTATCATACATGACTCAACAGCTTGAGCGTGTTGCTAAGTTTCTTTGTGTTAAGAATTGATGTACACCACCTACAAAGGTTTGCGTGAATACGAAATCACACTCACAAGCGGTGTTTGGTATCTCCTAGCACCAAGTACTGAGCAAGCAGCATGGACTGCTCTCGAACTGTCACAACAACGTAACGACCACCTAATTAATGTCAAACAAACGGAAGAATGGTAAAATGGCTAAGAAAGGAGACTTCCCCAACAATTGGCAAGAGTACAAGGATGCAGATGATGAGATGTTTGTTCCTCATACGTTTGAGGAGCTGATGTCTTGGAAGGTTGCAGGATGGGAACTACCTGGTTCTGTATGCTGTATAATCCGCACTTCTGACCTCAACACTAAAAAGGTCAAAGAGTACGTCTACCAAAAGCGTAGTGCTGCTCAAGCTAAAGTCAATCAACTGATCGATACACCTGACATTGAGTTCACGGTTGTCGATCACGAGTCTATTCATTTCCTCACCCCTACTGATTTCAACTGATGTCTGATTACACCTTCTCTCGTCGTCTTCAACAGCTGATCGAGCAAGTAGAGAATCATCCCAATCGTGATGAGATCATTAAGCTTGCACAAGAGCAACTCGTTGATGATACATTCACTACCGAACGTAACTAATTGGCTACACCAGCACAGATCGATGAGCAAGTAGCTCTAGAGCGAGAGCAAATCAGGCAAGGACTCCAGCGACTCAGAGACAACACCCGTAAGCTGCAAGAACAAAGCTATGCTAGTGCTACAGTTTATGGTGTGGCATCTATTGACGCCCTATTGCCCAAGCTTGTTGAACACATACAAGAATCGAGTGAGTATCGTCTCAAGCGTGGGTCAGGTCATCAGTTCGATCTAATCAAGAACTATGTATCTCAACTAGAACCATTAGCATCTGCTGCTATTGCACTGAAGCTAACCTTCGATAAGGTATTTTCTACCACTAAAGGTAGCGATCAGCTACAGTCAGTATGTGATAGCATCGGTCATGCTATTGAGTCTGAGTGTCAGATGAGGTACTATGAGAAGACAGCGCCTGGCCTACTGGCTGTACTCAAGAAGAACTACTTCCATAAATCTATTGGTACACAACAGAAGTTAACTGTCATCACAACATTGATGAACAGATGCGAGGTACCAGAGTGGGAGCGTTGGGGTAGGGCTAATCGAATCAAGCTTGGTGCGTGGTTACTTGACTGCATCATGCAGACTAGTGGCTGGTTTGTTAAAGATCTGCGCCGCTTAGGTAAGATAACTGTAACGTTTGTTGCACCTACGCCGGAGTTTCTTAAGATCAGGGATAAGGTCATGAGTGATGCTGAACTATTTGCACCACTTGCATGGCCAATGCTTATCGAACCAAATGACTGGACTAATGAACGCCCTGGTGGTTACCTACTCAATGAGGTAATGCAAGGCTACGCCTTGGTTCGTAGGGGAGACCCCGCCCGTCTACAGGAGGAAGTTCCCCTTGCTTTCCTGAACAAGATTCAGAAGGTAGCTTACCAAATCAACCCATTTATTTATGGTGTTGCTGAGGAGCTAACAAGGATGGAACGTTCAGTTGGTAAGTTCCTCCCTATCGTTCATCACCAACTACCTACTAAACCTGCTGACATTGAAACCAACTACGATAGCCGTAAGGATTATCGAAGAAGGGCAGCAGAGGTGTTGAACTTACAAGCACAAGAACCTAAGAAGTCATGTAGAACACGCATGACTATGGAGGCAGCTAAGAGGTTCAAGGATAGAGATAGATTTTTCTGCCCATGGTCGTTTGACTATAGAGGAAGAGCTTATCCTATCCCTGCTTTTCTAACACCACAAGACACTGACTTCGGTAAGTCATTACTGAGGTTTGCTGATGGGTCGTATATGACACCAGAGGCTGAGTCGTGGTTAGCGTTTCAAGTAGCAACTTGTTACGGTTTAGATAAAGCAACCATGTCTGAGAGACTAGCTTGGGTTGATGCAAACATCACACTCATCAGTCGTATCGCTACTGATCCTATTGGGTCTTTACCTGAATGGGAAGCAGCAGAAGAGCCATGGCAATTCTTATCTAGTTGTGAAGAGTATTATCATTGTGTGATCACAGCTGATAGACAATTCACGTCACTGCCTGTTGCTGTTGATGCAACTTGTAGTGGCCTTCAAATCTTGGCTGGACTCGCACGAGATAAATCAACTGCAAAGCTAGTTAATGTGCTACCTGGTGATAAGCCTCAGGATGCCTACAAGGTAGTTGCTGAGACTGCTATGTCATCAGTACCAGAACGCTTACGTCCATTCCTAGATAGGAAGAAGACCAAGCGTTGTGTTATGACTATCCCATACAATGCTAAGCCTTACTCCAACAGGGGTTACATTAAAGAGGCTTTCTTGGAGGATGGGATAGAACTTGATAAGGAAGAGCTTACTCAAGTTGTTAAAGCTATTCGTTCAGCTATGGATGTGGTCGTACCAGGTCCTATGGCTGTTATGAAATGGATCGAGACTGAGGTAGCAGCTGCTGTTAAACGCGGTGTGCAGTATCTTGAATGGAGAACTCCTTCAGGCTTTATTGTACATCAAAAGCTTAACAAGAAGAAGTTCCAGTCAATGGAGCTACAGCTGTTGGGTCGTTGTAAGATGAAGGTGGCTGTAGGGGAGACTGATGAAGTCGACCTTAACCACCACAAGAATGCAACAGCTCCTAATCTGATCCACTCTCTTGATGCTTCACTGCTACACTTGAGTGCTCTACGCTTTGATGCACCGATTGCTCTTATTCACGATTCTGTGCTTTGTCGTGCAACGGATATGTCTACCCTATCCACCATTGTACGAGAAACCTACATGCACTTGTTCGCAGAGCATGATTACCTACGAGACTTTGCAAAGCACATTGGTGCAGAGTCTGATCCACCGATCATTGGTGATCTAGAACCAGAGACCGTGATCGAATCCACCTACTTCTTTTGTTAATGTCACAACCCATCCACGTTACTCAACAGCCTGTTGTCCTTGAAGGTTATCAAGCTGTACTGAAACCATCTAAGTTTGGTTATTCACTGTCTGCACTCCTGGACTCCCAGCTCATCGAAGCATTGGAGGACGATCGCAAAGAAACACTTAAGTGGGCAGAGTCCAAACTGAAGAACCCTAAGCGTAGCGTCCTCAAGCCTGAACCATGGGAAGAGGTAGCTGAAGGTAAGTACAAGACCAAGTTCTCCTGGAATGAAGAGAACCGTCCTCCCGTCGTAGATAGTGAGGGCACACCAATTACCAATGCTGATCTGCCTGTCTACAGTGGTAGCAAGGTCAAGCTTGCTTTCCGACAGAAGCCCTACATCCTCAAGGATGGTGTCACCTACGGCACTAGCCTCAAGCTTGTAGGTGTACAGGTAGTCGAACTAAACAGCGCTGCTGGCATTGATCGTGGTGACCTTGGTGAGACTGAGGTGGCTGCACTCTTTGGTCAGACAGCTGGCTTCAAGGCTAGCTCAGTACCTGCTGCTGTCACTGCTGAAGTCAGTGATGATGTCGTCGAGGATGATGACTTCTGATGGCATTTCGCTCAGGACTTGAAGAGAAGGTCGCTGATCTTCTCACCAACCTGGGTGTCAAATACGAATACGAATCAACTAAGGTACCTTACGTACTGCAATGCAACTACACACCAGACTTCCTCCTACCTAATGGTATCTATCTAGAGACCAAGGGTCAACTAACGGAGGAAGACCGGCGTAAGATGAAAGCAGTCAAGGCAGCGCATCCTGACCTTGATATTCGTTTCGTATTTCAGTCACCCCACAACAAGATCTACAAAGGATCCAAGACCACCTATGCTAAATGGTGTGAGAAGCATGGCTTCCAATACTGTTCATTCCACTCGATTCCTATTTCATGGCTGACGTAGCTAAAATCAGGCAGGTTGTTGCTGCTATAATTGATGCCTTTGATAGCACCAGCTCACCCAATGATATCATCGAAGCATTCGAGGATGAACTCGATGCTTACGAAGAACTGATTCAAACTTACCACCAAAAGTAATGCGCCCCACACAATACGGTTCAGTTGAGTATTATGCCGATGGTTTCAGCGACTTCCTTGCTGATGTTGATGGCGAAAACCCAGCAACTGCAGAGAACATTATCACTGGATTCTATCAAGCACTAGACTCATGGTTCGAGTACCACGATGAGCAAGCACGAACATATGCAAGCATCCGAAAGCGAGTTCGTCAGACACTTACCGTGTGATGTATGTGGGTCATCTGATGCAGCTAGCCTGTACACAGATGGCCACACTTTTTGCTTTTCATGCAATGCCTACACCAAAGGTGATGGCGATGTTCACACTCATAAAATGTCCACCAATGTCCAACTCCGAGGTTCAGCCGAGCGGCTGCAAAAGCGGAACATCTCAGAAAAGGTTTGTCAACAATACCGGATCTACAAAGACGGAGACGTTCTACGCTTCTATTATTTCGACGATGCTGGAGTCGCTAAAGGCTGCAAAGTAAAGACAAAGAGTAAGATATTCACTTATGAGGGAGAAACACCTGGAACACTCTTTGGACAACATTTGTTTCCCGCCACTGGAAAACGAGTTGTTATCACTGAAGGAGAACTCGATGCAGCTTCATGTCAAGAAGCTATGCCGGGGTGGCCGATGGTATCTCTACCTAGCGGTGCCGCTGCGGCCAGGAAATCGGTTCAACGGTCTCTCCAATGGCTCCAGGGTTATGAGGAGATTGTCCTGTTCTTCGACAATGACGAGGCAGGCCGTAAAGCGGCGGAGGACGCAGCAGGGGTCCTACCACCTGGCAAGACAAAGATCGCAAGACTTGAGGAATACAAGGATGCGTCAGATGCTCTCCAGGTCAATGACACTGAAGCGATTCGTCGCGCTATCTGGGATGCTAAACCGTATCGGCCGGACGGCATTGTCGATGGCAAATCCCTATTAGATTTAGTAACAACACCAACACCACCATCAGATCATGACTACCCCTTCACAGGACTCCAATCAAAACTACACGGCATCCGCTTTGGAGAGCTGCTCACAATTACTGCAGGTAGTGGAATTGGCAAAAGCTCCTTCTGTCGTGAGCTTGCAACTCACCTACTCACCAAAGGAGAACGAGTCGGGTACCTGGCTCTTGAAGAAAGCAACCGTAGAACGGCTCTCGGACTGATGTCCGCTGCTGTAGGTAAATCACTTCATATAGGTAACCATGACAGAACTACCCTCACCGAAGCTTATAATTACAGTCTTGCTAAGTGGAACCTGTTTCTTTTTGATGGCTTCGGTTCTTTCGACCCGGATGTTATCTACAACCGAATTGAGTACCTTGCTTGCGGGTTAGATACTAAGGTCATCTTCCTTGATCACTTGTCTATCCTGATGTCTGGATTAGAAGGCGATGAGAGGCGGATGATTGATGTTACTATGACCAAGCTACGTTCTCTTGTAGAGCGTACTGGTATTGCTATGTTCCTTGTATCCCACCTACGACGCACATCCAATGACACAAACCATGAAGAAGGTGCCCGAGTCACACTTGGACAGCTTCGAGGTTCGGCAGCTATTGCTCAATTGTCAGATGGAGTTATTGCGCTTGAACGGAACCAGCAAGCGGATCGAGGAGGCTCTTCAACGACTGTGCGAGTCCTCAAAAACCGTTATAGTGGGGAAGTAGGTGTAGCTTGTCAGCTTACCTACGACCTTGATACTTGTAAATTTACTGAGACTGAAGCTGATGACTTCGACCCAACGACAGATTTCTGAAGACGGATACCCCAAGTATCTCGATGCTGAGAATGACCCATACACCTATCTTGTAGCACCAAACCCTCCTACCACTGAGGCAATCAAGCGAGCACAGTTCGTTGATAAGACCTACAAGTGGACTGGTAAGTGAACCTGATCTTTGACTTAGAGACTGACGGATTATACGATGATTGCACCAAGGTTCACTGTATCGGCATCTATGATCTCGACGCTAAACAAACACTTGTCTTCAATGACGAAGGTAGTGAGCAACCTATTACAAAAGGTGTCCAACTACTTGAGGATGCCTGTTGCCTTATTGGTCACAACATCGTTGGCTACGATATTCCTGTGCTCCGTAAGCTCTATCCTTGGTTTACCGTCAGTGCTAGGGTTGTGGATACTTTGGTTCTCAGTCGCATTTATCACGCTGATATGTTGAAGCTGGATCAAAAGCGTAGGTGGAAGAACATGCCACCACAGCTTCAGGGACGCCACTCATTGGAGTCCTACGGATATCGGCTAGGTGAATACAAGGGTGAGTTCGGCAAAGATACCGACTGGAAGATCTGGTCACAAGAGATGCAAGATTATTGTTTACAAGACGTACAAGTAACACAGAAGTTATGGCAACACTTCCTCCCATACCTGACTTCATCCAACTAGAGCATGACGTTGCAACAATCCTCACCCAACAAGAGATACATGGGTGGTGCTTTGATGAAAGAGCTGCATGGGAACTTGAGTCGAGTCTCCGACGAGAACTGGAAACACTTACTCAACTACTACGCAACAGGTACCCTCTCATTAAAGATAGAGAGTTCACTCCTAAAAGAGTTAACCGAACCACAGGATACGTCGCAGGAGCTCCTCTCACTAAACTAAAGGAGTTCAACCCTGGTAGTCGTGATCACATTGCATGGGTCATGAAGAATCATCATGGTTGGATACCGGACAAAGAGACAGCAAGTGGCAAGACTGCCATTGATGAGACTGTTCTAAAGGACATAGGTACGGAGGAGTCGCTGCAGTTCTTCCGTTGCCTTGAGTTAACTAAGCAGCTTGGTATGTTGTCTGAGGGCAAGAATGCCTGGCTTAAGCTAACCAAGGGTAACCGTATCCACCATCACTGTTCAGTTTCTACTAACACGCACAGATGTGCGCATCGTAATCCAAACCTTGCCCAGGTCCCGAGTGATCTTAACTTTAGAAAGCTATTCACCGCTAGTCCTGGCTATGTCATGGTTGGTGCTGATCTCGCAGGGATTGAGCTTAGAATGCTCGCACACTACCTTGCTCGATATGATGGAGGCCGCTACGGAGACGTACTTCTCAACGGTGACATACACCAAGAGAACGCCGACAAGATAGGCATATCAAGGCGACTAGTAAAGACTGTTACCTATGCGTTTTTGTATGGGGCAGGCGACCAAAAGATAGGATTCAGTTATGACCAAAGCCTTTCCCCGAACAAGGCAAAAGAAAAAGGGGCTGAGATACGAAGTGCTTATGTTGCTGCCATTGACGGTTTGGATAGTCTTCTTACCGCTGTTCGTCAAGCAGGTGAGCGAGGCTTTATCAAGTCAATAGATGGCCGTAAGATTGCAGTAGACAGCCCGCACAAAGCTCTCAACTACTTGCTCCAATCAGGTGCAGGTGTTGTGGCTAAGCGATGGATGGTAATTGCCAACAACACCTTCTTTCATAATCACACTCATCAGCTCGCATTTATCCACGACGAGCTGCAATGGGAAACAACACCAGACGCTGCTGAGATCCTCAAGCTTCACCTTGAAGAGTCAGCTGCATTAGCTGGTGAATACTACAACCTCCGAATCCCTATTGCTGCCGAAGGGAAGATCGGATCCACCTGGGCAGATGTTCACTAATTATGGCTGTTAAATCAAAGACTGCACTTGGACGTGTTGAGTTCAAGTCCCGTGCTAAATACAAGCGTACCCGTCAAGGTAATGGTACTCGATCTCTCCCATCCCATGGGCGTAAGCTTCGTAGGGGACAGGGTAAGTGAGCCTATTGATTGACGCTGACTTTATCGTTTATAAATGTTGTGCAGGAGCTGAAACAGAGATTGACTTTGGAGAAGACCTCATCGTTGTCACCTCCAATTTCAAAGAAGCATACGAGTATGTCGAGCGAGAGTTATATCACATCGCAACAGACCTTGGATGCTTCGATGACTCTATTCTGTTTTTCTCTGATTCTATTAACTTTCGTAAATCTATTGATCCAGCGTATAAAGGACACAGAAATCGAAAGAAGCCGTGCGGCTACAAAAGGGTCATCAACAAACTCAAGGAGGAGTACCCCGTTGTTGTGATGCCTACACTGGAGGCAGACGACGCTCTTGGTATCTACGCCACCAAGGAGCCAGGACACATCATTTGCAGCCCCGACAAGGACATGCGACAGATCCCTGGCGACCTGTATGACCTCACTGATGGAGTGACCACTGTAGCGCCTGAGGAAGGCCGTAGGTGGCACCTTATTCAAACACTTGCTGGTGACCAAACAGATGGCTACGCTGGTGTACCTGGTATTGGTATCAAACGTGCTGTTGCTCTATTTGAAAAAGAGGGCTACACCTGGGATACCGTAGTTAAAGCATTCGCTGAAAAGGATCTTGGAGAAGATGTGGCTCTCATGAATGCTCGCCTAGCTAAGATTCTACAATGTGATGACTATGATTTCACCAATAAAGAACCAAGACTTTGGTCTCCCAGCTCCAGTGATCGAGTTAACGATGGAGCAGCAGTTCAAACTCAAACAGATTGAGAATGCTCTGCGTGATCCAGAGACAAAGCTAGAAGATGTTATTACTATCTTCATGGCTCTTCAACGCCAAAACTTTACTCTCTGTAATACAGTATCCAACCTAGTCAAGAAATGGCCGACTCCAATTCCACAGGCCCCAACTACTACAGGCGAGGGTCAATTCAAGTTTGGGACTTCATCCGAGATCAAGGACTGAACTTCCATCTTGGCAATGCAATCAAATACATCTGCCGTGCTGGTTACAAAGACAGCAAAGTAGAAGATCTTAAAAAAGCAATCCACTATCTTCAAAATGAGCTTGAAAGCGAAGTCATTCATCAGCGTCCAGGCAAAACAATTCCGGAGAAGTTTCCGGGTCAGGAACAATACGAGTCCAGCTTCACGGACTATGCAGCGGACTTTGATCGTTGAGGAATTCAAAGAGTTCCTTGAAGCTGAGAATCAGTTACTTACAGGATTCGTAGTTAATGCTACCGATACCCTCAAAGAGTTAGCTGATCTAGTCTATGTCTGCTATCAATACGCAGAAAACCTTGGTTGGGATCTTGATGAAGCTCTCAACCGTGTCCACCGAAGCAATATGAGTAAGCTTGGGGAGGACGGAGAACCTGTATACCGAGAGGATGGTAAAGTCCTCAAGGGACCTAATTACGAACCACCAAACCTTAGTGATCTTGTCTAGTATGTCCACTGATCTTATTGCCCGTACTGGGCGCGTTCAATCTTGGATCGATGATCCTACCTCACGACTCCCTGTGTCGTGTACAGTATTTGTTGTAGAGGACACCATGGAGGGTCCCAATGGAATCGAAGCCTCTTGGCGATTTGTTTCGCACGCTCTACGCTATGGAGCGGGAGTTGCAGTCCATCTATCTAAACTCCGGGCACGAGGAGAGGAGAATGATAAAGGCTTGGTTGCATCAGGCCCCGTATCTTTTGCCAAGATCTACTCAACACTAAACGAAATCCTTCGACGTGGGGGTGTATATAAGAATGGTGCAGTGGTTCTCCACTTGGACCTTAATCACCCTGACGTGCTTGAGTTTATTACTGCTTCTCGGGCTGAGCTTCCTTGGGTTAAGCGCTGCGTTAACATTAACAAGCATTGGTGGGAGCTTGCTACAACTGAAACCAAAGAAGCCCTACTTGATGGTATCAAAAAGGGTGACATCTGGCTCAACAAAACAAAGGTAGACAAGAATGGAAATCGAATCAGGGGTAACGTATGCTTGGAGGTATACCTCCCAAGTAGGGGAACCTGTTTACTTCAACATGTCAACCTCGGCGGATGTGAACTCAATGACATTCAAGGTGCGTTTGTTCACGGAATGTCCGAACTGTGCAACCTTCACGGAAAAACAAATGTTGGCGAAAGCGGAGAATACCTACCTTCAAGCACAGATCGCCAAGTTGGTCTCGGATTGCTGGGACTTGCCAACCTTCTGAGGCGTTATGGTATCACCTATGAGGTGTTCGGTAAAGCACTGAAGGATATCAACGATGGGCAGATGGCACAGACACCTGCTCATATCCTTGCAGCGGAGATCAATGCTGGTGTGACTGCAGCAGCACATACCGCCCGTATCAACAAGATGGATCGAGCGTTTGCTATTGCACCAACAGCATCTTGCAGTTACCGCTACAAAGACCTGGATGGGTATACTACCTGTCCTGAAATTGCACCTCCTATTGCCCGCCAAGTCGACCGTGATAGCGGTACCTTCGGCGTCCAGAGCTTCGACTATGGTGATGTAGAGATCGCCTCTGAAGTTGGCTGGGAGAACTACAAGCGAGTTACGGACGAAGTTGTCCGTATGCTTGATAAGACGGGACTTCTTCATGGTTACTCATTCAATAGCTGGTCCGATATGATCACCTATGATGAGCAATTTATTGAGGAGTGGCTGGATAGCCCCCAAACATCTCTTTACTACTCACTCCAAGTGATGGGAGACGTTCAGGATAAATCCAGCGCATATGCAGCACTGGATGAAGCTGAAGTCGATGATTA
>Ga0102920_1000122_pt1 | contig 18098 bp, 17 predicted proteins | sample Colrivmeta1568A3_FD_78204 | JGI IMG/M metagenome (GOLD analysis project Ga0102920, IMG submission 78204) | Estuarine microbial communities from the Columbia River estuary - metaG 1568A-3 | ecosystem: Environmental > Aquatic > Marine > Intertidal zone > Estuary | place: USA: Columbia River...
AAATTTCGTCTCTTGAAATAGCGGTACTTAATAAGATGCTCACGAAAGCGTAGTTGTGTATGTGGGACGCAGGGTAGAAATGGTAGACGGTTTTGCCAAGCTAGTTAGGAAAATCACTCAAATTTGCATATTAAAGGGAGTTAAAAATGGTGACTATATTTACGAAAATGTGGTGTGAAATTTTAGGCATAAAAAAAATTGTCACGCACAGTTACGCCAATTGTAACGAAAACACCAAGGCTAATCTGATGGTGGTATTTTTCATGCTGGTATTTTTGATGCCTGAAATAGCTTTTGCTCAAGAGCAAACCACCCAAATATCAGGTGGGGCGCAATTTTTCTGTTTTATCGCAAAATATTTTAAATCCATTATCGGGGCAGCCGCAATACTTACTGTCTGTCTTTGGGCTTTAGAACATATATTTGGCATGTCAAAAATACATGACCTGGTTATAAAGGTGGGTACAGTGGCTGCGGTGGTCAGTGGCGGAACTGCACTAATTGCCAACTCAGGTTTAACGAGTAGCTGCGTACTTGGTTAACTATGCGTCTTAGAACATCTCCAATTAATAGAGCCTTGAATATTCCCAGACTTAGCTACGGTATTTCTCAAAAAGCAATGGGAATATGTTGGGGGCCTATGGCACTCGTCGCTGTTTTTATTGGCTCTTCGAATGGATGGATCTGGGCGTTGATCCCTGTGGTTATCGGCGCTCTTATTCATTCTGTATTGAGGTGGTTATATAAGAAAGATCATCTAATATTTGATATCTACGGAAAATATTCGGTACTGTCAAATGAATACCATCCTCATGTGCGTGAAAATCTTCCTGTTCCGTTTGAAAGACCAACAAAGGTGGGGCGAGGAATTCGCCTTTAGTCATCATGCTTAAAATACTTTTTCGTGACGAAGAACTTGCACACCCCCTCCAAGCTATATGCCCTTGGTTGGATTTCATTACATCGGATGAGGGAATTGTGCTGGACAAAGATGGGTCAATGCTGGCGGCGTTTGAATATGCTGGCGTTGATCCAGACAATCTTTATGAAGAAAAAGTAAATTTCGTTACAGAGCAATTGCAATCGGCTTGCATGCAGTTCGACGCACGTATTACCGCTTGGTGGATTGTCGACAAACGTCGTGATCACTCGTATCCAGAAAATACATTTATCAATAGTACTGCGAAAGAACTGGACGATATTTATTCAGAGCCTTTCAAAAGTGGGCATCACTACTCGTTCAAGTATTATTTTTTTATGTTGTACACGGGGGAGACTGGTGCGTCTAAATTTTTAGATCGCATACAACGTATCCAGGCAGACAAAAATAAATCACTTGGTGCCTCATTGATTGAGGCTCTAAAGGAGTCATTTTCTGGACGAACGGCTTTCGCACGTGACATTGATTTTTTGCGTGAAAGTGCGGCCACATTCGAGAGAATCATTGCCAATTTCAAAAATGCATCCCCCTTAAAATTTTCTCGACTATATGGAGATGACTTTTCACGGTCGTTGGCAACAATTCTGAATAGGGCAAGTGATCCCATTCGACATAGCAAGCCAAAAGGGATGCCACTCGATTCGTGGGCGCCAATGAATTATGTGTCGAGTGGAAAGGAATTAATGCAGTTCAAAGGAAATACCAGAACTTTATTTGCTGCAGTGCTAAATGTTATTAAGTGGCCTGAAGAAACGTCGCCAATGCTCTTTGAAGAGCTTGCAAAATTGGATATGGAAATTACCATTTGTCAGATTGTTCGATTTTTGAATGCTGAACAAAGTAGTGCGGAAATTGGAAAAGCAATCGAATACTACAAGTTGACGCAATTTGGATTGGTTGATCATGCGGTCGCAAAGGCAACTGATGGCACTCCAACGCCGAAGTCTGGAAAAACAATATTGCTAGAAAAGTGCGAAGAGGAATTGGATCGAATCGGAGCTGAAGGTACTCACCAGGCATACCATAATTTATCCGTATTTGTTTATGGTGAAACAGCCAAAGAGCTAAACAAAAACGTCGAATTAGCTTCGAATAGATTATCAAATAAGCGATTTGGTGTAATTAGAGAGCGACTTAATATGTCGCCTTCTTTCGCAGCGCTTTTGCCTGGTCAATGGTCAATGCAATCGCGTTATGAATTAATGTCGATTGAAAATATTGCTGATTGCTCTCCAATTTATACGATGGATGAAGGAGAAAGAACGCATCAATTTTTTTCTAAAATGATTTTTCAAAAACCGGTTCCAAAATTCGCGGTATTTGGAAATTCCTACGGTGGGAGGGTTAATTTTGCACCTCACGTGGATCAAGTCGGGCACATGTTGATTATTGCCCCGACGGGCGGCGGGAAAACAACATTTGTCAATTTTTGCCTTTCGCAATTTCAACGATACGGGAATGTAAATACTTTCATTTTTGACCGTAATTTATCTTGCAAAATTGTGACTGAATTGCATGAAGGAAGCCACATCGATATAGGCAGTAAAAAAGGGAAATTTAATCCTTTTTTTGCCATGATGGATGGTTCTGTCGACGGACAAATGTGGGTGCGCGAATTCCTGCTGCGGAGATTTTCAGAAGGGGGATTTAATGCATCTGCTGAAGACAGAAAAGAACTTGATTCTGCTCTCGACATAATCGCAAAGCATTTTAAAGAAACTGGCGAACCGATTCAGATGAGTATGTTGGCTACGATGTTGCCAAACAATTTAATGGTTGAGCTTGGTGAATGGTTTGATGGTAGACCATATGGCATGTTTGATTCACCAATAGATGATTTTTCTATCTCAAATTGGACAACGGTTGAGATGAAAGAAATCATGTCAGTCGATCGTCTGTCACGTGCCTTTATAGATTATGCATTTCGTAAGATTTATGTTTCTTTGGATGGTCGACCAACTTTCATTTACTTAGAAGAGGCGACATTTCTTTTAAATAATCCCAATTTTAAAGACGTAATTGATGACTGGCTAAAAACTTTCAGAAAAAAGAATGCATTTCTTTGGCTGACAATTCAATCTCCTCAGTCAATTTCTAACTCAGACATTTCCGCAACGCTACTTGACAATATTTTTAGTTTCTTGCTTCTCAATAATGAAAAAGTTGAAGCTCATCGTGATGCTTATAAAGTCAATTTTGGCTTTCAGGATCATCACGTTGACATGATTTCAAAATTAAGACCGAAGCGCGATTATTTGCTGATTCAAGGACAGTCTGCGCGAATATTGCAAACCGAATTTAGTCCAAAGGCGTTGGCATATCTACGTTCTGAAGAATCAATTCTTTCCTTGTTTGATCAATACAAGAAAAGTGCTGATATCGATTGGAAATCCAAATACTTGGCAAAAGTAGCAGCAATGTAAGAAATAACAAATTATGAAATGAGGAGTTGAAATGAAAAAAGTAAATTTTAAGAAAATGTTGCAATCAGCAATTACGGGATTTTTTATATTTATAGCATTACCTTGTAATGCCATGAAAGTCTGGGACCCGTGGAATTTTGTTCAAAACAATACCAGCGCAATTGCTGCTGTAAAAACCGAAATTACTTCTGCAAATGCATTAGTACAACAAATCCAAACGACAATTAATTTGGCTAAATCACTTACTTCTGTGGAAGGATTAGCAAATTTAGCTGGTTTGCAGGAAGAAGCGGCACTATACGGCCAATTAAAAAACACGAATACAGAGTTGTATGGCTTGATGAATCAATCATCACAACTTTTTCAAAATGTGCAAGCTCAAGTTGGCGCATCCGGTATGAGTTGGGAAAACTTTTTAAATTCTAGATCGTCAATTGAGGCGCAACAAAAAAAGGTGATTTCTTCTCAGTATTCGACAATTACTAATTCAATGGAAAAAGTAGCGGCTCGCCGTCAGACCATTGTCAATCAACTTCAGGCATCAAATGGACAAACATCTGCTTTGCAGGCTGTTGGGGCTGCGATTGATGTACTTATCGGTCAGAATCAACAATTACTTGGCCTGCTCTCTACGCAGGGACAGTTGGATATAGCGAAGAAAGAAAGAGAAAACGCCTCTGCAGAGGCGGGCTATATACAAATGTCTAAATACCAAAAAATGTTACAAGATGAGAACGCAAAATACAAATAATTAAGCTATAGATTGCAAGAAAGTTTGTAGCAATTGTCATCAATGCCGCGCACAGAGATATGCAAATTATGCAGAAACTAATATTTACGATTTTATTCTTGTTTTCAATGATTTGTTCTTGTGCATATGGACAAAATGCGCCTACGAATAAGCCAGATTCTAAGAATCCGCCAGGCACTTTCTTAACAGGTATTTCAGGCGTCTCACAAACTATCAAAAATAAGATGGCTGATATTGGTACAACAGATGGTGGTATTGGGGGAAAATTATTCGATACAGGTTTAAACATTGCAAAAAAAACGACAACATGGGCATTATCGATTGCAGGGACGCTCGCATTACTTTATTTGATTATCGAAGCCTTTGGAATCCTAAGTTCAAAAAATGGGGCCCTTATCCAAGTTATTTTCGATGTGGGCTTACCAGTTATTCTCTGTTCATATTTGCTATTGAATTACGCAACATTAATTCAAAATTTTGCCGGATTTGGCAATCAATCATTTTTGAGTTTCATCAGAGGTCTGGGTGGTGATCCCATTAGTGGTGTCATGGATATGTTTACTGCTATTCTCACAATGATTGAAAAAGCTGTAAAAAACGCATGGAATAACGTGTCTGTTTTTTGGGGATTAAATGAATTTACTAATCTTTTAATCGCATTGGTTGATCTAGCAATCAGCATAACTTTCGTATTGCTGATCATCGGACTTTGTTTTTCTGGGCTTGCCGAGGTCATTGGCCTTGTGCTAATGGGGCCGTTTCTTGGTGCAGTAGCTGTTGCATTTGGCCCGATATTTATCGCTGGTGTTGTTACGCCATGGACGCGTGAATATTTTTCAAAATGGGTAGGATTTCTAGTGGCTTCAGCGGTGTTAACGGGCGTTGTTGGTGTCTGCATTACGATAGCAACAACATTGTTTGCTACGTTTAATTTTTTGTCTGTTGCAGGTACATCGGCACCGACTGCGACTAGTTTAATGATGGCTGCAATCATAGTTATGTCGATCAATTCATTAATACAACAAGCCCCATCGATTGCCAATGCGATGGTGCCGGGATCATTTGGTGCAAGTGCTGGGTCTGGTAAAGCAGTAGGTGAAGGGGCCAAAAAGGTTGGTAACGCTGCGAAGGGAAAAGTGACTTACGCTGCACAAGGAATGGCTAACACGTTAAAAAGTCTAAATAATAAGCGCAAGGAAAACGACGCGGCACGGGTGCGCATGAAACAGTTCACTAATTCACAGAGCTCTTAAAATCCTCGTTTGGGGGTTAATGATCATAATTAAGTGCTTCAGCAAGTTCTTTGAACACTGCTGAAAGTTCTTGGCAGTCATCCCATGAGACGGGGCCGATAATTTGAATGGTCGCGGTATGATCTGCTCGAATGCCTTTATGGAAGGTAATTTCTATCGAAGTATTGCTTGTTTGAAATACCTGTTTGTCTTTTAAGAGTTGTTTTGCAGGTACTAGAGTTTCATACTGCAACATTTTGTTTGTCATTTTCAATCTCGCGTAAAAATAAAAAAATCTGCATCAATTTCACAATCCCGCAGCGAATAAAACGCTATTTAGGAATATCAAGCTTGGTACTTCAGGCACCCATTGTATCCAGTTTTTGTATTCCTGCCACAACGAAAAAGAAATCCTCGTCTTGATGTGTATCCATCCCCGCCCAGCGGGGGGAAGATATCAACGCGTCGTAAAACAAATCGGATGAATTTTACAAACGCTTTTGAATGAGCTACGTAAAAAATAGCCTGCAAAATGGAATCTCGATTTAACAACGACTATACAAAACATGAAGCTCACACAAATATCGGTCTGTGTCGCGCTGGCATTAACTTGCACAAGCTGTGCATTAACACCAAAAGAAGCCAATACATCGAGTATCAAATTTAACTACAAGATCGAAAACGCTTCTCCTAATGGCGTTGTGCAAGTTTTTGATATGAATGGGAGCACATTAGTACAAATAAAAAATATCAGATTACGCATGCCCATATTTCTAGATGAATTCAATAACGAGATAGCCCATGAAATCATCGGAGAAACTGCTAAGTTGGTTGGCATACACAAAAGATTCAGCATAGTTGCCAACGGTATGACTTCGAATGTAATTCGGAACAAATATGAAGATAGTAATGTGATCGGTCTACCCAAAGAACAATCGAAAGCTAGTGCCATCCCAGATAAATATAAAAACGCAAGCGAAGAAGAATTACGTTTGGAAGTTGAAAGAATGAAGAAAGAACTCATTGACCTACGTGAGTTTATTTCGCAAGGATCATCCGATTCAGGGCAAGCAAAGTCAACGCAATTGATGCGCTCGACAAATAATTTAATTGTGGAATTTCAAAATAACAGTGATGTTTTTGTTCCAAATCAAGAGATTAAGTTAGCGCTCATCAAACTAGCCAAAGAATCATCGGGAATATCAGTTAAGGCATACACCGATTCAACTGTCGTCAATAGCATAACAACTGCTCTTGCGAAAAGTAGGGCGTTATCTGCAAAAAATTGGTTAATTGCGAACGGGTCTTCCCCCAAAAAAATTACATTGGCCTATGAAGCTGCCGGCCATTTTATTGCCGATAACAAAACAAAAGAAGGAAAAGCCAAAAATAGGCGCGTAGAAATACAAGCTAGCTAATCAAATTCCTGAGTGCTGCACCATTTTTAAAAATATCAAATGACTTCTAAAACATCTTCCGCTGGTATGAGCGTGCCGGATTTTGCTCCCGGATCAATTGCTGATGACACTGCGCGTAAATATTTTGAAGCCGGAGGACGCTCTCAGGTTCAAGAGAATCGTTGGTTTTTAATAGCAGTAATTCTAGCCTTAGTTTTGATCATTGAATCTATTGCCATTAGTTTTTTATTTCCATTAAAAAGTATCGAAACTATAGTTGTTACCAAATCGGATGGTGGGCGCTTGGCATCAGATGGAACGACTGTAGGCAATTGGGTTCCTGAAAATGATGCAATTGCTTATTTCATTAATAAGTGGTGCAACTCAGTTTTTGACGTAAATCGCGTAACCATTAATGGAACGATTAAAGAATCTGCTGAAATCGCAGTAGGAACCGCAGCAGCACAGTTACGTGAATTACGGGAAAAAGATAACCCGCTTATTTCTCTAAAAAATGATCCCGAATATTCACGTTCATACGAATACATATCAATCAATTTTATTCAAGATAACGTGGCATTTCTGAGGTTCAAAACAATAACAAGGAGAGGAAATATTCCACAAGTTTCAACATTCGCCATGCGCGTGACTTTCACAAGGGTGAAACCAACTACGCGTTCAGAAGTAATGAAAAATCCAGCAGGAATTTTCATTACGAGTTTTAACATCACAGAGGAAGCATTAGCCAAATGAGAACGCTAAATATACTTTTCACTTTCGTTCTTGTGGGTGCCATGCCCGCATACGCAGCTAGGGTTCAGCAACCTGAGGATATAACGCGAATAGCTATTCCAACTTCAAAAGAAAACAGAATCGTAAAGTATACGTATTCGCCGGAGGTTATTTTTCGAATATTTGCTGTGCCTAACCTACACACCCATCTCGAACTCGGTGAGGATGAAGGATTGATCGAAAAGCCAGTTTCTGGCGATACCATGCAGTGGCGAATTTCTGGTGGTCCACGAAATTTATATATTAAGCCAGTCCGAGATGATATCGAAACTTCTCTAACGATCGTTACAAATAAGCGATCTTATCAATTTCAATTAATTTCAAAGAAGAGCACTAACGTCTTTCAAAAAGTCAGTTTTGATTATCCAGATAGGGATGCTGAAGTCAGAATGCGACAAGATGCAAAAGTTGCTAAAGAGAATCTTGAGGATAAGCGATTGGCAAATCAAATCATTGCTCAAAACGCTGATCCGACAACGCTTGATTTCTCCTACGAAATAACTGGCGAGGCGGCATTTAAGCCTACTGCAGTTTATGCAGACGATAAATTTACGTACATTAGGATGCCCAATACTCAGGATAGTCCTGCTGTATTTCTTGTCGATGATTCTGGGAATTTGTCGCTAGTTAATTACGACAACTCCAAAAAAAATCTAATTATCGTAGAGCGCGTTGCAAAAGCTTTGCTTTTGAAACTTGGTGGTGCCGAAATCAATATTCGCCATCGTGAAAAATCAACAACTTGGCGATAACTAACATGGCAAAAGATCCCTTTAAAGAAATTCCTCAAATTGAGTCTTCTGATTTGAATGATGACTCCAGTCAATCAAACGCACAGGCTAATCAAGATATTACGTCAGGTACGACTCCGCGAAATTTGTTGTCTGGTCTTTCGAAGGTTGGGATGCCGTTAATAGGGTGCGCAATCCTTGTATGGTTATTTCTTCCAGATAGTGGTCACACTCAAAAGCGACCTGAAGAAACGCAGGTAATCGTTGATAAATCAAAGCAAATTAACGACACAAGCGCGTTGTTGGAAAACTTAAAAGGGCAAGCTGAAAAAGTACCGACTCCTATACAAATCCCTCCAATTCAAGAAGGTAATGCCATTCCATTAACTGGCATTAAACAGCCAGCAATAGTTCCGGCAGCATTTGACTCTGATGCAAGTCGAAATGTGGCAAATGAAAAAATAAAACGCGAGGATGAAGTACGCGCTTCTCCACTTGATATATCGAACGTTCAACTGATGAACAATGCCGACATTTCTACTCAGCCCAAATCGTCAAATTTGGACACATTAAAGAGTGAGATTGCTGCAATAAATGCTAAACGCGATGCGGTGGCAATCGCTCAACAGGATGCGCAAGCAAAAATGCTTTCAGCTTTAAATCCACAAACGCCAAAGAAAAGAAATGTGAATGAAGAGTTTCTAGCTGAGCATTCTACGGACTCGCAAATGCGAGCTGTATATCAACAGGCACCATTATCAAACACGATGTTGATGCAAGGGACTATTGTTCGTTCGGTTCTGTTATCAGCGATTAACAGCGATTTACCAGGCAGTGTTTCCGCTCAAGTGACATCAGATATTTATGACAGTATCAACCATAAATATCTAATGATCCCGAAAGGAAGCAAACTTTACGGTGAATACAAAAGTGAGGTCGTTGTTGGGCAAGAGCGATTGCTGATCGCAATGACACGGATGATTTTGCCGAACGGAACTTGGGTGCAACTTTCCGGCGCACCTGCGGCCAATATGATTGGTCAATCTGGAATTGAGGCAAAAGTCAATAATCATTTTTTTAAAATTTTTTCTTCGAGTCTAATATTGGGCGGCGCTTCGCTTCTTTTGCCAAACTCTCAAAATACCGTATCAACTACTGCCACTGCTGCAGGCAATTTGACAACCGGCACCGTTGCTGGAAGAGCGTTTAATGATGCGTTAGACACAGTAATGCAGCGCAATAAAAATATAGCTCCAACACTTTCTGCTGGTCCAGGCCAGGAATTCATATTCATTATTTCTCAAGACATGATTATGGAGCCATATAAGGCTATGTAAAAACACGAAGTTTAAAAGAAAAAACTATAAGCCAATGAATTATTAAGATTTTTATACAAAAAAATCGTTTTATATCAGTATCCCATAACGAAAAAAACTATTTTGTAAATTTGTTTTATTGTAAGGCAAAGCCTTTCCATTCAGGGCTGGAGGATGTGAAAAAACGAATCAAGTCGGTTTATTAAGACATATCAAAGCAGAAAATCAAATTTTATCGGCGACACTTAATCACTAATGAGTTCTCCAATTTTGGACTAAAAAGATGAAAACTCCAATTTCAACAGTAGTTGCAGCACTTGCGCTTTTATCTGCTAATGCATTCGCCGTGGATAACAGTTATTACGTTACGGATGGTAGTACCACACATCCGTTTTATATCTACAACGATGGGCGCAATACATATGTTGAGGCTGTGCCAGGTTTGATCGTAAGTGGAGCTACCGCTGACGGTCAAAGGTTGATTATCAATGGCGTTCCATCAGAAATTAAAGCGCAACTAGATAGTAAGAACATCACCATTTTTCGGGGTACGGCGCCTAGAAAGACGCCTCAATCTAATAAGGAAGTGCTCGCACGTATAGAAGACTTGAGCGCAAAAATAAGCTCAATAGAAAAATACACTGATTCTTCCAAATCAAAATTAATTCAAGAAAATCTACCAATTGAAGCAAAGCCGCTTCCTGAAAAAAAACAAATCGTCGAAATATCAGAAAATTCAATACCGTTAACAAAACCTTCTTCTTCCCCAGAAAAAAAAGGTGCTGAAACAAACGATGTTGCGCTCAACGCCAAGCAATGGGCTATAGAGACAAGCGATAAGTCGATAAGGTCGCTCTTAGAGCGGTGGTGTAAAGAAGCAAACTATCAACTCATGTGGGAAATTCCAGTTGATTTGCAAATTGGTACTACTGCGCAAATTAGTGGCTCATTTCATGATGCTCTCAATTCACTTCTAGCTTCTCTAAACACGTCTGATTATCCAGTAGAAGCATTGATTTATGAAAATCGCGTTATTCGAATTGTGAAGCACGCTCAGAGAGGGCAAGTTCAATGAATAAAACTATCATTTCTATGCTTGTAGTAGCGTTATCTACTGCATCGTTATTGGGTTGTGCTTCGTATGAGAAATCAAAAGCGAGTGTTGATTTAGCGCATTCGATCATGTCCGAAGATTTGGTCAAGAAGCAAAACACAATGTCCATCGGTGCTGTAAGCAAACCGAGCTTAATGACAAATATGAATGGTAATTGGTTGGGTGTAAAAGTCAAACCACTTGCTCAAGAAGCGACATTGCCGTCCATATTCAAATCGAATGTGACGCTGACATTTCCTGGGCGAGTTAACTTGCGCACCATTGCTGAGAGGCTGACAAAAGTTACAGGTATTGCGGTCACGTTGAAGCCAGATGTATTCATGCCGACTTCCTCCTTTGTCGGTGGTGGCGGATCTGCGCCATCAGCTGCAGCTTCAAATCAAAGTACGCCGCAGCAAGGCAGCATTGCCCCTTCTTCAGTAGCAATCTCTAATACGTCAGATGATATGGAGCTTAATTTTACTGACACACAATTTCGTGATGTGTTAAATCAAATTTGCTCGAGATTTGGGATCAATTGGACCTATACAGATAACGATGGAATTGTCTTATCTCGTTTAACAACTAAAACATTCACAATCAAGGCTAACCCTGGCGATACAACGCTTACCGCTTCTTTAGGAAAAGGTGGCAGTTCTGCATCAAGTGGCTCAGGAATTTCATTTTCTTCGAACGGAAATGTCTCGATGAATTCCAGCTTTTCCGTGTGGACTGGCATGCAATCAGTCATAGACACAATTAAGTCTCCTGTAGGTAAATATTTCATCAATCAGGCGACTGGAACGATAACGATGACTGACACCAAAGAGGTAGTCGATATCGTTGGTAAATATATTGACTCAGAAAATCAAATTTTGACTCAACAGGTCGCCATCAGAGTCGAGGTACTTTCTGTGAGTGCGACAGATAGCGATGAGGCAGGCATAAATTGGTCAGGTGTTTTTACCAAATTAAATAATCTGGTTCCGCAATGGTCAACTACGTTGTCATCACCATCTTCTTTGGTTTCAACAATGGCAGGATCATTTGGTATGTCGATCTTGGCACCTGTAAGCTCTTCTAACAGCGCACTCGCAAGCTTATCTGGTAGTCAAGCGATGATCAGTGCATTGAAGGGTTACGCAAAGATCACTAATCGTCAAACGTTCTCGGCAATTACTTTAAATCGCCAACCTGCGCCACTGGCAAAAACAAGCCAACTTAGTTATTTAGCGCGCACTACACCGGGCACAAGTGGTACCGGAGGTTCAGCTTTGCCAGGCTTAGAGCCAGGCTTACTCACTACTGGCTTTTTATCCAACATAGTTCCAACAGTTTTAGATAATCAAAGTGTGTTACTCCAATTTTCAATTGACTCAAGTGAGTTGAAATCGCTAGGTGTCATTTCAACAGGGCAGGGCGCAACATTGCAATCAATTCAGACTCCGCAAGTAGATGCCGTGCAGACAGTTCAGCGTGTTGCGCTTAAGTCTGGAGCAACATTAGTTCTCACTGGATTCGAGCGCGAGGTGTTGCGTTACGATCAGCGCGGATTAACGGAGAAAATTGGCCTTGGTGGTAGCTACTCAGGACAATCGAATAAAGAATCTGTTGTCATTATTTTAACGCCTGTGATCGTAGACGGAGCATAGGTCATGAGTGGACAAGTCGTGCGTGTTGGGAAAGCCAGCTTAGCCTTTGGACTCCTATGGGCTGAATTACCTAGTGGTGATTCGATTCGTGCTGATATAAAAAAATTGGCTCGTGATCACGAGGCCCAGATTTATGTTCAGTTGCCTACTGTGGGTAAATTTGTTCAGGTAGGCTTTTTGCCTGAATCTGCAGAAATGGGTAGGGGAACTTCAAAGATTGGCTCGCTTCCGGCCGCAGCACTTTTGGCACATTTGTATCTTGAGCCAGAGCACATCGAAAATGCCATGTTCGGTTTTGAGCTACCAAACAATCAATGCGCTTTAATTGGATTTAGAAATGGTAAGCCAGAAATTACTTTTGATCGCGTCGTTAAGCGAGAAAAGATTCAATCAGTAGTCGCTGAATTCGTCAGTTTTATGGATGGTAATGCAGCTACAGTCACATTTTTCGGTGATTCGACTTTATTTGAAGGTAGAAATACTGTTGATTTTCCATTCGACTGGTTTCAAACAGCCGCATTAAAAAAATCCAAATTAGTAAATCAACTGCGTATGAAGCGCGTTAAGTTTCCGGCTGCATTATCTGTCGCAGTTGTTTTAATTTTATTGGCATCTTTCGGTGGATTTAAGTATTACGAACAATACCAAGCCGAATTGCAAAAGAAAGAAAAGTTAAAAAAAATTGATCCGAACATCGCATATGAGCAGTCAGTAACACCTGTTCTTGCAGCGGCTGGATACCCAGTATTTTCTGTGGCTGCGCAGTCTATAAAAGCTATCGAACATTTACCTCTTTCGCACAGAGGATGGAAATTGGAAAAAATTTCCTGCACACCTGGAAGCTGCACTCTAAATTGGAACAACAATGAAGGTGGCACTTATCAATCATTTGCTGATTCACCTTTGCCTGGAATTGCTTCATTGAAGACTGCCTATAAAGAGGGCTTGACATCGATGGAGACAATGTTTGCGTATCCATTAAATACGGAATCTTCTGGTGTAAATAAGCTTGTCTTGCCTAAGCAAGATGAATTTGTATTGAAATTTGGATCAAAAGCGCAACAGCTTAAAGAAATGGGAATTTCAATTTTATTGACTAAAGCATCGGTTATTGGGTTGCCGCAGGGTCGCGCTGGTCAACCTGAGATTACAGAATCAATGTTGAAAGATCCAATTAAAGAAGGTGGATGGTCACTTACAACAGATTGGTTATTTCACAGCATGTTGCAGGAGCTTCCTGAAAACATGACTATCAGCAATTTAGATGTGGCTGTAAGTGGCGAAACATTATCTATGACTGCATCGGGGAAATACTATGTTAAAAATTAAGATATCACTTGCTCTTATCGCGGTTAGCGCGACATTTCAGGTTTTTGCACAAACAGCCCCAATGACTATTCAGGAGTTCGGTAGTCGTCAAGCAGATCTAAAACGCGCAAAGATGGATGCCGATCTGATTGAACAAAAGAAAAAGGCTTCCCCTGTTATTACGGCAGCACCTTTAGCAGCAACATGCGATCAATACATCAATTTGTTGGCTGTGTATGGCGTCGAAAAAAAACTACGTGCTGATTTCGCATTTCATGGAGCCACATTCACCTTAGCTCCCGGTGAAAAATCAGATGTTGGCGGTTGGCACGTTGAGGAGCTAACTTCCTCGCGAGCATTAATGGTCAAACGGTCGGAAGGAAAAATTACATCTCGCTGCCCAATTTATTTATCGAATGGGTATAAGCCTTCCGTTGATATCCCACCTATTCCTAGTAACGCGAACGTACAAGTTCCTCCTATCACTGCTGAACTTGTTCAAAAGAAGTAGATCATGTGGGTGCCATTCTTTAATAAAGACGGTGGAGGAGAAGAACCTAACCCTAAAAATGTGGTACCTGCGTCTGCGCCTGCGCCTGCAAAAAATAATCTTGTGGTAGCTGCATCTAACTCAGAAATTAAAAAACAGATTCAGTGTTATTCATCAAATGGTGAGCTACCAGCTTTTACGGAATTATTGACTGCGCTCGGAAAACAATACGCTGCTAGAGAAGACTTACATCAGAGTCTTGCTGCATTATTACTCAATGATCAGACTGTACTTTTATTGGGTTCAGCAAATTTCCAACGAGATGGTCAATATTTGACACTCAAACAGAGATTGGCAAACAAGTACGAAAATGTGAGGGAGGCCATCGCAACTCCTGCCGTTTTACTCCGCCTCTACTCTGAGACAACATCAACAGCTGTAAAAAAAATTGAAAGAAAAGAAGGAGAGGAAGCGAAATCATTTGGGCTTTTTAAAAAAATAGTCCAAACAGCTATTCGTGATCGCGTCTCCGATGTTCATATATGTTGCATGAAGCACAGCTCAGGAACAGTGATCCTATTTAGGACGGATGGCAGGGTAAACAAGCAAAGCACCTTGAACGTTCCTTTGCAAGACGGTATTGCTGCTGTTGCATACGCCTTTAATAAAATGGCGGAACAAGGAACGTCTGTTCACGGAAATTTCATCGCTCATGAGCATCAAGAGTGCGTCATCCCATTTCCTGATAAGGAAAATCCAACCCATAAAATACGTTACACAAAAATTGTTGGCTCCGGTGGATTTAGAGTCATATTGCGCCTGCTTCCCACCGCACTTTCTGATAGTGGGGTACCGCCAATGCTAGAGGCGCTTGGCTACTCTCAAGATCAGTCACGCCATTTGTATGCAGCTGCCAGAAAATCAAGTGGCCTCATTGTCGTCAGCGGCCCAACAGGTTCTGGGAAAAGTACTGCTTTAAAAACATTGATGACGCATTCTCCTACTAGGCATGAACGCATTCAATATTCATTGGAAGATCCAGTCGAATACAAAATCTTTGGCGTGTTCCAGATTTCCGTAAATGATGAGAATGAAATGATAGACGCGCTAAAGAAAGTTTTGCGCGGCGATCCAGATGAAGTCATGGTCGGAGAGGTTCGATCAAAAGAAATGATGTCCATGTTAAAGAACGTGGTTTTGTCTGGTCATCAGGTAATGACCACAATACACACACCATCAGCAATTGAAATCATTAAACGCATCACTGCTGACGAAATGGGTGTGCCTCGCGATATTTTGGACGGACGAAATTTTTTGTCTGCACTTGTACACCAGAGACTAATCGCTACCCTGTGTGATGGTTGCAAGCTGCCTGCGTATAACGCGCCTGAATCAATTTTTCCAAGCGAACTACGTACTAGTTTGACGACAAAATTTGGTCTTGATATTTCAAAAATGTTCGTTGCCAACCCGTGTGGTTGCAAGCAATGCGGCGGCAGTGGCGCGAATGGTCAAACAATTCTCGCAGAAGTCATTCGACCAACCCAAGAAATGCGGAAATGCTTTCGTGATGGTCGCGATGGCGAAGCTGAAGCGATGTGGCGCTACACAAGAACGCATCATTTTGATCATGAAGACTGTACCGGCAAAACCTTTATTGAGCACGGATTGTACAAAGTCTCTATCGGTCTAATTGACCCAGTCATGTTGGATACATTGGAACCGCTGGAATCTTATGAAGTGTTCCCATCGCAAATTGGAGAAAAATCTGAATGAATAAATTTCTTTTGTGGTTTGCCAAGCTTTCATTTGCTGGTACTCGCATCGATTTTTATGAAGATTTAGCTGAGGCATTAAATGATCGTGCTTCACTTTCGGCGGAAATCGACAAATTGGCATTGAGAGCGGCACAACAACGCGACGCTTCAGCACCATTATTGCGCCTTTGGTCTCGTCGAATGGAGGATCGTAGTTTTGCCTTGTCTCTCGTGGGTACCGTGCCTGATGGCGATGTCATGGTGCTGGAAGGTGCGGAGGAATCAGGTCGCTTGGCAGATGGTCTCCAATTCCTATCAAGGATGTTGAAGTCCATAAATGCGATGAAGTCTGCACTAAAAGGGGCAGTGATTGGTTTTGTTGGGTTGTCTGCCTATCTATTGACGCTACTCTGCTTATTTTCGTTTTACGGTATTGGCATTATTGAGCAAGTAGTACCCCCCAATGCTTGGCCTTGGATCGGGCAGGTACTACGAGACGTTGCGCATTTTGTGACTGATTACGGAATTTGGGTAATGACTTTGATGATATTTTTGTCGTGTGCATTCATCTGGTCTTTACCAAATTGGCGCGGAAAGATAAGGGTGCAATTTGATCGTTACGTGCCGATGTACACCATTTATCGTAATTTCCAAGGCGCCATATTTTTGATTTCACTGGCGGCGCTTACGCGTGAAAACGCAGATGAAAACGGTGTTGTGAATGGTAAGAGTATTAGCTTGAACAGTGCATTAGAAAAATTACGCACCCGTGCTAATCCATGGTTACGCTGGCACATTAGTCGAATTTTGATGAATCTAGATGACCAATCAGCGAATGCAGGTTTGGCTTTCAACACAGGTCTTTTTGATCAGCGATTGACTTGGAGAATTGCAGATTTTGGCGCACGAAATCATTTCGCAGTTGCGCTAGAAAAAGTTGGTTTGAAATTGATGGACACAGTTACTGATTTTGTATTGAGTTCAGCAAAAAAAATTAACACGCTTTTGTTGTGCCTAACAGGAGCAATGATGGCTTTCATGATCGTAGGCATCTTGCTCACTATGTTTGAGGCGCAAGAGGTAATTCAAAAGCAAGCGAATGTAAAAACATCTTTTATAGTAAGTAAGCCTTAGCTTGGTAGTGTGCTGTGAAATGGTGCCAATGAATGACAATTTTTTTATTTATACATAGGGTGATAAATCATGATTCGAAAATTAAAACAAATTAAACAGTGCAAACAAAACGGATTCACCTTGATTGAGTTGGGTATTGTAGTAGCCATAGTTTTACTACTTATGGCTGTTGGCTTAGCTAAAGCACCTGCGATTTTGGCAAATCAAAGAATCGCTGCTGATTCGCAAGAAATTCCTCAAATTGTGACAAACACGCAGGCAAAATATTCTAACAGGCAAAATTTTACTGGCGTTACATTAGATGCAATCATTCGTCTTGACGCATTTCCTACTAATCGCGTAACGATCCCAGGCGCAGGTGCTGCTACAGCAACAAATCGTTGGGGCGGTGCAATTACATTTACAGCCGGCACAATTAATACCGCTGGTGACATCGGACGATTTGTATACGCAAGCGTGCCTGCAGCAGAGTGCAAAGGGGTGATCACTGCTGTGGAAGGTAGCATGAGGCGCGTCGTTGTTGACAGTGCAAACTCGGGCACTGCAGGTGCTGGAACTGTTGTAAAAGCAGACGGTGGTCAGCTTGATAATGCTGCGCTCGGAACTGCATGTTCTGGCATCACAAATTCCATAACGTACGATTTTACTAAATAGCGCTTAGATTAAATCGCACATTGGCACAAGCAGTAATCGCGTCAATGTGCATAACTATTGGCTTTTAAAAATGCGCCTAGAATTCTATCGTCGAATTAATTTTCATCGTGGGTTCACATTGGTTGAAATAGGAATTGTTACGGCCATCGTATCCATTATTGTTGGACTGAGCATTGCCAAGACGCCTGCACTTTTATTGAATTATCGAGTGAGTGGTGAGACGACTGAATTGCCTCAAGTTGTCTCTAACATTCAAAAAATATACTTTAATTCCGCTTCATATTCGGGGGTGGTACTTGACGCAATTATTCGATATGACGCGTTTCCTGAAAACCGCGTAACTATCCCAAGTGCAGGTGCTGCAACAGCTACTAATCGTTGGGGTGGCGCAATTACTTTTGCAGCAGGAACTATCAATAGTGTTGGAG
>Ga0102920_1000125_pt1 | contig 17957 bp, 13 predicted proteins | sample Colrivmeta1568A3_FD_78204 | JGI IMG/M metagenome (GOLD analysis project Ga0102920, IMG submission 78204) | Estuarine microbial communities from the Columbia River estuary - metaG 1568A-3 | ecosystem: Environmental > Aquatic > Marine > Intertidal zone > Estuary | place: USA: Columbia River...
AAAACCAACTACCGCCAAAGGGTTCCTTGCGTTTATTCCGTGGACCTTCCAAGATGTCGACACCCTGTTGGCCAAAATACGTGGCGTTCAAAACCTGACCACAACGGAAGAATACATTCGTATGATCGCGATCAGCCGCATCATGCTGCCCAACATCATCAACATTCAAGCATCGTGGCTGACCGTAGGCCGACAAACCGCAGCGATCTGTTTGCATGCCGGTGCCAACGACTACGGATCCATCATGATCGAAGAAAATGTAGTCAGTGCAGCCGGTGCCCCGCATCGCTTCACATACAAGACCATTCAAGAGGCCATTCGCGACGCTGGATTTGAACCGCAATTGCGCAATCAACAATATGAATGGCGCGCAATCCCTACTGAGATCGAAGAACAGGTCGTTAATTACTGATCACAGATCGATCAACGTACGCTTTCCGCCTTACCGGTTAATTTGCTGATGAGCGGTGTTTGCAAGGCATCCAACGATTGACCTTGGGGATGGAGAAAAGAATGCTTGAGCTGACGACCCCAATGCAAATGTTCACTGACCGCTTCGATCCGTTGCTGATAATAATGGGTGAACGCCGAATCCAAGTCGGGATGGCTTTCTAAACAATCCGCGAGCGCCTGCGCATCGTAAATGGCATTGGTGGTACCGGCACTCGTGAAGGGAAGTGCCAAATGAGCCGCGTCACCAATCAAGACGCGATTGGACTCATGGAATCGGGGCAGTGGATTGAAATCACGCGTCTTCCACAGATACGCCGTCTCGAAATCCGTTTTTTCGATCACTGCTTTCACCGAATCCGGAAAAGCCTGCAGCAATCCAAAGCTAGCCTGCTTTATGTCGTCCTTCGTTTCAAATGGCGTTGGCCACAACCGGACATCATACTGAATGTACCAGATCAACTCGTCGCTCGAATAGGGAATGAAGCCGAATGACAACCCCCTTTCGCCATCTTGATATTTATGGAAAACTGAAGGCGCTTCCGAGATCAGCGCCGGATCACGTACCAAGCCAAGAATCTCATTTACCTCTACGTCGGAAAAAGAAGTTTCGCCGAAAATGGTTTCGCGAACTTTGGAAAGTCGCCCATCGGCACCCACGAAAATATCACCCGGCTCCACCCGGCCGTCTTCAAAAACAGCTGAAACGGCCTTTCCTTCTTCATAATTGAAATGCGAGAGCGGAGAGCCAAAATGGATATTGTCTTCGCCGAACAGCGGCACCAGAAATCGAATCAGATCCGAACGTTTGACACATTGCCAGGGGTCCATATCCAATTGACGGATCACTTCCCCATTCGGTCGCATCATGATGAATCGATCAATCATCTGGCCCGGCAACAAATTGGTATCGCCCAGCGACCGAAGCATTTCCAGTCCTTCCCCATGTACCATGAATGCATTCCCATGCAAGGGAATCCCCTCGGCGCGCTCGTGTATGGTAACCTGATGTCCGCGACGACGCATGCGGATACCAAAAACCAAACCGGCTATCCCAGCCCCTATGATCACGATGCGCATAATCCGGCAAGATTTTTTTCGATGCGATCAAAAGCGGTAGTCAGAATCTCTTCCGTAGTCGCAAAACTGATCCGGATCGTGCCGGCCGCAGCCGGACCAAACCAACGTTCCAAACCGGGAACCACAGCCACCTTGGCCTCCTTCAACAAGCGCGCTTGCAGATCGGCCGATGACAATCCCGTACCCCGAACATCCACCAAGGCCACATAACAACCTTGTGGCGATAGACAATGAAAGCCAGGAATCGCATTCATTCGGCTAACGGTTAGATCGCGCATCCGTTGCAAATGCTGAATAAATCCCGCCAACCAATCCTGCGCCTCATTCAGCGCAGCTGTTCCAGCCACTTGCGCCAAAATATTCACCCCATGAATGGTCGTACTATGTAATGAGTTTTCAAACAAGCGCTCAAATAGGACCGGATCGGTCGCCATCACCGCACCCAAGCGCATACCCGCTAATCCATACGATTTGCTGAAACCCGTCACTGTGATCGTACGGTCAGCCACCGTTTTATCCAACGATGCAATAGAGGTAAATGCATGCGGTTGAAATACAATATCGCTCCAGATCTCATCGGAGAGAATGTATAAGTTATGCTTCTCGGCAAAGGCCGCCAATTGCAAAAGCTCTTCGCGGGTGAATACTTTGCCGGTCGGGTTGAGCGGATTGCAGAGACAGATCAACTTGGTTCGAGGAGTCAACAACGACTCCATCGAATCAAAATCCACGCGATCGGTTCCGGCGGGTATCGGAAACCGAACCGCTACACCACCCACGGCTTCTACCGAATAGGCAAACAGGAAATCAACCGGATCGAAAACAATGGCCTCGTCCCCTTTATTCAACAATGTTTTACAAGTGAGGTAGATACCAAAGGCAGCACTGTCGACCGGCAATACACCTTCCACCCCCACCGAATAGGATCGACGAGTTTGCATGTAGGCAGCCATGGCCTCCCGAAAAGGGAGATAACCTTTCGGTGCCGAGTAGGAATAATAATTTGAAGAAGTATAGCGCACGATCGCCTCGGTGATCACGGAAGCTGCTGGAAAGTCCGGATCGGCTGCAGTTAATGGAATGACACCCGTCGGCAATTCGGCCCAGCGAAGGTTGTGCGCACGTTGCGCCAAGACCTTCAAGTCAATATTCGTAGGATTAAACAGGCAAGCGTTTTCTGACATCGGAATGACTCAGAGTCATTTAATGGACACAAAGAAAACCATTTTTTTTCAAGTAATCTCCATGGAAAAGCGATCACACTTAAAAGGAGCGCAATACACGCCCTGGCTCATTGTCTTTCCGGTCGCGATCGTATACAATAACCCCTACCATCCAATCCATGGGCATCTGGAAATTCAATTGCAATTCAACCTTGACGGGTTCGGTATAACTGTTGGACGGTTCCAATTCAAATACCAACGCCACGAATTTTTGATCCAAATCGGGCAGGTCGTATTTACTTCTCAACTTATAGGTGCGGGGGCCCATCTTAACCGACAACCCCTGCAATTGCTGATAAGCCGCACGAAACTTCTTGCGCGCAACTTCATGCTCGTCTGTGGTCAATAACAACGCTTGCCAACTCAGCACAGCCCGACCGGAAGCTGAATGTTGAACGAACTGAATGTTTTCGGCATCTCCGATGGAAACCTTGGAGCGAAAACTACTGTCGCCGGGTTCCCCCATCAGGTTTTTATACCCATTGGGATAGTCTTCCAATACTTGTTTGACCGCAGCGGCCAACTCATTCTTCATCCCCGGTATCCGCAATTGGGATTGCCCCATAAGAGGAAGAAAAATGATGCAAAGAAAAAATAGCGATTTGTAATACATCAGGTTTGGCTAAGATAGTAAATAACGCACCGCGGAACCGGACGTCCCCGACACTGAACGCTGAACTTTGAACCCTGAACTAACTAGTACATCCGCACATCCCGCACATTCCGTTCCATGAATTTTGGCATACCCCCAGGGGCTTGTTGCGGACCTGACTTGCCACCCACCCGGTTCAAATTGAACAGGAAGCTGACCATGAAGTAGCGACGCAAAACCATGCTCCGCACATCCTCGAAGTAGTTGTCGCCGGTATTACGCGTGATGCTCTGATTCTGATTCAACAAATCGTTAACCGTGAATTTGAGTTCCGCATTCTTCTTTTTGAGGAATTGCTTGGCAAAGCTGGCATTCCACAAAGGAATCGACTGGTTGAAGCCGGCGGCGCGACCACTGTTGATGTAATAATCGATGTCGGTCGACAGAATAAAATTCTTTTTAAAGGTATAGGCCACATCGAATGAATAGGTCTGCGACAGATAGGATTCATTCAAAGCGGTGTTGACCGAATACTTGATGTTGTAATAGGACATAGAACCTTTGAAGGCCAAATCCCATTTCTCCTTCAAGTTGAAATTCGCCCCGGCCGATTGAGTCAATGTCAAGGTTTTACCTACGTTCAGCTGCTTGTACAATTCACTTACATCCTTGTTGTACAGAATGAAGCTGGTGAAATTCAAACTGGATCCTTTCAGTTTTGGATTCTTAAATGGCAGCCCAATCGTAATAAAAGCCGATCCCGTCAAAGCACCGTCCAAGTTAATGGGTTTAGTAACCTGTACGCCCTTGCGAATGGTATCGATGCTGTTCACGATCTTATTCTGCGTGGCATTCACATTGAGGTTGGCGGCGATGTATTTGAACGTAACCATGTTGAACGTATTGAAGTTCAGGTTCACGTTGTGGCTGAACTCCTGGGCCAATTCCGGATTACCGGTTCTGACGAAGAGCGGATTCGAAACGTCCAATACATCTTGCAATTGAGTAACACTGGGCTGATTGGTACGGCCACGGTAATTGAACCGGATGCCTTTGGTTCGACTGGGCGTCCAGTTGAAGCTGGCTTGCGGGAAGAAGTTCGTGTAACTCTGCGTGGTCATCGAATCCTTCGCCAAAATGGCTTGATAACTGTCGCTGGTCAACGTTGCCTGTTGTACACCCACGCCCAATTGATAATTGTATTTTTTCTCCTGTACCCGGTAATTGGCACCGAAACGGTTGGCCTCAAAAATATTTTCAAATCGATTCGTCAGCAACAGATTCGGCGTATCATATTCATCCGTCAACGAATTGTAATTAAAGGTGCGCTTGTCCGATGTATTCTTATTCGATGTATACGCATAATTGATCTCCAACACCTTGTTCGAAGCCAACGGCTCGGTATAGCTAGCGCTGATCACATTGTTGCGCGTAAATGTCTTCTGTGTATTTTGTTGATTCTGATTGATCGCCCCCTGCGCTGTTCCATCGGGTTTGAAGAAATAAATGGGCGATTTGTTGGATCCGTTGCTCTCGCTTTCGCCATAGGTATTGTTCCAACCCAACGTAAAGGTTCGTCCGATCTTATTGAAACGACGGCGATACAAAAAGTTATTGCCGGCATTCAGTCCGTCACGCACATTGGAGTTGATCGTATTGCTGGTCAAAGCCAGATAATTGTAGTTCGGTGAAACCGACCGGGTATAGGAACTATCCTCGTTGTTGTTATCGGAATGCTGGAAGGTCAAGCTCGGCGTATACAAGATCGAGTTCATCGAATCGATCATGTACTCCACCCGCATATTTACCCGATGGTTCTGATTGGTATTGTTGGAATAGCTGTTCCGATTCAGATACGCGATCGAATCGCCGGGGAAAAAGGTTTGTCGGTAGGTCTCTTGCCGCTGTTCGTTGTTGGTATTCGAGAAGAAATAGCTGCCACTGGCTTTGAGCTTGGTCTTGTACTCCGTATTGAAATTGAGTCCCGCTGACAAAGAGGTAGTAATGCCGGTTGGGCCGGCACTCGAACCAAATCCACCAAATCCGCCGCCGCCGCCTCGCGTGGAGGTAACGGTCATCATGCCACCACCCATACCACCGCCACCACCACCAAATCCACCTCCTCCACCGCCGCCGCCCATGGCACTGAATCCACCCATGGAACTGATGATGTCTGAAAAAGAGAACCCTTGTTTATTGATGTTGTTGGCGTTAAAAAGCAACGATATCCGATTATTCCCATTGAACACGTTGGCGCTCATATTTCCTTCATAACGACCTTGATCACCATGGGAAGCCAATGCACGTCCAAATACGCCTTTGTTCTTATCCTTCTTGAGTTTGATGTTGATCGCCTTAGATCGGCTTCCGTCATCGACTCGCGTAAAACGAGCTTGCTCACTCATGTCGTCAAATACCTGCACACTCTCTACCATATCGGCCGTCAGGTTCTTGGTCGCCAACTTCGGATCATTTCCGAAAAACTCCTTTCCATCCACATAGATCTTCTGTACCGATTCGCCTTGCGCAGTCACCGCTCCATCTTTGTCAACTTGCACGCCGGGGATTTTCTTCAACAGATCTTCCACGGTTGCATTGGGGCGAGTTTTGAACGCATCGGCTTTAAACTGCACCGTATCTCCTTTGATCTGTACCGGCGCATCGGTGTTGATCACCACGCCCGTTAAGGTCTTCACTTTCGGAGCGATCTTCAGATCCGACAGATCGATCGAACGATTTTCTGCTGTTACCGCCAATAACTGTTGGAATGATTCCAGACTTTGATGCGCGATCACCAGCTTGTATGCACCGGATGCGATTCCCTTGAATTCAAATTGTCCGTTTTTATTGGATACCGTAAAAGTGACCAACGAAGAGTCGGCCGCCTGCAATAGGCTCACCGTAGCCCCGGCCACCGGCTGAACAGCGGCAGAATCGACAATCCGACCCCGGATGGTACCATCCGCTTTCTGGGCTTGAAGACTAAAAGAGACAAGAATTAGGGCAAAAAAGCTATATAAAGTTCTCATAATCAGAATTGAGTGCGCAAGTTAGACGCATTACAAGGAATTATCTTGCTTGTAATCAAGATTTTAACAATTGGAACGCTAAACGGTTGAATGATGGGGGTTGAGCGTTGAGGTTTAATGTTTTAAACCCCAAAACCTCAACTCTCAACTAAAAAGGTATTCCACGTCTTCGCGGCTCAGCGACTTGACAAAACCGGTCTCATCGGAGACGATGTCACGGGCCAGGGCTCGTTTTTTCTCCTGCAACTGCAGGATCTTGTCCTCGATCGTATCCTTACAGATCATCCGATAGGCAAAAATGTTCTTGGTCTGCCCGATTCGGTGCGTTCGGTCAATGGCCTGCTGCTCCACGGCGGGGTTCCACCATGGATCGACGATGTAGACATAGTCGGCAGCCGTCAGGTTTAATCCCACTCCACCCGCTTTCAAAGAAATCAGGAAAACCCGCACCGTATCATCGTTCTGGAAATGCTGAATGGCACGTTCCCGCTCGGGAGCGGTTGTACTGCCATCAAAATATTCAAAGGGGATCTTCAATTCAATGAGTCGCTCCCGGATCAGACCCAACATGCCCAGGAACTGAGAAAACACCAACGCCTTATGCGAACCGATGCCCTCGGTCAACTCGCGCACCAACTCGTCCAATTTGATCGAATGATTTTCGAACTTATCCTTCTCATTCAAAATGGCGGGCGAATCACAGATCTGACGGAGCTTCATCAAGCCTTGCAAAATGGTCAGCTGCGATTTCTGTATGCCCTGCGTTTCGATCGAACCCAAGATCTGGTTCCGATAATCATTCCGATACGCATCATAGATCGAACGCTGCTCCTCCTCCATCTCACAAAACAGAATCATCTCCTGCTTTTCAGGCAGGTCTTTGGCCACTTGCTCTTTGGTTCGACGCAGAATGAATGGATACAACAACTTCCGCAAATGTTCTTTTCGATCGGCCTCGCCCAATTTATCGATGGGAATCGCAAACTCCTGCTTGAAGAACTCCATCGTTCCCAACATGCCCGGATTCAGGAATTGCATTTGTGCATACACATCAAACGTATTGTTTTGCAAAGGCGTACCACTCATGCAAATTCGATGCTTGGCTTGCAGCAAGCCCGCGGCTCGGGTCACCTTGCTGGCCGGATTCTTGATGGCCTGTGATTCATCCAATAACACATAATCCAAACCCAATCCACTTAATACTTTGATGTCACTGCGCAACGTGCCATACGTGGTAATGATGACGTCGGGCTCCGACAATACCTCGTGGGTACGCGTGCGATTGGCGCCATGATGAATCCGATAGGTCAATGAAGGCGTGAATTTCTTGATCTCATTCTCCCAGTTGTAAATGAGCGTTGTCGGACAAACCACCAAGGCGCGCAATTTCCCCTCCGTTCGCTTGAAAAACTCCAACATCGACAAGGCTTGTACGGTTTTACCCAATCCCATGTCATCTGCCAGAATTCCACCCCAGCCCACCTCGCGCAGATAATTCAGCCATTGGAAACCCGACACCTGATACGGACGCAAGGTCGATTGCAACGTATCGGAAGGATCCACCGATTTGATCTGATGCTGCTCGCGGATCCGCTCGTATTTCTCCTCCAATTCGATCTCTTGCTGCGATTCATCCCGCTGCGCATACAACTCATCCAAAACACTCACGTGATAACGCGAAAGCCGAAGGGCATCGGTCTTTCCCTCGCCCACGCGGAACAGCAACGAATATTTCTTCAGCCACTCTTCCGGCAAAATGCCCAGCGTACCATCATCGAGCTGAACAAAAGTTTGATTGTTGGCCAGTGCCCGCTTTACTTCCGCTACCGTGACCCGCTGATCGCCGTAGACCAAATCCACTTTGGCATCGAACCAATCGGTGTGACTGCTGATGAATACCCGCGTTTGCGGCTTGGCTGTGTTGAAACGAAAACTCCGTAGCGATTCAAAGCCATAGACCGGCGTCTTGAAATCCTTCATCGCATCCACAAACAAGAAAAACCAATTGTTCTTCAAGATCTCCGTACCCTTCAGCGCCAAGGTGTGCGTATCCGACTGATACACGAATCCGGAATGCAATCCCTGCAGTCGATCGATGAACGCTTGCTCGATTTCACGACGACGATGAATCACCAATACTTTCTCCCCCTGCGGTACGATCAACTCATCCCGATCCGCCGGAGTCACTTCATAACCCAAATACGAAAAACGAGGCTGGAAAATCAGGTGTTCATTTCGCTCTGCGAGATATAAACTCAACTCGGGCGATTGGTCCTTGACCGACTGCATGATCCCTTTATCGAATTGGATCGCATATTGACGTGCCAAAGGCACCAATTCGTCGCGTAAATAATTGGGCCAGGCTGCTGCCGAAACCGATTGCTTGCCAGTCGGACGGAAACGCTCCACCATGCGGATCTTCTCTTTGTCCGTCCAAAGCCAGGCCTGGTGATTGTATACAAAGAACAACGGGGTTTCGTATTCCTGATCACTGATCGAAAACTCCGAAGCACCCGCTTTCATCCGAGCCGTCACTTGGTATTGTCCATTCTTCTTAACCGCCAACAGCAACTGCGCGGGCTGTTCTTGCAATTGCAAGGGCTCCAGATTCGCCGTCGTGAATGATTTACCCGGTGGCAAACAAAATGCCCAACCCGATTCCAACTCCACAAACAACTTGCGCAGCTTGGGCAGCAAATATTCCGTGATCAAATCACGGGTGTCTTCCGGTAGATCTTCATCATCCTGCTGGATGATGTTTTCCCAGATTCCCGAAAAGGGCGAATTGCGACTTACGTATTTATTGATTTCCGAAGCTTGCAGCTTACGCAAACTGGAGATCAGCTCCTGATCCGAATCGGAAATGTCGATGCCCGACACATGTCGGGTAATGTCCAGCTTCTCCACCTTGCCCACAAATCCTTCGCCCGAAGCATCGGGTTCCCCGAGCACCGCTTCCACAGTGAAATAGGGGTAATGCTTCTTTTGAAAAACAAACACCACGCCAATGCGCTTCGAATAGAGCGAAACAGCTTTCTGCTCTTCCACCACCACCACGGGCGCAGACATCATGGGTTTGGGTTGCAATACGCTCGGGCGAGATGCGGTTGGTAAGGGTGCCACGCGTTTGATGGATGCATCCAACACTCGCAAGAAAGGCTTCCCTTCTTTATAGGTAAACTCAAACTTGCCGCTGAGATCATCCTGGAGCGAATACCCGTAGGCTTCCAGCAGCTTGTTCTTTTCCTTGTCCCAGTTCCGAATGGTATCGAAATAATTGGCCCCAAACGTGTGGAGCAGTTGCAAGAATACAATCACCTTGGGCAAGCAAAGCGGATGTTTCTCGTCCACATAATCACAGCTGGTATCAAAATGTCGTTCTTCATTCTTGCGAATCATCACCAAATACGAACTGTCATCAATGGTGACCCGCGCCTTCACCATCTCATTTTCAGCAAATTCGATCTGGGCTTTTTGCGTGCGCAGATAATTTTCAGCTGCAGAAAACGTATCCGAACCACAAAGCATGCGCAAGGTTTTCAATTCAATCTGCTTCATCTTCGCTACGGTGTGACGCTGATCGAAGATGGCATGTCCGGTTTTTAACTGTCCTCGATCGAGCAGCTCCTGCAATTGCAAGAGGGCCGCGACTTCGTGTCGGCAGATGTCGCCAATATTATACGGACAACTACAGCGCAAAGAAGTCGTAGCCGGATCCTTGAATTGCTGAACATGTACTTTATAAAACGTGGCGTAGTTGTCGTCTTTTACGCGAAACACCGCCGTGCCAAACAGATCGTCGTAATCGATCAGTTCCGCATACCCGATGGCATGGATCTTCTTTCCCCGACGAATGGTTTCATCGGTTCCTAATGTGTAAATGTGCTTGAGGAGGTGTGGTAACGCCAACGGATGGATCGATTTTGTCGTTACCCCGATTCAATTGGAGTAACCGGCAAATGTATGTGAAAGATTGGCAGATTACGAAGGAAATTGGCAAGTAGTTATCTACGTGCTTTTGCGCAAAAAAATCGTATCTTCAGAGATTTTGCCGCGTTTGAACTTTGAACGCTGAACTAAAATCATTACCCCGCAATCAACTTCCCATCCCGATACAGCGGCAACACCGGTGCCACATCGATGGTCAGGCAGAACTCAATGTCCTTGATCAGTCCAAACCGGTTCACCAACCGATGATAATGGGTTAGCTGGGGGGCATATCCGATGAGATCGGACCCATGTGCCCGAAACAGATCGAGTGCCATATTGGATGAATCGCAATGGATCGTGAAATGTTCGCCGATCCGATCGATCACGGCGCCGGCAAACAACGTGTCTTCCAGATTAAATCGGTCCTTCCAACCCGCGCAACCCAAGATGACCGACTTGCCGGAGGCTTTTAGAAAATCACAAACTTTTGAAAGATTCGGAAACGACCCGCTGATGATGGTATCGGCGTTTCGGTCCAGCGCCATTTGCAACAGGCGCGTACCATTCGTGGTGGTTAACACCAGGATTCGATTCCCAATAAAATCAGGCGAATACTCCAAAGGAGAATTGCCATGCTGCAATCCGTCTGCAATCATGCCATCACGCTCGCCCGCCGCAATGCCATCGATGCTCTTACTGATCTCAATGGCTTTGGGTACCGAGTCGACCGGAACCACCGACCGCGCCCCATTGTGCAAGGCGGAAGCGATGGTCGACGTTGCGCGGAATACATCGATGATCACAACCACGCTATTCGACACATCATACAGATTCAACAGGGCCGGCGACAGACAGGTATGTAAAGCAGGTTTCTCGTTACTCATTTCATCAAATAGGTTTTCCATCGATTGCCTTCGGCCGACTTTCGAATGGTTTCATTATGTTGTTGTATCAGATTCTCCAGATAATTACCCAAATACAAGCGATCGGCGATCCGACCCAGCCGACCCTGCGGCCATTCATAGTGGATCAAATTGATGAGGATCGATCCATTTTCACAGGGCTTCACGTGTCGCTCATGCCGAAACTCGGCAAAAGGACCCATGGCCTGCTCCAGCACATAGCGTTCCGGTTTGACCAACTCCAATACCCGCAAACGCATCAATCGATCCTTGAAAAAATGACGGGAACGCCAGGTGATGGTCTCGCCCGATTCCAGCATACCGAATCGAGTACCGGCCACCGCCTCTTCCCGATAGGCCACCATCGCGTCTTTGTGCAAACCCACATGCCGACTCAGATCGAAAACGATCTCCGCCGACTGGGCAATGAACGTGGTCAGATGAATGGTAGGCATGGGTCCGGCAAATGTAAGAAACCGAAGCTCCGTTTTATTGGAAGGGGATCTTTGCCACCCGCGCTTGCAGATGCTTATCCCGTACCTGCACCGTTACAGGTGTGTCGATGGCCGCAAATTCCGGCTTCACATACCCCAATCCGATGGCCTTGCCCAAACTGGGCGATTGAGTACCGGATGTAATGTGCCCGATCGGATGACCATTCGCATCGCCAATCACATAGCCGTTCCGGGGAATCCCTTTGTCGATCATTTCGATGCCGACTAACTTCCGGGTCACTCCCCGCTCTTTCTGCGACTCCAAAAAGTCACGCGAAATAAAAGTCTCCTTGTTCAACTTGGTGATCCAACCCAACCCCGCCTCCAACGGCGAAGTGGTATCGTCGATGTCATTTCCATATAAACAGAATCCCATCTCCAACCGGAGTGTATCGCGAGCACCCAAACCGATCGGCTTCAGTCCCTGCGGACCACCCACTTCAAAAATGGCATTCCAGATCTTATCCGCAGCGCCATCCTTATCGTCGAAATAGATCTCCACCCCGCCGGCACCGGTATAACCCGTGGCACTGATCAGCACATTATCCACCCCGGCGAATCGCCCTTTCACAAACGTGTAATATTTCAGATTGAGGATGTCCATCTCCGTGAGCGACTGCAAGATCTTGGTGGCGTTGGGCCCTTGAATGGCCAACAGCGCCGTATGCTCCGAGATGTTGTGCATCTCCACCTGGTCGTGATTGTGCGACTGGATCCAATTCCAATCCTTTTCAATGTTGGAAGCATTCACCACCAACATGTATACTTTATTCTCTTCAATGCAATACACCAACAGATCATCCACGATGCCACCCATATCGTTCGGCAAACAACTGTATTGGGCCATGCCCGCTTTCAACTTCGAAGCATCGTTGCTGGTCACGAATTGAATGAGATCGAGTGCTTTGGGTCCTTTGAGGATGAACTCACCCATGTGACTTACATCGAACACACCGGCATTGCGGCGAACGGCTTGGTGTTCATCGTTGATGCCTGTATACGAAATGGGCATGTTGTAACCGGCAAAAGGCGCCATCTTGGCGCCCAATGCGAGGTGTTTGTCGGCAAAAGGAGTATTCTTGATTGACATATAGCTTTCTTGCCCGCAAAGGTAACGGAAAGCCTTTCGATGAACGAACCCGTGTTTATTTCGATCGCATCAAATAGCCATCGGCGCCCATTATATAATCTACCCCTGCTTTGTATCCATCGATTCGTACCTGCAACACGCCATCGTCGGTTTGAGGTCGACCCGATTCAGCCACATCCCGAACCCCCATCCAGCGATGATTATCCAACACGGCTTCCGTAAAACGAACCGCTTTCCCCTTCGGCACCAACAAAGTCACCACGACGTGTTGTCCTCTGTACTTATCGGATTTGCTTACGCCAAAACCCGGCGCTAAGTCGATCACACTATCCCTTACAGCTACCGCATAATCAATCTTATCAATCCGTGCTTGGGCCTGCTCTTCGCTGCGACCAAATGAGTACTTCAACAATCGTACATGATATGCCGAATCCGGACTCAATTCTACCCGCACGCCCACCGCCGGTACTTTGAACGTATCGCGCGTGATGTCAAATCCGGTCCGATCACCCTCGATCCAGCGCCAGGTGCCGCTGTATTCAAAAGGCAGAGCCGACTGATCCAAGATCATGACTTGTTTATTTGAATCCTGAGCAGCAATGTCGATGCTGGTACGTGCTTTGTGTTCAAAATCCCGTGCCACACTGATGCCCGTCCAAAACAGAGCGATCCATCCGAGCGTCCACAGAATACCAAAACTCCATCCAAGAGCCGGACTCTTTCGACGAATGCGAAATAGCCGACGGATCAACCAAATAAACAGAAACAAAACAGGAACGATGAAGAACAAAAAGATCGCAGCCCAAAATCCCCACTGCTGCAGGTTGCTGGTCCAGAAAAACTCCTGGGCCGGCAAGGTCACGATACCCGCAAACAAGATCGCTGCACCCGATACCAAGAGGGCAAATGCGATGGTTCCAAAAAACAGATAAATAAAGAAACGGATGACGGAACCGATGGCACGCAACGCACTCCGGCCCGTTGAACGAACCTCCGAAAGATTTTTACTGCGTTCGGATAGATTATCAGAAAGATTCTTAGCGCTCTCTTCGACTTCGCTTCCCCACTCCTTCAGTTTCCCCTCGAACCGATCGGCTCCTTCTTTTACATGCTGACGGATCCGATTCAGATCTACCTTTTCTCCACGCATCTCCATTTTTTGATACGTGTTGGTGGCCTCGGGTAAAATGATCCAAAGAATGATATAGACCAGTACGAAGGTGCCCGTTAAACTTCCGAATCCGATGCTTACAAAGATGGAATCATCGAACAGATCCAATAGACTCAAGATCATATTAATCAGGATCGGAGCGGCAAAGATCAATCGCAGATTACGTACGGGTATATGAAAGTAAGCCGCCAATCCGCTGGCCACTCCACCCAGTACCCGGTCATCGGGATTGCGATAGAGGCGACGAGCCGATTGACCGCGCAGCGATTGTTTGGGCAATAAGATCCACAAAGCGAGGTAGATCAGAAAACCGGTTCCAAATCCACCAAGCGTTATGATAGCGAACAACAACCGCACGATGGTCGGATCAATCCCCAAATAGGAAGCGATCCCACTACAAACCCCACCCAGTATCTTGTCATCGGCATCGCGATACAAACGTTTTTGCTGACGCGTTGCTTGCTCAGGACCGATCGGCGCATTCGATTCAGTCGAATCAGAAAAATCTTCAGGGCGACCGATCGAGGCAATTACTTCCTCAAGCTCTGCTTCGGTGATCGCATCGATCCCGCGCTGCAATTTTTCATACAACAACTCGGAGATACGACCCTCGATGTCATTGAGAATCTCTTCGCGACTTTCCTCCAATTCAAAATGCTTCCGAAGTAATTGAATGTACTGTTGCAGTTTTTCATAGGCGGGCTCCTCGATCGAAATCGCCCGTCCGCTGAGATTGATCTGAATGATCTTTTTCATACGATTGATTGAATGTGCTTATTAGTCAACTTGAAGAGAAGCGAGGAACCGATCCCGCAACTGTGCATCCGCCTTACCCGTGCGATCCGTATGTCCGTATTGGATCATGTACGTACCCACGATGAGCATGCGAAGCGTGAGCAGATTGACCCCTCCTCCTTCTTTTGAAGGTCTTTCTATTTGCATTTGCATCACCTTCGCCCCTTTGTAGTCGATCATCTCGTCTTTGATGAGCTTGGCGTCAGACCCCATTTGCGCAACAATCCCATCGCGACTTTGATCCCAAAATCCTTGTTCCGCTTGCATGGCAATGGCCGTCGACTCATCCAATCCCATGGTGCTCAAATCGATTTGGATAACTTGGAAATTCGCCGAGCTGTCCGCCAACCGAAGCTGACAACGTTTGGCCGGACCTTGTTCCTCTACTTGGACTTTCCCGGGAAATACCACGCGAATGCGATCCAAACGCAGCGTGTCGGACTGCGCCTGCATGCCCAGCGAGATCAAGGTGGTGATTACTAAAAAAAGCATTGATTTTTTCATGATTGATCGGTTAATGGTTATTATATATGATGTGTAGATCGTTGCGGATCGGTGATGGAAGCAACCGCGGCCGATAACTCATTCCAGGTACGCTCCAATTCCACGTACGTAGCATGACCGGCCTCGGTGAGCGAAAAATATTTACGGGGTGGGCCCGACGGACTCTCCACCCAGCGATACGACAATAAACCAGCGTTCTTCAGCCGGGTCAACAACGGATACAAGGTCCCTTCCAAGATCGGCAACCCCGCCCCCCGCAGTTCAGCGATCAGGTCGCTGGGATACGCCTCCCCCCGACGAATCACCGCCAAAATGCAGTACTCCAAGGTCCCCTTCCGCATCTGACTCTGTGTGTTTTCAATATTCATACCATCGATTTCAGATGCAAACATAATACACTTTTAGTACTATGCAATACAAAGTACTAAAATTATTTTTTTCCGCCCTTTTGAATCTAAATAATAAATTCGGTCGCCTCACCATTTTCCCCGAATTTTGATATATATGATAAAAAATACAGCATTTTTAGCCGGATTTGGCCTGATTTTAGTCATTTCTGCCTGCTCCGATAAATACCTGCCCCTATCAAAAAAATACGGTCCGGTCAGCCAAGACGGCCGACCCAACTATGCCGAACTGGCCTCCTGGGCCGCTCATCCGGCCAAATGGGACCCTTCCGACAGCGTCCCCAAACCCCTTCGATCCGAAAAATCCGATCAACAGGTAGACGTATTTTATATACACCCCACGACGCATACCGCTAAAGAGACGTCCGGTCAATTAAATGGCGACTTGAACGATGCCTATTTGAATGCCAAGACCGACTACTCCGCGATGCTCTATCAAGCCAGCGTGTTCAATGCTTCAGCTCGCGTCTTTGCGCCCCGCTACCGGCAAGGACATATCCAACAATTCTATGCGATCGATACGGTACGTAGTCGTCAAGCGTTTGAGCTCGCCTATTCAGATGTGCGAACCGCCTTTCAATATTACCTCGATCATGAAAACAACAGCCGTCCCATCATCATTGCCGGACATAGCCAAGGCGCGTTGATGGCATCCCTTTTATTAAAAGAATTCTTCGACGGAAAACCCCTGCAATCCAAACTAGTAGCCGCTTATGTGATCGGCTGGCCGGTCCGCGCCGATCAATTCACCACCATCCCGGTTTGCACAACACCCACCCAAACCGGATGCTATTGCAGCTGGCGTACCTACAAGGAAGGCTACGAACCACCTTATCGAAAAAATGAAACGGGGATAAGCATCGGCGTGACCAATCCGCTTAGTTGGACAACCGACAACACCTTCGTCTCCCGCAAACAAAACCAAGGCAGCGTACTCTACAAATACAACAAGATCTACAAGAATACAACCGATGCTCAGATTGATGGCGGATACCTCTTTACCAAGAAACCGCACTTCCCCGGCAGTTTTCTATATCGCACGAGCAATTACCATGCGGGGGATATCAATTTGTACTACATGAACGTACGAGAGAATGTGCGCGTGCGGGTGAGTAGTTATTGGAAACCATGAGGAAGAGTTGAGAGGTTGGACCCATCTCCTCAACCCTAATGAAGTCCCACCACCGGCACGCGGGCTTCCTTCAGGATCTTCTTGGTGGAGCTGCGGCGGAAGATGGCTTCCAGTAGCCGATGCTTTTTAGGGATGGTGATCAGCAGATCCAGATTATTCTCTTCGGCAAAACGATTGATCGCAGTTGAAATTTCCTCCTCTTCAATGAAATGATAGACGGGATTGGTGCCCTCCAATAAGGTATGCAGCAGCATGGATTGCTCCGGGGTATCGCTTCGGAACTCACGATCCTGAAAGTCGACGTTCAATACATGCAACTCCGCTTTGAATGCTTTTTGAAACTGTTGGATGAATCGAGTGGGCGTGGTATCGACCACCTCACGGAAATCACAGGCCAATCCGATCTTCTTGATCCCATGCCCGAACGTTTTTCCCTCAGGCACCGCGATCACCGGATAGGTCAGTTTGCGAATAGCAAAAAGCGTGGTGCTTCCAAACAATACCCGCTGGGCACCTGTGAGTCCGGTGGCCCCCATCACGATCGCAAATGGATCGAGCTTGTCGGCCACATGCTGCAATTCCTCCACCACATTACCCAAGATCGCTTCCGTGTACACTTTAAACGCGTTTCCGTGCACATGATGCAGATCTGATTTCAGCTGATCCAATTGTTTTTCGGCTGAACTGCGCAGATCGTCGAGTGAAACCAGTACCATCGGACCGTCGGCAAACGCCACGGGCACCTGATAAACATGCACGATGGTTACACTGTGACCAATCGACTTAGCCAGGTCTATGCCGTAATTCACGGCATTCCGCGCCACCGGCGAGAAATCCGTTGCAATGAGGATTGTTTTCATGCGACGAATCTAGTCGGAGGAAATCATGACAAAGTTGACCGGCGTGGGTTGGGGAAATGATTAGAAACAGTAGAGGGCAGAGAGTATAAGGTAGAGCATTCAAACTAACTCAACATCAAACGAAAGACTTCTCAATATCAACCCTTAACCCCAATCTTCTCAACCAAGCGCTGCGCAGCAGCGCGTAACGTTTCTTCTTTCTTCGCAAAACAAAACCGCACCACCTTGTGATCGTCGCCGTTTCGATAGAACGCTGAAACCGGAATCGTGGCCACGCCAGCCTTTTTGATTAGGCGAA
>Ga0102920_1000128_pt1 | contig 17739 bp, 15 predicted proteins | sample Colrivmeta1568A3_FD_78204 | JGI IMG/M metagenome (GOLD analysis project Ga0102920, IMG submission 78204) | Estuarine microbial communities from the Columbia River estuary - metaG 1568A-3 | ecosystem: Environmental > Aquatic > Marine > Intertidal zone > Estuary | place: USA: Columbia River...
GTGCTGCTTGTCAGCCCGGTTAAATTCAGCCGATTGCCAGCCGTGGAAAGGGTGGCGCTGAAACGATTGCAACCGGTCGAGCCGGACAGCATCTTGCTTCCGGCTTGTATGAACAACATAGGTCGCTGGCGGGGGTAGAGTTTGTCAAAAGGGGTAGGGGACTGGGGTAAGGCATCCAGCACCCAGCTGCCGGTCAGCGCCGAATCCACGCTGTCTTGAATCAGCTTGGGTGGATTCAATGGACTTGATTCCGATCCAGATTTCTTTGCCGGCGAAGACTCACCACAGGCGATCAAGGAAAGGCAGGCAACAGCAATTGTGAGGGTCCGCATAGGTTCATTTTTGGCAAATCTAAAAACTGTCGAGCATCTCCAATACCCCATCCTTCTTTAACTTCACTACCTAACTCATAATTTATGAAACGTACTTGGCTGCTCTCCACGTTGCTATTGATCGTCGGTGCCCTCCTCGCCCAGGACCCGGATGTGGAGTACATGAAAAAGAACTACGATGTTTTTGAATACCGGATCCCCATGCGCGACGGTGCAAAGCTCTTCACACTTGTATACATCCCAAAGGACCGCTCCAAGAAATATCCGATCCTATTAAATCGTACTTGTTACAACGCTTCCGAATACCGCGGATTTCGGACCGGCGGTCACCCATCCAAGTATTTGGTTGAGGATGGATACATCATCGCCTTTCAGGACGTACGCGGTCGTTACATGAGCGATGGGGCGTTCAACAACATGACCCCCAACATTCCCGGCAATGACCCAAAAAATAAAAGAGACATCGACGAAAGTTCCGATACCTATGACGCCATTGATTGGATGGTCAAGAATCTGCCCAGTAACAATGGTCGAGTAGGGATGTATGGGATCTCCTATCCTGGATTCTACACCGCTGCCGCTTTGCCAGATGCGCATCCGGCTTTAAAAGCTTGTTCGCCTCAAGCGCCGATCTCCGATTTCTTCTTTGACGATTTTCACCACATGGGTGCTTACTTGCAGAGCTACACAGCCGCTTTGGCCGTATTCGGTTATCAAAAAAAGGATACCACGCGGGATGATTGGTATATGTCCGAAATGATGCGGTTCTATGCCAACAATCCGAAAGACGGCTACAATTTTCATCTGAGTCAAGGGCCGCTGAAGAACATCACCGAGAAGTATCACCACGATAATTTCTTTTGGAAACAAATCATCGATCACCCCAACTACGATACATTCTGGCAAAAGCGTAGCCTGTTGCCCCATTTGAAGAATGTAAAACCCGCCGTACTCACCGTGGGCGGATGGTTTGATGCGGAGGATCTGTTTGGTCCGCTGAACATCTATAAAAACATTGAAAAAAGTACGCCCGGTGCCAAGAATACGATCATCATGGGTCCGTGGGCGCACGGACAATGGTCGCGCGAAACCGGAAAAAGTACCCACAATCACATCTACTTTGGAGACAGCATACCTACTTTTTTCCAACGAGAAGTGGAGCGTCCATTCTTTGCACATTATCTCAAAGATGCCCCCGATCCCAAACTACCCGAGGCACTCATGTACAATACCGGTACCAAGGCATGGCAGCGATTCGATGTGTGGCCTCCGGCTGACATCCCTGCAGCCAACCTCTATTTTGGGGAAGGCGGGAAACTGTCGATCAATACGCCCACCAACACGACATCCAGCTTCAGTTACGTAAGCGATCCCGCTAAGCCGGTTCCTTATACCTCACAGACGGAAGGGTTGACTTTTACGCCTCGGAACTTTATGAGTGATGATCAGCGCCAAGCCGGACGCCGTCCGGATGTGCTCACCTTCGAGACCGATCCACTCGCCGATCCAGTCACACTCGCCGGTGAAATACTGGCTAAATTAAAAGTAGCGATCTCCACCACCGATGCCGACTTCATCGTCAAGTTGATCGATGTATATCCCGATAATCACCCGAACTACGAGCACAACCCCAAGAACATCATCATGGGTGGTTATCAACAGCTGGTGCGCAGTGAAGTATTTCGGGGTCGTTTTCGCAACAGCTTTGAAAAGCCGGAACCCTTTGTGCCCGGTCAGCCTACCGACGTGAACATCCCGTTGCAAGATGTGTTGCATACCTTCAAGAAAGGTCACCGCATCATGGTCCAGATCCACAGCACCTGGTTCCCCTACATCGATCGAAACCCGCAGCAATTCGTTGAGAATATTTACAAGGCCGATGAAAAGGATTTCATCAAATCCGAGATCAAGGTCTTTGGATCGAGCGAAGTGGGTGTAGGCGGAAGCCAAACACCTAAAAAAGGATTTTAATGACCGCCCAGAATCGAATCGATCAGTATCAACTGCAACCTCATCCGGAGGGAGGATATTATACGCGGACCTATTGCGCTGAGCAAGTTTTTTCGGGTGATGCAGCCAACGATCCCTTTCCAGCGGGGCGACCTTGGTCGACGGCTATTCTATACCTGATGGAAGCGGGTGATTTCGCGGCATTCCACCGAATCAAAAGTGATGAAATCTGGCATTTTCACGAAGGCGGTGGAGTCGAACTTTATCTGTTGCGTAAATCTGGCCCATTGGATGTGATCCGAATGGGGCCCGAAGATCAGCAACAAGTAACGATACCTGCCCATCATTGGTTCGCTGCCGCCCCCATAGAAAACGCCGGCTTTACATTGGTTGGATGCACGGTTTGTCCGGGCTTTATGTTTCAGGACCATGAAATGGCCATTGCAGCCGAATTGCGGACTCAATTCCCAAATCACGCCGAATTCATCGATCGATACTGTCGCTCTTGAGCCGGCTTCCTTTTGTATCTTCGCTGCTCTACAATTATGGCAGAAGAACGCAGTTTGAATTTTTTAGAAGAGATCATCGAAAATGATCTGAACTCCGGCAAGTATACCGAGATCGTGACCCGCTTTCCGCCGGAACCGAATGGATATCTCCATCTCGGACACGCCTCGAGCATTTGTTTGAATTTCGGTCTCACGAAATCCTTTCCCGGTTATACCAACCTTCGATTCGACGATACCAACCCCGTTACCGAGGAGACCGAGTATGTGGAAAGCATCAAAACGGATGTTCGTTGGCTGGGATTTGAGTGGAAACACGAGCGATACGCCAGTGACTATTTCGATGCACTGTTTGATTATGCCTGCAAGCTCATCGATCTGGGCCTAGCCTACGTAGATGATCTCAGCCCCGAGCAAATGGCTGCGCAAAAAGGAACGCCCACCGAACCCGGCGTGAACAGTCCCTTTCGCGACCGCTCCATCGAAGAGAATCGCGCGCTCTTCCTGCGCATGAAGGCCGGTGAATTCCCCGACGGCACCCACACCCTACGGGCCAAGATCGATATGGCACACATCAATATGCTGATGCGCGATCCGATCCTCTATCGCATCAAGCATGCACATCATCATCGTACGGGCGACAAGTGGTGCATCTATCCGATGTATGATTTCGCACACGGGCAAAGTGACTCCATCGAAAACATCACCCATTCCATTTGTACGTTGGAGTTCGTGCCCCACCGCGAGTTGTACGATTGGCTGATTGAAAAGCTGGGTATCTATCCATCGCATCAATATGAATTTGCCCGCCGCAACATCAACTATACCGTTACCAGCAAACGAAAACTGTTGCAATTGGTGCAGGAAGGTCATGTGAACGGGTGGGACGATCCGCGCATGCCAACGATCAGCGGACTTCGTCGACGTGGGTATACCCCCGACAGCATCCGCGAATTCTGCAGCCGCATCGGCGTGGCCAAGCGCGAAAACATGGTGGATGTGGGGTTGTTGGAGTTCTGTGTACGCGAACACCTCAATCAAATTGCCCTGCGCCGCATGGTGGTGATCGATCCGCTCAAGGTAGTAATCACCAATCATCCCGGCCCAGTGGAGATGCTGAGCAGCGAAAACAATCCGGAAGCAGAGAACGGCGGACATCGTTCCGTGCCTTTTAGTTCGGAGATTCTCATCGAGCGGACCGATTTCATGGAAATTCCGCCGAAGAAGTATTTCCGTTTGGCACCCGGACAAATGGTTCGATTGAAAAGCGCCTACATCATCCGTTGCGATGAAGTGATCAAAGACGATAAAGGCGAGGTTGTTGAACTGCGTTGCACCTATTTCCCGGAAAGTAAAAGTGGATCCGACACCAGTGGGATTTCTGTCAAGGGCACCCTGCATTGGGTGAGCAAGGCAGAAGCCGTTCCGGTTGAATTGCGCTTGTACGATCGACTTTTCTCCGTCGAGGACCCCACCGATAGCGAAGGCGATTTTAAATCCTTCCTGAATCCAGATTCTTTGCAGGTGGTACAAACAGCCTTTGCTGAGCCGGCCATGAAGGGCGCTGAATTATCGGATCGATTTCAGTTCCTGCGCTTGGGGTATTTTGTATTGGATAAGGATAGCAATTCAGATAAGCTGGTCTTCAACAAGACCGTAGGACTCAAAGATGCCTGGGCCAAGGAGGCGAAGAAGTCTTGATTGACACTCGGTCAATACTTACCCATTTTGTTAGTTAGCCTTCTTTGCCAATGATTCATGATCGATGCGGCGTCCAGGTCGACTATGTGTTTGCTGTTGATTGAAGGGTTTTGTGCATAGTAACTGATTCATCACTTATGCTCCCCGAACACGTCGCGCAATTCATCGGCGATTTCGCCCAGCGTGCAATGATGGGTAACGGCTTCCAACACGGCTGGCATGAGATTTTCACCGGAGACGGCTCTGCTTCTTACTTCTTTCAGGCAGTCAGTTGCTTGATTTGCATTTCGGTTGACGCGTAGTTGCTGCAGTCGTTCCGTTTGTACCTGACGGATCGAATCGTCAATTTTTAAAATGGGCGTTTGCAGGTGTTCTTCCGTTGTGTAGGCGTTTTGTCCAACGATGATCTGCTCCTTCGATTCCACCTTTCGCTGATAGGAATAGGCGCTTCGCGCGATTTCTCGTTGCATGAATTCCTGCTCGATGGCCGACACGCTTCCGCCAAGCCCATCGATCTTCTGCATCCACTCGATGGCTTTTTCTTCCATCTCCTGCGTCAGCGACTCAATAAAATATGAACCAGCCAATGGATCGGCCGTATCGGCCGCCCCACTTTCAAAGGCAACGATCTGCTGCGTACGAAGTGCGATGCGCGCAGCTTCCTCCGTCGGCAAGCCCAGGGCTTCGTCGTACCCATTGGTATGAAGCGATTGCGTTCCACCCAACACAGCGGCCAGGGTTTGAAGCGTAACACGCGATATGTTGTTCAGTGGTTGTTGTGCGGTGAGGGTAGAGCCACCCGTTTGCGTATGAAAGCGCAACATACAAGCCTTGGGATCGGTGGCGCCGAGTTCCTTCATGATTTTGGCCCAAATGCGACGAGCGGCGCGGAACTTGGCGATCTCTTCAAATAAATTATTGTGTGCGTTGAAGAAGAAGGAGAGACGCTTACCGAACACGTCAATATTCAATCCTTTTTCCAATGCCGCTTGCACATATGCTTTCCCGTTACTTAATGTAAAAGCAATTTCCTGTGCAGCGGTGCTACCGGCTTCGCGGATGTGATATCCCGAGATGGAGATCGTATTCCACTTGGGCATTTCCTGGCTGCACCACTCGAAGATGTCGGTGATGATGCGCATGGAAGGGCGTGGGGGATAGATGTACGTACCCCGGGCTGCGTATTCCTTTAAAATATCATTCTGAATGGTTCCAGTCAATTTCTTCAGATCGGCCCCTTGTTCTTTTCCAAGTGCCGCGTATAGGGCGAGCAAGATGTAGCCGGTAGAATTGATGGTCATGGAGGTGCTCACCGATTCCAAGGGAATGTCTTTGAAGAGCCGACGCATATCTTCGATTGAATCGATGGCCACGCCTACTTTTCCTACCTCGCCATCGGCTAGGGCGTGATCGCTGTCGTATCCAATTTGTGTAGGGAGGTCGAAGGCGACGCTGAGTCCGCTCACGCCTTGTTTCAATAGATAATGATATCGTTCGTTGCTGGCTTCAGCTGTCGAGAAACCGGCATACTGACGCATGGTCCACAACTTACCCCGATACATATCGGGTTGTATCCCGCGCGTATAGGGGAAGGTTCCGGGCAACTCGAGTTGACCGGCAGGCAAATCACCTGCTTGGTAGACCGGTTTGATCTCGATCCCCGAATCGGTTTGTTTCTTGTTGGTGGGCTCCATTACTTCATCAGTATTTTGGCTTCCTGATTGAGTGTTTTGGCAACCAACTCGTGCAAGGGCGCGCCGGATTGTTGCATGATCACTTCCAGCAACACCACACTCAGTTCCGATCCGGTTGCGTCTGCTTTCATGGAAGCAGATACTTGATGGATCATGGCCAGATTTTGTTCTTTTAAATTACGAACCGAATCCCACGCGATGTCGGATACATAGAGTTGTTGTGTGCTGTTGTAATCAAATTCCTGCTTGATGTTCTCGATCAAGAGCAATTTCATTTGAAGCGCGGTGAGGCCGGGTTGTGCCAGTCGCGAAATTAAATTCGGCAAGGCGATTCGCTCGGTTAGCAGCACCAGCCGTTCATAGGCTTGGAGCCGAAGTGATCGGATCTCGGCGGTTGGTTGCGCGGAAGTGGATTTACTGCGAGGCAGCAGGGCGATGATGCTGAAGGCCAAGGCCAAAACGGCCACGATCAGGGCAAGCAGGGATTGTTCCATAATTGATTTAACAAAAGTACGCGGAAAGCCAAGTTCCTGGAACGACTAACTTTGTGTTATGGAAATGACCCTGGAAACCGTACCGGTGCGCCTGACGGAAGGCGCGATCAAAGAAATCAACCGATTGATGCAGGCCCCCGACTTCGATGCTACGCAAAAACTTCGATTGGGTGTGAAGGGGGGAGGATGCTCGGGCATGTCGTATGTACTCGGATTCGATCATCCCACCGAGAACGACGTGCATTTTCAGATCAATGGCATTCCCTGTTTGATGGAAAAATCGCATCAGTTGTATTTGTATGGCATGGAAGTGGATTGGCAGGAAGGTCTAGGGAATCGGGGATTCACGTTCTCGAACCCCAATGCCAGTTCGACCTGCGGATGTGGTACTTCCTTCGCCGTTTGATAAAATCTATACGCATAAAAAAAGCCCCGGTATCCGGGGCTTTTCTATTTGACTAAGCGGTGCTTATTTTTTTTCGGCTGCTGCTTTACCCAAGGGGCGGTTGCCACCAAGGTCGACCAGAATTGGAGCGGCAACGAAGATCGACGAGTAAGTACCGGTGATTACCCCGATCAGCATCGCAAAGGCAAAGCCTTTGGTTACCTCACCACCTACCAAGAACAGGATCAGGATGGTCAGGAATACGGTGAGGGAGGTCATGATGGTACGGCTCAATGTTTCATTGATCGCACGGTTGATGACTTCGGCACGGGGGGCGGAAGGACTGATTCGGCTGTCTTCCCGGATTCGGTCAAACACGATCACCGTATCGTTCATCGAGAAACCAATCACCGTCAAGATCGCCGCAATGAAATGCTGATCGATCTCCAGCGGGAAAGGAACGATGGTACGCGCGAAGGAGAATACCGCCAAGGTCACGAATACGTCGTGCAACAAGGCTACGATGGTACCCAACGAATAACGCCAGTCGCGGAATCGGATGAAGATATACAGGAAGATCACCAACATGGCGAAAAGGGTTGCCTTCACGGCGCCGCTCTTCAGATCATCCGAGATGGTCGGCAAGACTTTTTTCGATGCCTGCTTTCCGATCTTGGCAGAACCGGCTTCAAATTGTTGCAAACTCATGCCAGCCGGCAGGTATTTCTTCAATCCATCATACAACTTGCCTTCAACCAACGCATCGGTTCCGGGCTTGTTGTCTTTGATCAGATAGGCGGTCGTGATATCGAGGGTCGAATTGTCGCCGATCGTTTTGATGATCGGGTTCTCTCCGTCGAATGAGGCTTTCAGGTCGTTACGAACCAACTCCACATCCACTTTCTGCTCGAATTTCACCACGTAGCTACGTCCACCGGCGAATTCAACCCCTTGGTCAAATCCGTTGAAGTAAGACGCGATACCCAAGGCCAATACGATCATGGAGATCACATAGGCCACTTTGCGGTACTCGATGAATTTGTATTTCGCATGCTTGAATACTTTCTGAGAAACTCCCGTGAAGTACTCCAGGTGCTTTTTCTTGTCGGTGAAAATGTCAGATACCCAACGGCTCACCAAGATTCCGCAGAACAAGGAGAGCAGGATACCGATGATCTGGGTGGTGGCGAATCCTTTCACCGGACCCAATCCAAAATAGAACAGGATGAAGGCGGTCAGCAGCGTAGTTACGTGTGCATCCAATACCGGAGGCAAAGAACGCTTGTATCCTTCTTGGATCGCCGAAACATAACTCTTGCCTTTGGCCAATTCTTCCTTGATGCGTTCGTAGATGATTACGTTCGTATCCACGGCCATACCGATGGTCAGAACCAGACCGGCAATACCGGGAGCCGTCAGCGTAGCGCCCAAACCGGCGAGAATGCCAACGGTGAAGAGCAAGTTCAGGATCAAGGCGATGTTGGCAACCCAACCACTGGTATTGTAATACACCAGCATCAGGGAGAAGATCACAATGAACGAGATCAGGAAGGCCATAGATCCACTACGGATCGCTTCGCTACCGAGGGTAGGCCCTACTTGTTGCTCCTGAACAATCTTGGCAGGGGCGGGGAGCTTACCGATCTTCAAGATGTTTGCCAGGTCGGCTGCTTCTTGTTGCGTATAGCTTCCGGTGATCGAGGAAACACCATTCGGAATGGAGCTGATCACGTTCGGAGCCGATTGAACGATGTTGTCCAATACGATCGCAACGGGGCGACCGATGTTCTCTTCCGTCAACTTTTTCCAGATGGCAGCGCCTTGTGGCTTCATGCGCATCTCGATCTGCACCTTGCCATATTGGTCGAAATCTTGACGGGCATCGGAGATCGCATCGCCTTCCAATTTGGCATTGGCGCGGTTGTATGTTTTCAAGGCATATAGCGGCACGAATTCAGCAGCTTTTCCTTTGTCGTCTTTTTCCGGAACACCGTAGGTGAAGACTGCATCACCGGGGAAATTCGATTTGAATTCACGCAGATAACCATTGAATGCCATGGTATCCTTGATGGGCACTTGACCAATGGCAGAAGGATAAACTACTTTGCCGGTGGCCGGATCTTGACTCGGTTGCATCAACATCAGGAACTTGTCGATGGTCATCTTGTCCGCCGACTTAGCAGTGGGTTGTGCCGTGGTGGCTGCAGCCGGACTATCGCTGGCTAATTTAACCGTCTGATTGGTGTCCGTTTTGACAGCAGGGGTTGTGGCGGTTGCCGGCACGGTATCTTTTTTCGTGGTATCGGCTACGCCTCCGTACTTGGTATTGAAAGCGGTAATGGTCTTTTGCCATCCGTTTTGATAAGAAACATCAGCCAAGGTGTATACTTCCCAGAATTGCAGGTTGGCGGTGCTTTGAAGCAGTTTGCGAACGCGCTCTTTGTCCTTGATGCCGGGTAATTCCACGCTGATCAGTCCGCGGCTGGGGATGGGATTGATGGAAGGCTGAGCAACACCGAACTGGTCGATACGGGTGCGCAGACGATCGAAGGTCAGGTTGAAAGCGGTACCCGCTTGCTTGCGGATATAGCTAGCAACCTGCTCATCAGTCGATTTGATATTGATCTCATTCGAGCTGGCAGCAGCAAAGAGACCAGCCAGAGCCCGATTGGGTTCAAGTTTCTTGTACTCTTCCAGGAAGAGCCCGATGAAATCCGCATCGCTGTTCGCTTTGCGTTTATCGGCATTGTTCAATGCATTGAGAAAATTCGGATCGGAAGAATTGTTGGCCAGTGACTTCAGCAAACCGGACATTTCCACTTCCATGGTTACGTTCATACCCCCTTGAAGATCCAATCCAAGATTGAGCTCTTCTTCTTTGGCGGTTTTATACGTCACGGCGCCATTGATGCCGTAGGTGATCGTGGTGTTCTCGCTGCCTTTGAGCAGGCTGTCGAGGTAGCGGCGGTAGTTGCGGTCCACCTCTTCCTGATAGGTCTGTTGCGCAGCTTTGTCGCCCGGGAATTTCTTCTCCGCCGATACAAAATTCTTACTCAACCAGGCCTGTGCCGTGGCTTCCTGCTTTTTCTCATGGTTCTGTACGAACCAAGTAAACGAGAGCTGATACAAAGAGTAGATAATCAGCAATACGGTGAAAAAACGAACCAATCCTTTCAGTTGCATACGTGTCGGTTTTGGGGGCCCAAACAAGCGCTCAAGCCCATCATTTTTAAGGACGGCAAATATAGCGGTTTCGGGGCAAAAGCAGGGGCGAAAATCGAGGCGTTTGTACTTGATTTCTAAAAACTTAAATCAAGGGGAATCCTATCTTTGAAAGCTATGTTCCCATCACCTCGGTTCTTAGTGCGTATGGCCGTTTTTCTGGGGATCGCTTTCCACAGCGAACTTCCAGCCCAGAAAGCGCCCGTTCGGAGTACCAAATCTCAGGTCAGCATGAATTCAGATGCACTGATTTACAATATTTTAAAGAGCAAGCCCGCAATTTTTGATTCGGTCATTTCCGGCCCAGTCGACCGACGGGTTCAGATCCTGTATACGCGCATCGAACGTGACAAAAAAGGCCAACCTCATTTTACCGACCACACCTACCGCGCCAATGCCGACGAGTATCATTACCCGGCATCGACCGTTAAACTGCCTGTAGCCATTTTGGCCCTCCAAAAGCTGAATGAACTGCAAAAGGAGGGGCTGGATCGGAACACCACCATGCTGACCGACTCCGCCTCGCCGGAGCAGACCCCGGTCTTGGGCGACCGCTCCGCAGCCGACGGCCGTCCCACCATTGCCCACTACATCAAAAAAATCCTGCTGGTCAGCGACAACGATGCCTATAATCGTTTGTATGAGTTCCTGGGTCCCGATTACATCAATGCAACCTTGCATCGGATGGGCTATACAAATACCGCTCTCGTTCACCGACTGAGCCTGCCGCTGACGATGGAACAAAACAGGCATACCAACCCTGTCCGTTTCCTGAGTCATGACGGTAAGCTGGTGTATTTCAAGCCGGCACAGGTCGCCACCTGGGTAGCACCGAAACTGGACATTCAACTCGGGGTTGGCTACATCGGAAAAGAGGGGCTGGTGAATCAGCCTTTTGATTTTTCCAATAAGAACCGATTTCCACTGGCCGATCTGCACCGGATTATCCGGAGTGTGCTGTTCCCCGAGTCTGTGCCGAACAAACAGCGGTTTAACTTGACGAAATCGGACCTGGAATTTCTTCATCAATACATGTCGATGTTGCCCGGAGAGTCGGATGATCCGCGTTACGAAGCCACGGATTATTGGGATACCTACGTGAAGTTTCTGTACTACGGTTCGGAAAAGAACACTTACGATCCCAACATCCGTGTGTATAACAAGGTGGGCGATGCCTACGGATTTCTCATCGACGGCGCCTATTTTCACGACGTGAAGAACAACGCGGAATTCATTCTCAGTGCACTCATCTACTGCAACTCCGATGAAATATTCAATGATGATAAATATGATTACGATGCAGTCGGTTTCCCATTCCTAAAAGAACTGGGCCGGGCCATACACGAACATCAAACCCTTAAGAAATAGGAAGTAGAATATTTATACACGCTGCTCTCAATACTCAACTCTCTACCCTCTACAATCATGCAATTATCCTCCTTCCTTGATCGTTTCAACGAACCGGAAACACTCAAAATGGCCAAACTGGGCCGCGAGCTTCGTGCCAAAGGCATTGACGTGATCGACCTGAGTTTGGGCGAGCCCGATTTCGATACGCCCGAGCACATCAAACAAGCGGCGATTCAAGCGATTCAGGATAATTGGAGTCATTATACACCGGTAGCCGGGTATCCCGATTTACGCGCCGCGGTCTGTACCAAGCTCAAACGAGATAATGGATTGGATTATGCGCCGGAGAATATTGTAGTTTCTACTGGTGCCAAGCAAAGTCTGGCTAATGCCATTCTTTCATTAGTAGATGAAGACGATGAGGTTGTTATTCCGACGCCATTTTGGGTAACCTACAGTGAACTTGTGAAGATCGCCCGGGGGAAAGTGGTGATGGTACGTACCGCCGCTGCGCAGGGATTTAAAATCAGTCCCGAACAACTGGCTGCTGCCATTACGCCGAAAACCAAACTGTTCTTGTTTTCCTCTCCTTGCAACCCGAGTGGTGCAGTTTATTCCAAGGATGAGCTGGCTGCGCTAGCCGACGTTTTCCGAAAACATCCCCAAGTCGCGATCTTGTCCGATGAGATCTATGAGTACATCAATTTCGTTGGGGAGCACGCGAGTTTGGCTTCTTTCGATGACCTGAAAGATCGGGTGGTGATCATCAACGGACTCAGTAAGGGATTCGCGATGACGGGCTGGCGTCTTGGATACATCGCCGCTCATTCCGACATTGCCAAAGCCTGCGAGAAAGTGCAAGGGCAATTCACCAGTGGCCCCAACTCCATTGCTCAAAAAGCAGCGGTGGTGGCATTGACCGCCGACCTGCGACCTACATTTGAAATGACCGCTGAGTTCGCCAAGCGACGGGAACGCGTGCTGGAGATCGTGCGTGATATCCCCGGTGTAGTATGTCCCACGCCCGAGGGGGCCTTTTATATATTTCCCGACATGCGTTCGTTCTATGGAAAAACCGATGGAAATACGGTGATCCACAACGCAGCCGATCTAAGCATGTATTTACTCAATGAAGCACACGTTTCTTCGGTCATGGGCGATGCATTCGGTGAACCCACCTGCGTGCGTTTTTCCTTTGCGAACAGTTTGCCGAAGATCGAAGAGGGCTGGGTCCGGATCAAAAAAGCATTGGCTCAATTGCATTGAGCGCTACCCGCGACTCAGTGCGAGCAACTTGGCATGTAGCTGAAGTACTTGGTCGAGCAGCGGATGTTGTTCATCGTTGATGATCACCTCGTCGCAAAGTTTGCGTTTCATTTCTTCATCCAGTTGACGGTCCATGCGGGCGATCACGGCATCTCGATCAATGGGTTCTCGTTGCATTACCCTTTGTATGCGCAGCGAACGAGGCGCGTAAATGCCAATGATGCGGTCCAATCCCTCGGTGGCTCCACTTTCAAATAGCAGAGCCGATTCCTTGATCACATAGGGAGCATTCTGGGCCTCCATCCATTTTCTGGCATCCGCGATGGTGGCGGGATGGATGATCTGATTGAGTTTTTCAAGTGCAGCCGAATCCTTGAATACGATCGACGCCAAATGGCGTGTGTTGAGTTGATCCGGCTGGTAGCTTTCGGGACCAAAAAATTGTACGATCTGGTTGCGGATCGACGGGTCTTCCCGCATCAAACGCTTGGCCTCCACATCGGAGGAGTAGATGGGGATGCCTAGGGATTGAAAGATCCGTGCCACGGTGGATTTTCCACTGCCGATCCCGCCGGTAAGTCCGATGCGAAGCATGGTTGAAAATACGAATGAAAAAAACCGGCACGAGGCCGGTTTGGATTTATTTTTTCTCGGCAGTAGCCGGTTTGTTGATGGCGGCGGTCCACTCCATGCTGATGGCGGATTTTTCAATCTTGAGGTAACTACCCGGACTTACTTCGAGTTGGATCGTTCCGTCTTCATTCACCTTATTAATGGTTCCATGAATACCGGCGATGGTCACGATCTTTTCGCCTTTGCCCATGTTCTCGATGAATTTCTTTTGTTCTTTTTGTTTTTTGGCTTGAGGGCGGATGAAGAACATCCAGAATACCAAGATGATCATCCCCATGAATATCAGCGATCCATAATCGCCCAGAGGGCCGCTGGGTTTATTGGCACTGCCTGCTCCGGGAGGCGGCGTACAGGCTTGTAAGAACAAAACAACGAGGACGAAGAGGGAAGAAATGCGCTTGAACATTTGAGTAGTTTAAGTTGGTGGTTGAATTATTTGACATCAATATCGCCGGTGAAGCTGAGGGTTTGTTCCCGATTTGGCTTCAGATTTCCGAAAACATGGACTTGTTTGAGAATGGTGCCTTGACCGCTGCCGTTAAAAGTAGCTTTGATCACGCCTTCTTGTCCGGGCGCGATGGGCTGTTCGGGTTTTTCGGGAACGGTGCAACCGCAAGAGGCGGTAGCATTTTCGATCACGAGGGGTTTATCGCCTGCATTGCGAAAGCGCCAAGTGATGTTGATGGATTCATTGGCTTTGAGCTTTCCTAATTTGCGGTCAACGGAATCGATCCATTGGATCTCGGTCAGGTTCGTGGTATCCCCAATAGCCGCCTGCAAGGCTTCTTTTTTTTGAATCTCCGCGTCGGTCGCCGATTTGTTTTTGTCGGTCTGTTTGCAAGCGATCAGACTCAGCGCCAGGGTCGAGAGTAGAAATAACTTTTTCATGATCATTTCGGTTGGTGCAAATATAATTGGATGATCAGGATTTGCGGAATTCGATCTTTTTCAGCTGACCGGCTTCAGCCAGTTCTTTATGAATGTTGTCGAGAATGCCATTGACGAATTGTCCCGACTGGGCCGTGCTGTATTCCTTGGCCAGGTCGATGTATTCATTCAGGGTCACTTTGGGGGGGATGGTCTCGAAGTAGAGCAATTCAGCCAATCCCATTTTCATGAGGATCATGTCCAAGCTGGCGATGCGCTCCGGGTCCCAATTCTTGAGTTTGGGAACGATCAGACTCAGCAGGTGTTCGTTTTTTTCGATCACGGTCGTGAGCAGCTCCTTTCCAAAATTCCATTTGTCGGCCGGAATCAATTGCTGGAAAGAGACGCCTTCTTTTTGCCCGCTCAATTTTCCTGGTTTCTGCAAATACTGCGTGAGCAATTGTAGAATGGCCTCGGCATCATCTTCCCAATTGGTGAAATGATATTCCAACCATTCCACGTAGGGCTCGAATTCGATCATCTGGTCGTTCAGGATCTGCAGCAGCATCTTTTTCTCTTCGCTGCGGGTACGACTCGGTTGGGCAATGTATTGCTGATAAGTGATCGACTCCAGTAAATGCGCATGGATCTCTTTGATCAGATTTTCCATGCCGTGGCGGGCACCCTGATTTTTTTTCAGGTGATCAGCGAGCGTGGTATCCTGTTGGATCTCCCAAAGAATTTCGTTGCCGGCCAATTTGGTATTGATCTGCAAATCGGCCTCGGTGGGTAAGTGCTTGGAGGCTTTTTGCAGGGCGTGTTTTTCGACCTGTCGGCCAATCTCCGTCAGGGTCCACAATAAGAACACCAATAGCTGGCGAGTTTGTTCGTAGTGTTTTTGAAGATGGGCAACGGAATTGGACAGGGGGTTGGCCGAATCCAGGGAGGACTGGGCGTAGAGGGTCTGCATGACTTTGACCCGGATGTTGCGACGGCTGATCATTGATAAGAACTTGCGGCCGCAAAGATAAGGAGGGAGGAGTGGATTGCCCGAAGCCTGACAGAATTTCGGTGTTCGATTGGCACTACCCGTTGAAACCGAACGTTTTTTCAGCCTCGACTGCAAAAATTGCAGTCTAAACCCGGCTGGCATATTATTTATAGTACCTTCGCGACCCGCCGAATCACCGGTGGGAAACATTCAAAAATTTTATAAAACCTATACGATTATGGCTAAGAAAGTCAACGTAACCCCGCTCCACGACCGGGTGATCGTCAAAGCAGCCGCCGCTGAAGAAAAAACCGCCGGCGGGATCATCATCCCAGATACGGCCAAAGAAAAACCACAACGCGGAACCGTCATTGCGGCCGGACCGGGTAAGAAAGATGAACCCGTAACCGTCAAGCCCGGTGACATGGTGCTCTACGGAAAATACGCCGGTACCGAGATCCAGATCGATGGCGCCGATTACCTGATCATGCGTGAGTCGGACATCCTGGCCATTGTTTGATCCCTTTAATCAATATTTAAAAAACTTATACTACCATGGCAAAGCAGATCTTCTTCGACATCGAAGCCAGAAATAAAATGAAAAAAGGCGTTGACACATTAGCCAACGCCGTAAAAGTTACCCTCGGTCCCAAAGGCCGCAATGTGGTGATCGAGAAAAAATTCGGAGCTCCCTCTGTAACGAAGGATGGGGTTACCGTAGCTAAAGAAATCGAACTGGAAGATCCCATTGAGAACATGGGTGCCCAGATGGTAAAAGAAGTGGCCTCCAAAACCGCCGACATCGCCGGTGATGGTACTACAACAGCGACCGTACTCGCCCAAGCCATCATCAGCGAGGGATTGAAAATGGTAGCAGCCGGCGCCAATCCGATGGACCTCAAACGCGGCATCGACAAGGCCGTGTCTTTGGTTGTAGAAAGCTTGAAGAGCCAAAGCCAAACCGTCGGAAGCGACAGCAAAAAAATTCAGCAAGTGGCCACTGTTTCGGCCAACAACGATGAGACCATCGGAAAACTGATCGCGGAAGCTTTCAGCAAGGTTGGCAAGGAAGGGGTCATCACAGTGGAAGAAGCCAAAGGAACCGATACCACTGTGGATGTGGTGGAAGGCATGCAGTTCGATCGCGGATACATCTCTCCTTATTTCGTGACCAACAGCGAAAAAATGGAAGTGGAATTGCAAAATCCCTACATCCTGATCTACGACAAGAAGATCAGCAGTATGAAAGATATTTTGCACATCCTGGAGAAAGTAGCACAAGGGGGTCGCCCGTTGCTGATCATCGCGGAAGATCTCGAAGGAGAAGCACTGGCTACCCTGGTGGTCAATAAACTCCGTGGCACGTTAAAGGTAGCAGCCGTGAAAGCTCCTGGCTTCGGCGATCGCCGCAAGGAAATGTTGCAAGACATTGCCATCCTGACTAAAGGCATCGTGATCAGCGAAGAGCAAGGTTTCAAACTAGAGAACGCTGACCTGACCTATTTGGGTCAAGCAACCTCCGTGACCATCAATAAAGACAACACGACTGTAGTGGGTGGTAAAGGAAAGAAAGAAGATATTACCGCGCGTGTGAACCAGATCAAAGCGCAGATCGAAATAACCACGTCTGATTACGACAAGGAAAAGCTCCAAGAGCGCTTGGCTAAATTGAGTGGGGGAGTGGCTGTATTGTATGTGGGCGCCGCTACCGAAATGGAAATGAAAGAGAAGAAAGACCGGGTGGATGATGCCCTGCACGCTACACGCGCCGCGGTAGAAGAGGGAATCGTTCCTGGTGGTGGGGTCGCTTACATTCGTGCGATCGAAAGTTTGGAAGGAAAGGTACGCGGACAAATTGCTGATGAGCAAACCGGTATGGCGATCGTACGTCGTGCCCTCGAAGAGCCGATCCGCACCTTGACTGCCAATACCGGTATCGACGGATCCATCGTGGTACAAAAGATCAAAGAAGGCAAAGGTGATTTCGGATTCAACGCCCGCACCGAGACTTACGAGAACATGTTCAAAGTAGGGGTGATCGATCCGACTAAAGTGAGCCGCGTTGCCCTGGAAAATGCCGCGTCCATCGCCGGTATGCTCCTGACTACTGAGTGCGTCATTGCCGACAAGCCCAAGAAAGAAGAGCCCCATACCCATGGTGCTCCCGACATGGGTGGCATGGGATATTGATAATCAATGACCTGGGGCAAATCGCCCCATCATAAACAGATCCCGACCTTACCTATGGTCGGGATTTTTTTGTTGAAAACCTGCCTTTTGGGATGTTCGATAAATCCCTAATTTTAGCGGATGTTGGGTGCCCGTTATGCGGGACCCGATTGTTGTCA